>Ga0307513_10000423_pt1 | contig 61069 bp, 62 predicted proteins | sample 15_EM_MG_FD_202174 | JGI IMG/M metagenome (GOLD analysis project Ga0307513, IMG submission 202174) | Populus trichocarpa ectomycorrhiza microbial communities from riparian zone in the Pacific Northwest, United States - 15_EM | ecosystem: Host-associated > Plants > Roots > Unclassified | place...
TGTTGCGAGGATAATGCGCAGGCAACGGTCAACCGGTCGAACTAGACTAGGGCAAAACTAAAAGGGTACTGGGGAGAATCAAAAACTTCATTCGCTCAACATCTTCCCAAAACTAACTAACCAAACATAAGTCTATATAAGAAAAACTCTCTCAATCAATCTATCGTCTGCCACACCTATCAATCTCTCCTTCATGCTTAATCCCCTTCTGCCTGTCGATCTCCGTACTCTGAACAAAGGAAAGACATAACCAAAAAAAACCATTCCATCTATCCTTCCGTCTATCCTTCCGTCTAGAACAAAGGAAACCACTATCCGCTTCTGCAAACTCTGACACGTTTGAGGGGCACTAGTCTCGGGATGGTGCGTGCCCGTGTTGCCCGGAGGCATGGCGGACTTTGGTGCGGGGATGGGAGTAGGGATGTACGTGTGCGGCGTTAGGTGGGAGGTGCCAGCGTTGAATTGAAATTGGTGGTCCATTGATGGTTTGTTTTTCCTTTCGAGTAATTGTTCTCGAGTCTAGATGGTGGCCTATTCCTCTCAAAGAGGCGCTGCTCAGGGAGAGGTGGGAGGAGGAGGAGGGGAGGGGGATACAGATTAGAGGCCAAAGTTGAGGAAGGAGAAGATGCTAGGCGAAAAGAACAAATATGGGATCAATGAATGAAGGGATGCGCAAAGCAAGGTACCCTTCGCCGAGGGGTAGTGGGAAGAAAGGAAGGGCGTGAGAGGGGAAGGGAAGTTGGCTAGAATACGGACATTAGTTTAAAACCTTAAACGATATATGATTCACTTAAGGGCAGCGCATTGGCTCAAGTATATATTGAATAAAAGGCTTCTGGGATAGTGGAAGTGTTGGCCACTTTTGTGAGTGTATTGGGCGAAGGGGGGATCTCAATGCATCCATGACTCGGTCTTTTTTAGAAAAAGTGGTAGTAATTCCCTTTCCAGCTGAGACAGAATGCCTGTGTCCTAGAGTTCATAGCCTAATAGCAAGCAAGATCTCTTCCGGGAAAATTTACCCAGCGAATTGAGAGTGGTTCAAGGAACAAGGGTCTGCAATGAGTATGTCATGGGCTACCTATAGGCCGGCGTGCAGGCGAGTATTCTGTTGGGTCGTCAGAATTAGCTTTCACTCACTTTCACCTCTATGGCCATTGATCTACCATACGGCACGGTACGTAACTTGCGGTAACCGTTCCTGGTTCACAATGACTAAAACATTGTAGTTTCAAAACGGGCGACTGCGATGGAAAACTACTAAACTCCATCAAGGCAGGCGATCGGTGTTCGAGTTACCCTAATTCCAACAAGCAACAACCGTTCTCCCAGTTTTCATATGAGATTAACATCACTCGCATTCACATTATCTCACTCACACTGCGCATCATGGCATGAAGGAATCCACTCGTAGTAGACTAGAAGGATATTTTGGCGGGGATAAAGCTATCGGTGTATCCCCCCTCCCACTGAGGGTTCGAAATTGGCTGCCACATGCTCGAGCCGGAGATTTCTCAGCTCAGGACAAGCTTCCAACCCCCCAACCTTCCGTCTTTGGGGCGCCTCTCCCTTCACTACGCCATCTCAGCCGAGATCTTATCGCGTATCTGTTTTCCACCTTACCCTACCAAGGATCCTTTTGCGAGCCGTGGGACGCCCCAACCGTCGCAGTGCTGATCAGTTCCAAGAATCGTGTTCGCCGTCTCTTGCCAGCACTCCACAGCAACGAGAGCAATTGTGAGAACAAAAAAAAAACGGCGCCCGGTTCGCTCTTTCCGAGAGCGAGTACCATGAAAACGCTCGCGATTTCGTTCTCGGATCATCAGTGGAAATCGGCGCATCGACCCACGATAGGTTTAGTTGACGGAGCTGCGGAGAACGAGTTAAATCAGAGGGGTCCACGCTATACCATGCCGGGAAAGCATTGATCCCAGGAACTCTTGCCTCCGAATCCGGAGGCTCGACGCCTCTAGGGGATAGTGTATCACAAGAGTTCCGAGTGGACTGTTGGAGGTTTAAATCTGGTAAGAAGTTTTTCAATAGTTATTTAAGGTTAACGAGCTAAATCCACCCCTGTCTCCTTCGGTTAATGCGCTCCTACCCTTGCACCTAGAATTTGCGGAATCCCTTTCGTTCTTTGCTTGTGCATTCAGATCGCCGCCAAGGCAGGCTCTTGTTAGTTACCATCTGGTCAATCGGAGCTGAAAATTCATCATTTGGGTAAAGGACCGGCCTTCGAACTGCAGGACTACGAAGTATGGTTGCCCCCTCTACTATAGCGCGCGGTTACTATATCTTTAAAAGTAAAATCATGAATGAATGAGAGAGGTCACGGTATGTAATTTAATGTCTTTTGCAGCACAACCCTATGATAAATGCACGCATCCAAAAGTAAGCCCTCGTTCCCAGACTCTGGAAAGGAAGGATAGTTATCGAAAATGAAGCTTAGCTTGGTCACATGGACAAAGGAGTGTTAAGAATTCATAGAAATCCCCCCGCAAATCCCCCAATTATTCCGGTATGGGTCCATCCGCAAAATAGGGATGTTCGGCCGTGTGTGAACTTGAACTGTGCACCTTCATCTTTAGACCAACCCTTAGTGTGCACTTGGATTAGCTGGCCAACTCAACCATATTTGGAAAGTGAGAGACTGTTGCTGTGGTAACAGGTTCACGTTTACTTTCACGACTGCCTGCTAAACATCCCTATTGGCCAACACTGAAGTCTGAATTCGCAAGGGCTATTAGGGTCGGCATCAAATATTTCACACTCCGGATGGGTACTTGCCGGTGAACCGCTTTGCCTGGAGGACCTCTGGGACAATGGCGCCTTCAGTTCTAGTATTTTCGACGCACGATAATGAGTCTGACTCTTAGGCGCCAAGACTCGCGGATCTAGGTCCAATCGAAACAGCATCCCGATACTCTCGGAATGCGCAAGTATATTCTCCTCTGCCTGCGCCGATACCGACGGGGGTCGCAACTACGCGACCGTAAGGTCGGTACTGTAATCAGCGTTGCCACGCCCGTGCTTGTACTATACTGTCGGAGGCCTGGATAGCCTTTCTATAATTTTCAGTAAGTGTCATGGGCCGGGTAGCTAGTTTCATAGCCGCGCAAAATGGCAGTCACGGTGGATAAGGGTTCGTTTGTTAGCTAGTGGGGAAGACTTCGTCGGAGGACGGAGCTTGATCGTGGATTTTCCTTAGTCGTCGGGAACAGTTTGTTTTTCATCGTCGTCGTCTTCTTTCTGTGAGCTGAGCATCGGGGTATATCGAAACCGCCAGTGCTTGGCTTCCGTCTTCAATTATCAGTTTTAGTTTCTTCTCTTTTCTCTTGCTGGTGATCTTTGCCAGTACCGTCTATAGCCAAGATTGCCAATACCCACAAAAGAACGCCTCCCGTGGAAGAGCCACGACAATACCCTACTAGGCTGGGAAGTGGATTAGAAGTGAATCGGTTTGTCTGTGAACCTTCGCACAAACCCGAGCGGGGGGGTCCAAGAAAAGTAGAACCTCCTAACTCATCTCAGGGGTAGGCAAATCTGAAATAATGTACTACCAGTATCAGAAGTATCTCCTGCCCTTCTGAGCCTACTCTTAGTATTGTGCATTAATTGAGATCTCTATTGTTATCATACATGTTATCAAAAAAACTGAACGTGCCAATGTATGGTAGCAACGGGAAAAACCTTTACCACCCTATCAACTCGTGCTTATTGAAGTCGCTTATCTAATTCCAATAGTTACCTGGAGGTGTTCAATTATTTTTGATGTAACAATATATTTCTACTTTCTGGGCACGTCCCAACTGACCTACTTCCCACCCGATCCACTTCCTAGTCTACAGTACACCCCCGCTCGCAAAGTCTTTGCGGAAAGACAGGTACTGTGGCGGGGTCTTGGTGGCAATAAAGGTACTAGGACAACTTTTACAGTTCAGATTAGGCACAAAATCTTGCACCAGTACCTTCGTTGTCGCTGAGACACTGCCACAGTACCTGTCTTTCCGCAAAGACTTTGCGAATGGGGGTACCGTAAAAACTGGAATAATCGAGTCGTATGCTGTGTAGTCAGAGTTGCCCCCTCTGATAAGGTCTGACGTTTTTTTGTTTTTTTTATGTATCTCAGAGGGGGTCGAGCCGCTCTTCTTTTGCTGTGTTTTTCACCCCTCTTCTAAAGTAGGGAATTCTCAACGACAATAGCACACGACTCGATTATTCCGGTTTTTACGGTATACTACCTCAACTCAACACTGTATGAGTAATTTTGGGCTTTCATGATCAAGTGGCAATGGTAGTGTAAGCGCTGTGCAGCATCCTCTCTCTCTCTCTCTGATCTAGCTCGCCACTTGCGCATACCCGTATCCATCTCTCTGAACCGCCAACCGAGAGATGAACCCGCAGACCGGGCCACTACGAACAACACCTGCATCTACCCCTGGAAGCAAACTGCAAGTTTCCTTGTTTATAGCATTACAGTTCTTTTTTCATCTTTCGTTTAGTCAAAGATACCGGTAAATGATATCGCTTAGGTCCAGTGCTGACAGCATCTCCTTGTTCACGTATCCCCCGCTGTGTTGATAGTGCCGAATTTCCCTACATCGCGCTAAAACACCAACTAGAAAACTAGCTTCCCACTTTTCTAGATATATCGATCGAGTGATATCAAAAACATTTCAGGTCAAGTTATGATGCAGATCTTTTACGATCAACAGGAGCTCTGAACCTGATATGAGAGTGATGTTAGCCGTAGCTGTGAGGTAATGCACCCATTGATATTTACCAGCTACCATCCAGAGTCATGTGATAGCTTTACACCTCTATGAAGTTGAATCTACGAATCAATGGAATACGCTAATTTCATTAGTGCCTCTTTAGTATGATGTAGGGAAATTCGGCACTCATCAACACTGCAGGGGATAGAGGGCACCCGTGCCCCGCATGGGGCTCTGAGGTTGGGACATGCAGTCGAGAATCATGACTTCTATATTTCAAAGCCCAAGCTTTAGAAGAGCTGTGGCTTTCTTCACTTATTATAAGACATATAATGGATTTTCCTGGGCTTTTGGAGAGCCCTGCTTCTATAGAGTCTGTGCCGGTCGGGATCATGGCTGGCTTATCGGTATTTCCTTTAAGGGTCACAGTGCAATGGGTTCTATTTATCTATTTGTTTTTTTTAGGGCGATGAGAGAGGAGGCAACTCCAACGCCCCAGCACAAGGTCGAATCGCGATGTTTTGGGTCCTGCAGCAAGAAGTTATGAAACAGTTATTTGAGGTCAACACGCCAAATAAATCCTCTCAGTTCCGGGCAATAGATTCCTGCCATTGTGCCACAAGACTGTATCCGTGCTTACGAATCCCCCCCTTTCTTCTAGGTTTCTAGGAGTTGCAGTTTGCCCGGAAGTTTTAACATCTGTGTCCGCCGTAGGAACAGGTCAAAATTCCCTGATATGAGGGCGAAATCATTGAGAAAACTGTCCACCTAAGCCCCGGCTCAGGCCGAAAGAAAAACCGGAGTGTGCCTGACCTTACCAGCAGAGGGGATTCCAACTTTCAGGGCGTGGTTTAATTCTTTAAGCTCTTATGGCGTCACGCACAGGACTGCTCCATCACGTAAGCTGGGTAATGCGAAAGCTTTTGTTAATCTCAGTCAACTTTATTTGCTAAGTGGTCTAGACGAGAATACAGTTCCGGGGAGGAAGGGAAAAAAAAGAGATGAGGTTCACAGCTAAAAGCAGGAAAGTGGGCTGTCAGAAATTGCATTCCGGGAGGAGAAAGCAACCTTCGAGCAACTCCAGCTTTGACAGGCTCTTCGAAATTGGTAATAACGGGCAAAAAAGAAAAAGGGATCAAGACAAACAACCCCTCAGGACTCAGGAGCAGCAACTCAGCCCTCCCATCCAACCCACAACGAGCGACCCCCGAAACGCACCGCTTAGAAGAAAATAAAACCCAAGATGGTTTTGACGGTGAGTGGACGGCGAAGGCTAGGTGAGGTGAGATGGTAGTTGGAACGAGACGGTAGAAAGATAGATATAACGGCCGTAAGGGGAAGGTGGAGAGAAGAGGAGGAAGGCGGTGTATTAGCCCCTCAAAATTTCCCCTCACTGCCCGCCCCCTGCTTGAATAGCACTTACCTCCTATTCAATAGCGTCCCCGCCTTCAGCTTCCTCTGCATCATTTTCCTCTTCACTAGCCATCTCCATCATGTAGTACTCGCGCTGTTCCTCAGTATCGTCCTCCCAGGGGACTTGGAATTTGTCCCCACCGACGGCAAGGAATACTTCCAGCTTCCCATTTCGCTCCAAGTCAGTTTTTGCGAGTAACATGTTGTAGCATCCGATAGGGATCGCTTTCGCCTCTGCGGCACCAACAACCCTCCCCATCCCCTGCATTTTGTTACAGATAAACGCAATATCCATAAGGTCCGATTCCTTTTTTAACAACCCGGGGCCGGTCTCACTCCTCATGTACCAGCAGCGAATTTTTATTCCCAAGGAGATGGGGTAGTCGAGTGTCCTGATCCCGCCTAAAATGGTGACGGTGAACGGTTCCAAATCTTGGTATGTCTTGTCGCCAATTATCCTCTCTAGAATGTCAACGGGGAACTCAGTTCCCCCGCCTCGGCTATATATGGCTCCTGCTCTCCGAGTTACACCTTGTGTCTGATCTAAGGTAAGTGCAACACGGGCGACCGATTCACTCGAAAACAGCAAGTCAATATCCGATGTAATTCGTTCAGAACCCAGGCAAACCAACCCCGCCCCGCCGATGAGAATAAATTTCTCCCCCAACGATTGGCGGAGGCTGGTTACAGCCATAGGTATTTCCTCTATCTTTGGCTTTGGGCTTGCCATTACTGGGCTCGGGTAGAGAGTTAGAGTGGTAGAGGTTAGAGGGAGGAGTAGGGTGGAAATTGAGGAAGGAAGAAGGGGCGTGGAAATAGGAGTGGGTAACGAAAGCAGTCACAAGGTGTCACTCGTGAACGCAGGAACGGAGAATGTTGGAATTAGGCTTTCGGATATGTACTGTCTACATATTAGAGTACGACAAAGTCGGTCATTAGACCTTGGTTCCAGCCTTTTACTTTCCAAGCTGGACTTACTGCATTTGGTTTTTCCCCTCATGTTACCGCCCAATCTGTCGACTGGTTATGTAATTTTGTTCTCACTTGTTTTTCTCCTGTCTTCCAAATTGGTTCTTTATTATCTTTCCTACTGCGGATATATGTTGCTGTTTCGCTGTATAAATAGTAGGCCTTCCTGGCCCTCTGAGATTAAAACGAAGTTCCTAAGGATCTCTCGTATACACATGTTTCCGGTATACGGCTTGACAATTGAACCGTTTTTCAATAGAGAATATCAGAGCACGACCACGATTTCCAACAAAGAGGGGGAGAAGAAAAGTGGCCTTTCAGCAAGGCTACCCCTACTCCATCTAAGTCGATGTGAGGGCTAACCTGAAGGGGGATAGCTGTCCTACTCACTTGGAGTGCTTCGTCTCCTTATCTGCTCTCCTCCAACATATACCAAATCGGGTGCCATGAGTTTGAACCCTCGCGTGCCCATACGCAACTCATTGATGGCGCTAACTGGAGGTAAAAGGCTGGACTCAAAACAATATGGATCAAAGCGGTGTAGAAATTTTAGTTATATTGTAGCGCACGGTTACTATATCTTTGAAAGTAAAATCAATCATGAATGAGAGGTCACTGTATGTAATTTAATGTCTTTTGCACCACAACCCTATGATAAATGCACTCATCCAAAAGTAAACCCTCGTCCCCAGACTTTGAAAAGGAAAGAGAATTATCGAAAATGAAGCTTAGCTTGGCCACATGGACAAAAGAGTGTCAAGAATTCATAGAAATCTCCCCGCAACCCCCCCCAATTATTCCCGTATGGGTCCATCCACAATGAAGGGCTTGTCCTTAGAAAGCTTGGAAATGGACTCGTCGCTAAGGTGGAGTGTGTCCTGGACGACCTGGGGTGGGGTAAGAGCGAGCCATTGGCCAACACTGAAGTCTGAATTCGCAAGGATTATTAGTGTCGGCATCAAATCTTTCACACTCCGGATAGCTACTTACCGGTGAACCGCTTTGCCTGGAGGACCTCTAGGACAATGACGTCTTCAGTTCCAGTATTTTCGATGTAATGAGTCTGACTCTTGGGGATGTATCCGACGTCACCGGTCCTGAAATCGAAGGTTCGCGCATTCCCTTGGGCTGCATAAATCGTGAGACGTGCGGTTCCAGACAAGAAATATGACCACTCATCAGAGTCCGGATGCCAATGAATCTCACGAATAGCTCCAGGCTTGATGGTTACGAGGGCAGCAGCGAAATTCTCAGCAATGGGGAATGTATTGGAGTCGAGTATCTTGACGGTTCCCCCGGGTGCGGTTATTGGCTTTTGCAAAGACCAGTGGTAAGAATAACTCTCCTTGTTGGGAATGATACCTGCTGGACCAGTGACGTTTTGCTTCTTGATATCTTCCGGTGCTTCGGTGCCCGGGAAAATAAATAGCTCGCCCTCTGGAATATCCTCGAAGGCGCTTTGTGGGAGTTGGAAGTTCTTGGTAAGGACCTCTTTCTACACGACTAGTTAGCGGGATGCGTGCTATGCTGGAGGACTGGGCACCGACAGGATTAAGCGCAAATGTTTCAGAGACAAGGAAAGTACTATCCTCCGAGAATTCGCCGTCGTCGAAGACCAATAAGAACTCGGTTCCGTTCTCAAGGCCTTGGATGGAATGGGGTACACCACTAGACTCGTGTTAAATTGTTACGCGAGAACCCAATTTCAAGACTGATTAAGGAATACCTAGGAAAGAACCAAACATCCCCTTTGGTAACGTCGTCGATGAACGTCTGACCATCGACATTCATAGCCTGGATTCTAGCTGATCCATTCAACATCAGCGCCCACTCTCCGGCAGTATGCCCTATACGGTATCAGTATCAATGATTGGTTTGATCAGAATGACATGGCGCGACTTGCAGTGCAATTCACGGTATCCTCCTGCCTCAAGTCTCATGTTGACGCCAGCCATTTCTTTCGCAACAGGTAGAACATTGATGTTCTGTTGGCGACTCCATCCAGCTCTCTCCAATCCTAGCTTGACATGGCTCAACCCAAGAGGCCATTCTGCCTGTTTGACACTTCCGTGGTCTGTTGTCGGTGGCGCAAAAGAGTCTGGATGCAACTTCTCAAGCTCGATATCATGGTTGCTGGCAATTGTTCCGCCCCGGCTGCCTCTCAATGGCTGCGGTTCGGTAATATTCTTAAAATCGAGAATACGTCCCTCTGGATCATCTTTATCTTGTCCAGGTGCGAGTTGAACTGGCGCCCGGTTTGCGCTCTCTGTTGCAAATGGGAGCTCAGGGTCATACCCGCGAAGGGACGTGGGGCCTCGGAGATCCCCCGAGATGGCGTACGTCTTGGTAGCAGCTTGTGAAAGCGGTGGGGCCGGAGCAGGCATTGCCGCAACGAGCCTAAGAAATAGAGGGAGGAGCTGATGCTTGGGGAACATGATCAATTTGGGGTCAGGGCGAAGGGAGGGTGCGTGACGAGCAAAAGAACTAAGAAGGGGCATCCAAGTCCTTTATACTGAGAGATGTAGGGAGTTGTCGGAAGTCGATTTCAACTTGACAAGAGGATAGTGGGCGAGCGGAAATCCCGTGTCCGTACGGATATCTCATGCAGAGACTCATGGCAGAACTACCCCCATGATTTCCCGTCATAAACTTGTGAGGGAGAACCAAGAGATCCCATAACATGATTATGAATTATAGCGAATATAGCCTAGACACTCAACAAGAGTGGGGACCATATCCTACTGTAATTGGTGGGGGCGAGATGCTTACTCTCGTACGGAGCTTCACCCATTTTACTCTTCCACGTGGTTAGTGCTCAAGACAGCTCTCAAGCACCCTAAGTTGTTGGAGAAAATGTTCTTGCGACTCGGTTGTCGAAAAAAGAAGGTGGTTGGTCACTGAACGATCACATATCCAATCGCTCCCACTTTTCCTTCCTGCTACTTCCGTATATACAGTGCCTATCTAAATAGAGACTAGTGCTGGGATAGTAGAGGGGACAATGAATAGAGGGGGCACCGAGCAGCGTTGCCAAATTTGATGTTTGCTGGATTTTTTAGTGTATCACCCGCTGCCCCTTCTGTTGGCTGTCCCCTAACCTATGTTATATTAGAAACCCTCGGGGTTCTAACCCTCCGGAACGCGGATAAGTGTCTGGTTTCCTATCAAACAAGATTAAGCCTAGTTACATTACTCGGCCGAGGCACCCAATACTAGGATCAATTTCGATTGCGGGGTAGTGGTTACCTTCTTGCAGTGGCGGTGGGGGAAACTGGCCAGGGGATTTGGGAGATTTCTACCCTACTAGCCAAGTCCTGGCCGCATATGGATTAATATACAATACAAGCGATGCAGGCGATATAGGACGGGAGGCTACCCGAAGGGTCCCTGATCTTGGCACTATGAACATAATTGGTCTTTAGCTGTTTAATAATCTCAGTGTTTAGTTTTCGTCACGGCTGCAGGAAGGGGTGCGTACCTGTGTCTGTTGGTACCCGTTTGGTTTCGCCGCCACTGATAAGACTACCGGTAACGGTATCTGATGGCGGCATCTCATGCTTCCAGATGCCGTTTTGCAGTATATGTTTCATCTACTACCGGTAGTATGGTAGAGGTTTTATATTATACGCACGGATATTAGTAAGACACGTAGGTACAGTTCTCGAGTACCACCAAATTCGCTTACTATCTACTCCAGTTTGGAGTACCACAGCGCGGTATTGTCGGGAAGCATAACCAAACTCAGACTAATCGATATCGTGCACGAGAATCGAAAATCTCATCAACTATGCAGTAGGTCCGGTGAGGGCTTCGAGGCGACGTCATTGGGCGAGAGCAGGGGCCATCCTTCGTGCTATTTATTTCCCTTAAGGTTGATTCTGGATAACTCGAATGTATAGTGATACCATCAAGTACCGAGTGCGGTGCTATATTACCAAATCCTTCGTTTAGCATGCGAGCTTTCTACCAAGCAAGATCGATGCCCCGTTGTTCTACACTTGCCGGAGGCTCAGCACCGCTAACTATATCCTAATCATCCAGGATCCCAACCGGCCGAAGGTCGATAGGTTGTAATATCTTATCAAAGGTCGGCCCACAATGTGACAGCAGGTGCGATTCCCAACTATAATTGCAAAAATAGGATTTATCCCGGCTCCTCCCGCCTGAACTTCGAATTTTGGGAATTTCTATCCCCCCCCAAGGTCTAGAGTCTCAAGGGCATCAGCCGGGAAGGAGGACCCGAAACAAGCCTTTGTGCAGGGCTCCGGACATGCGCTAGCGGGTATCTTTCCGTGATTCCGCTCATGAGGTTGGTTGGGCGGGTGTATATCGGGGTTCTTGAGTGATGACACTGTTCTGTCCTAGTGCTTCAGTTGGAAATGAGGGCTCACCCCAGCCTTTGATGGTCTTGTAACAATTTTCATTGCACTCGAGTATTCTGTCAAGGGATATAGAAGGAGCCTTTAGCGCGGCGGGCAGTAGAGATAATTGCCAGTTAATAAGCGACGCATATCCCGCACTCTTAGGTGCCAGCACTGGGCACCGAAATCCGATGGGGGACAACGATCTACAGCTCTAACCCGGCAGTTGAAAATTATCTCGCAAGGCTTATGATAATATGATAGGTTAACCGAGGATTCGCAGGGTGTGGTGTGGCATATTCTAAGTTGGCACAGGGAATCGCTCCCCCCTATGTAATCTATAATTTTGACCCGAAGGAGATCCACCGGCACTGTGCCCGACCCGTTAGCACCTTCCTTCTTCTCTAGGGTCATCTCCCAATTCTAGTTTTTTATAAAATAACCGAGCCCCAAGACCCCGAAACGGCTTCAATAGTAGAACGATACCATAAGACGACAGCTTTAAAGAAACAAAGCCAGGTATACCCTCGAGAGGACGACAAAGTTATTAGTTCTCTATATATATATGAATTGGGTGAAACTCTGTCAAACAAACAGAGCCCGCATATCATAAGTCATATTTTAGGCTACTCAGGGCGCCTCCCATGACTACTCTTCATTCTTAGAGGCCTACCCTCCACTCTCGCCAATATCATTGCTAAGGCTTGGGAATCATATAATATCACTCGCATTATAGGATCCCGTAAACTCTATCTTTCCTCCAATTCCCCTGCACATGCGGGATCTTTAAGAAGTCTTACGATAGTTTGATAACATCTTACCGGGAAGCGTGGAAGTTGCCCGTAAATTAAGACTAAATTATCTGACACCGCTTGTGACAAGCTAGATACTTTTTAAGGCATAGCGTGGGGCTGTAAGGTACAGTGCATGATTCGCTCGCTCCCTACCCGCTATTAAACTAGGATTACGAAGAGTTGTGTCTAGCTCACACCCTATTTCGTGCGAACCCGGAACGGGTGATGCGGGGTGTCGCACAATATAATGCCTATCATATTGCGACGTTTTCCGGGGGTCGGCTAACTAGCTGTACGAAACCCTTGAAATCCCTGGTAGGGGAGCACAGGATGGTTTCCAATTTACCCAAAGTCTTCCAAAAACAAATCGATTTCAAAAATTCAAGCAGCGCCACTCTTCAGATTTAAGTCCCTTCACCCAGACCATGGGGTGCTCAGCAAGCAATGGAATTCACAGGTGATACAGGCGGGAGTGGCGGAGCAGAAAAATTAGTATAAGGTTTTAGGCGAGAGGCCTTATTATGGTGACTTTCCCTTAAGTCAAGGGAGATAAGATATGTAAGTTAGAACCTAACTTAGGAGTGATGTTGTAAAAGATGAAATGACGGAACTGTGCATTGGAGGCTTCCAGAGAGCGAGAGAGATTGAAGAATCTAATTGTATCTGAGAGGGCTAGAGAGATCCACTATTTACGTAGTGAAATAGCACAGTGATATTATTATGGTGGTAGTAGAAAAGTGACCAAGGCTAACATTACGGAAAGCAAGAGAAAATGAACTAGAGCAGAATTGAATATCCGACCAATTGATCAAGCAGCGACAGAGGAAAAAAGTGAACAATGTAAGTTAAACTAGGGCAGCTTCAAATCGAAGCCAATGAAACTAAAAAAAAGGGAGGGGTGGCGAAAAGAACCAGATGTTCTCCAAGATCTGTTGGAATTCCTCCTCCGTCTGGTAAAGACGAGAGTTTGGATCGAAACTGGGGGGTCCTGCCCCCGTTCGGGACTTTGTGTAGAACTTTGGAGATAGAGGAGACGAAAAAACAAAACGGTAGATGGGAAGAGGAATATGGAGATAGAGCTCTTGCTTTACCTACTCAGCCCTCGAGGAATTATTGGAGACGATTCTACGTCGCATTAATATTCGCACAAATTTACATAAGCACTAGAAACAGGGTGCGGGGAAACAGATCCACGAAAGGCTGGTTAACCCTGACAGCTTCCCCCAGTCACAATAGCCAAACATGGTCTCCTCCCTTCTACAAAACTTCTCTTAAGCTTCTCCATTGGAATCTCACAGCCAGCTTCAAAGGCCCCGGCTCTGTGAGGTTATATTCAGGCTTTGGAAGTGCTTTAGAAACAGATCCTCCCGCAATCAAGTATGGAAATCAAGAGTTGACAAGACAGAGTAGATGAGATTATAGAAAAAACGAATACCAGCCCAACAAATAACCTGACAATTACCAGAAGACGAGAGAACAATCGACCAACCATGGTTCAAATTGCTTCAAAATATTTTCTGGAGCCCCCTAAGCTCCCAACAAGCTATCCTGCTCAAGCTAGACTTCCTATATATTATGTATTCAAAAATCTTTGAAGAGTGTCTCACGCAGTAGGTGGTTATACCTTTTGTAAGAGCTTAGTAGCCTCTCTTAATCCCTTAACACTCACTACAAGCTTGAAGTAGTGCTGAAGCCTGTAGTAGATTACAGAAGCTATAAGAAATTTGGAATAAGTTCCACTATTATAGCTCTTTGCAGCTCTACGATACCCTGTATAGCCACACAGCGGGAGTGTCTGTGATCGTAGATAGGTGTAATTGCGATTGGTAGTAGGGGTGGGATGATCGGTGATCCCAACCGGGCCGTCCGTTGGGCCCTGGATAAGGCCAAACTGACCCAGGTTCTTTCAGGGACCCCCTGGGCCAGACCGCGCGAAAGTCGCTTCTCAAATCCAAAGCTCCGCTCGCCCTGGGGCACCTTTTGGCTGAAGTTTCTGCACAATAGCTTGGGTTTCCATACCTTAAAAGGCTTATTATCAAACAGGACTCACTGTTCATCACACACTGTTTCTGTAATAAATCTACTGGAAGTGGTAGAAGGGTTGTGAGAAAAATTGGGGTGGGGATTCGAGGTAGAATCGAGTAGGTACAGAATGGAGAAGATTCGTCCTATGGGAAATTCATAGCAGAGTGTGCATGTTTTATTCTCATCTCCCGAGTGACTAACGGTAAAAAGCCTACAGGTTGTTAGCCGACATCTGCAGGCTACCCGGGCATCTACAGGTCACAATCTAAGTTGGGGTGCTGAATGACCAGGCGGCTTTACCTAAGCATCTGGCGGCTTTTACCTGGGTTGCTCCGAGATTTAACCAAGCTTTAACCTGCTTAGGCCCTGCCCGGCTTTGATGGCGACTGATAACTCCCGCCCGACTGACCCAAGCTTTTTAAAATCACCGCCGGACTGGCCTGACTACCGACCCACGGCCTAGACGGGCCTCTTGGGGTCACTAGAAGCGATAGTAGGATTACGTCCTTAATAGCAGTGATTGAGAAATAATCAATAAGTGAGAAGATTCCAGTGAATAAAAACACAAGAGCAAAATAATTGTATATTAAATAATAAAATTCGGACCTATAGGAAATAATACCAGCTACCGGTAATACCTTGATTTTTTTTTAGACTTCTAAACTACAGCTACTCATTAGACATCGATTTTACAGCTTCTCAAAAAACTCTTCAAGAATTGTCTCTTCCACTAGTGGCAATGATTTGCAAGCCTCCTCTTAGCGGCTTCTTTTCCTGCTGAAATACCTTTTCTCCTCAGTTACTTCTGATACAATTGATATTTAATACAGAGACTAGTGTTACGGTCTTGCTTCAACTAGCGGTAGCTCAGCATTTGCCACTCAGAGTATTCTATTCACTATTATACTGATTTGTTAGAAACTCACAGCTTATCACTTACGGTGTACTGGGATTTTTTTTCTGGTAGAAAGAGGAATACTAAATGCATATTTCTCCTCGAATTCAGACTTGGTAATTTCTCTTCATGCTTTCTTAGTCATTTTTTTCCTCACTCTAGATCCTAACAGTTGTATTTTCGGATTAGTTATGATATGCCAAAAAGCAGTGAAATTAATTAGTGGGCAGATGGCTACTATTGCGAAGCCCAAATACCTCAAATAGTACCCAACTTGACCATGTACCATAGATACTAATCCATCATCAAAGCTTAGAGCAATACTCACTATCACAAAGGAGGGAATAAGATTCAAGTAGCACAATACTGTGGAGATCAGGTCACTTGGCAAATGGTCACGTGCCATGACCACTCCCTCGGCTAACCCTCTGATATCGATCGTGCCCAAACGCTGAGGTGGGGCTGGTATGATACGCTGACAGTAACCCAAGCCACCCCCCACCCCCACCCCGACGGCGAAATGCGAAACGCGAAACGCGAAAAAATGCAACTCGGGCCAAGGCATGACCCAATCGCGACATGCAAGCAAGTAGAGTGGGTTAGGAGCTCTCCCTATGATATTACCCCGCATGAACTACACTCAAGCGAGGCTCTGCCACAATATGCCGGCCCACAACTACAGCATATCCAGAGAGCACCAACAAAGATTATGTTCACTTCTCAACCTACCGGTGAGTGATCCCTGAAAGCGACCGCTGGTCGCCTCAGGCTAAGAAGAACGGCACATAGGATCCCTCCCCTCTTCCATCTAAATCAAAGTCTAAGCCACCCATCTGTCGGCGGAGGCGCCGTGTTCATGGCACCCGCATGTTCTCGCAGCCCTCAAATCAAGGTCCTGGATCGCATCAGACCAGGCACATCCAACAGTATCAATCCATCCAATCCCGGGGGCCGGAGTGCACTTCCCCGAGTGATATTCTATGGATAAAATATCTGGCATCATCCCTGTACATGCCATCCACCATACCCATTCCACCCGTATCTTTCGCATACGGCTCTAACAATAACACTCTCCAAACAAACCTCATATGTGTGGTGCCCGCCAAAGAGCCGCTCGCGTAGAGGATGACCTCTTTTTTTACGGGGGATTCGTCTCTCTAGGCTGGCGCTTGTGCGTCATCTCCTATCACTCGGTACTAAATATAGATTTTAGGGGCTGATAGAGACTCTTGCGCATGTTGAGTGGTTGGAGTCTCTCTTTTCTTTAATTTAGTAGCGTGCGGGGTGGATGCAAGGCAAATGCAGCGGTGGAGGTGCAGAAAGCGGAGGAGAGACGCAGGCAGACAGGAAAGTGAGTGCGGGGAACTGTTTGTCCAACAGATTATGATGCAGCTGTGCCGTTGGATAAGCGGTGCTTTGCGGATAATCCCGTGATTCGTAAGGTCCTAGCAGAAGAGAGTGTCTTTCCGAGAGGCAATCAGTGGGTGAGGGGCAAAATTTGCAATACTTCCCAATTCTTTTTTTCCAAACCGGACGTCAATTCTCCTCCCCCCCTCGCTGGTGCTCTCTCTAGGTTGGATCTCTCCTCGCTTCGATATCCCCCCACAGCTCAATTCGCCCTCCATAAGGTTCCGGGATCTACCACTCACCTGCACCCGAGTTCGATCTGGACACCAAGTAATAAGCAGCCTCTTACGGTTCTGCAGTGTGGCTCAAAGCTTGTTCCCCGCGACAGACTATCATTAACATCCTTACGGGAGCTTGCCATACTATTCCACACCATATATCCCGGTTTATCCCAAAGTAACCTGCGGGCCGCAGTACAAAGGCGCAGTCTGCAGGAAACAGAATTGAGCTACTCAAAGGCGCGATCGAAGATAGTTTCCCCTATCGCAGTAAGTCTAAGAGAAGCACAAATACAACAACGCAAATCAGTTGCAAACTTCACAAGAAGCAAGCGATAGAGTACCATAAAAGGGTATTAAAAGAATTATAAAAAATAGCAGGCTGAATGTGTCATACACGAAAAAAAGGGAAAAAAATCTGGAACTAACATCTCTCTTCCCCGTATGGTACCTCGAACTCGCCCCTCATCAGCCACACCTCAGGCCTAAAAGATATACCCCAGTAGAGTATGCTAAAGCTAGTACCGTATTGGGGCCTACCACACTTTGCTGTGCCGCAGAGGGGACCTCCCAGAAAAACCGCCTCCCCCACCCCTACCTAACCCAGGCAAAAACCAAACCGGGCTGAGAGGGGAGGGACCTGACAGGGGCAGTCCGGAGGGGGGGGGGTCCAGGAGCTGCATCTTCGCGAAAAAGGTTAATTTCGCTATAATGTGTTCGCCGATATGATACTGCCTGATCTGATGCTTACAATAGTCCAGGTTCCGGGTTTGCAAAGCCTAGAAGCACAACCTTAATGACATTCCAGTTGTTATCACATTTGCTGTTATTACCATTATTAATATTGCGATATTTTCAGCGATATTATCCTCAATAATGATCCAGACGGAGCTATAAGCTGGATGCCCGGCTAGCGGGCAAATGTAAGATCGGGCAGTGGGCTGGCGGGTGCTTTGTGGCCTAGTGATGGAGGATTCTGTGCAGGTAACCTGGATGCCTCTTGTTGCTGCTGCAGGGGAACCGTGACGGTGATGGTGGCTGTGGAGTCCGAGGTTATGCGCAGCATACAAGGGTAGGAACCCGTTAACCAGGACAGGCAGGGATATATTTGGCCAGTTAACCTTAAATAATCATTCCACAACTTCCTGCTGGACCCCGTATCCGAACCTCTAAATCTAGAAAGAGATGTGGATTCCCTTACTTTTCCAACATTCTTGCTCCTCATAGTTTGCCCAAGGCAGACTTTGCAGGGGTTCACGGGGAGAGGGGGTCAGAGAGGTTAAGTTACTAGAAGTTTCTCGATAGAAAGAATCAAGCAAAATAAACCTCCGTAAAGTCCCGCACAGCCGTACGTCAAAATTTCTAGCACCCCAGCTGGAATTGTAGCACAAAGGGGCCTTACTATGTCAGCTAGGGTGCTAGAACTTTTGGCACACGGGTGTAAGATCATGGCAAAAGAGCCTCATCTGCATGACGTCTAGACTCCCCAATTCACTTGTGACCAACCACAGCTACCAAACTAAAGCGCTGACAAAACAAGTAACCAGTTGCAAGATAAGAGGACTAGCCATCATAGACTCACATCCCGCCCGCAGAACGCCCATTCCGTGTCGTGGGGTAAGAGGAACACAACACAATACGATATAAAAAAACCCCATGTCAAACCCCAAACCAGTTGGGCCCTCGCGCCACACACACACACACACACCAAACTGCAGTACTCGAGTGCCATATCGGGACGGTACAGGCACTCAAGCCAACTCTAACTTGTCTACTAACCTCGCCGAGTTGAAGCCGGATACTTAGTGGCAATTCCCGTAAAAAGTGTCTGGCTTCAACCCGGCCGAGTGAACACTTTTTCCCTTGCGGTGTCCATCTATCAACTCTTGCCCTAGCTCACGTGGGATCTAGCTCCTGGGAACCATTACTCAGGATCTCTGCCCTATGAGGTTCTAGCCACCCAAGGAAACGGGCTTGTTTTATTTTCCCCGTTTCCCTTCTCAGCCGCACGTTAGTCACGCTCCCGTTTTTAAACGGCCCGGTGGACTGGCGCTCTCGCTAATTTAAAATAAACTTGCGGTGGGCGGCGAAGGACAGGGGGGGTGGGCTGGTTGGTGGGGCTGGTTACAGGGACATGGGTCAGCCTCATGTGGCTGCGGATGAGGTCAGGTGATGTTAAAATATCCGAATGTCTGTGCGTTTTCGGCTTGGTTTTGCGGGGCGGGAGCTTTGTGCCTGTCGTTATCATATCATACTTCGGGGGAATTTGTTGCGGGAGAACCTACAAGGGCCAGTAATAGACGAACTTCACAAGCCACTTAGACACCCCTACTCGGACAGATGCGAACTGGTTGATTTGTATATCATACTGCGAGAAAGCGAGCGGCTGACGCAACAGTTTACCACAAGAAACTTTCCTGTTCAGGTTCAGTCGTCTACCAGCCAGCATCAGGCCATCCCCGCAGAATATTCGTACCTACTTCAACTTCCAAGCGAGAAAGAACGATCACAAAAAATCATAAAAAATCATAAAAAATCACACTAGAAACACTACTAAATTCTTAGGGATCTTTTCCATGCCAAAACACAGCTATGGTTTCGCCTCTGCTGCTCAAAATTGCGCATAAATCTCCTTTCCATCGAAATGCCGTGCAGCATCATGCCAAGCTGTGCCAAGACTATGCCTATCACCTCATTCGGCATCACAAGAAATCAATAGGTGAAACGTTGCACAGTTGCTAGAATAAATAAACACTGCCAGTATTCTGCAGGATTGACTGGCATTGAGGAGGTTTTCTCGTTGCATGAGATCCAGAAAGCTCAGCCCCCTCTGTCTAGATAGTACTATTCCTTCTGGGGGTGTGTTTTGTCACCGCTCGGGGGGATCTGAGGCCGATAGGCGGTCGTGGATTTAAAGTATTAATACCGGGACCGTATCGTTATTTGTCATGTACAGTACTTGTACCCGGGTACGCTACAGGTATGGTTCGCATCCGGGGATTCAGCTTCGCCCAGAATCGCGCCCCCCAACCTCAACCCATGCCCATACTTCTGCTCGTCCCAGGGGAAAAGTACCCGAACGTCTCGGAGGGAAAGCAGGGATATTTCGCCCTTCAATGTTGCGTTTACCTCCTCCTCAGTTGTGTCCGGGCACATGTAGCCGAATTTCCATTCTTCCTAGGTACAATCCAACTAGCTAACTAGTTATCGCTGTTCGGCATAAGATATTCCCCCCGGCCAAGGGCCCCCCTGTCGTAAGAAAATTCCTCCACCTCCGCCCTCAGGCCTACCACGCTATCCCCTCGCCTGGCCTGTACTTCTTGCTGGAGACGAGGATGTTCCACCCCATTGCGTGTACTGTACACGACTACACCCCGAGTACAATTCCCCCGATGTTCCACTTCAGAGAGTAAAAAAAAGAACCTTTGTCTCATGTACAAGTGCCGTACGGTACGCACTCACTCAATATCTCCGCCCCCAACTACCAGATCGCAAATCCCCTGGAGTGACCACCCGTGACCTTATCCACTTTCTCGCTAATGGCATATCCCGCATAAGCCACCATCCCCTCCCCCTCCATTGTCCAACACATGAAAAGGTCCCAGGATCAGGCCTCGTTGAACAAAACCGTCCAAGCCTCACAAAGTGCAAAAAGGTGACCCCCTTCTCGGGTAAACATACCCCCCTTTCCTGCCTTGTAAAAAGCACGCCCGCCCCAGATCCAGGTAACTCTCCGATCTGCACGGTGCACGCGTATCGCATAGGATGCATTCTAGATCCTTTAGTTGTGTGCATTGAATACCCGGCTGTGAACACGGTTGGCCTTGGTCGGGTGGTTGGCAACGGTGGGTGTCTTGAAGCGCAATCGAAGGCACCACAATTATGATAACCGCAACCGCAACCGCTCGAGCGAGCTTTAGCTTTGCCTGTTCGTGCACTCCGCTTCTTCCTTCCATCACCCCCCCCATTCCTTCTTGTCGACGTTGTGACCCCACCGTGACCGAGTGCGGAGTAGCCCCCCATCACCCTTGCGGTTGATCACCAATCACCAAGCAAGGGGAAGGAGGAAGTAAAACAGTACTCAGTACTCGCGCATCTTTGTTGATAATGCCTCCGGGGGCCGGTATTTTGCTGGAGTTCTCATCAAATGTTCCGCTCACGGAGCCATTCTTAGCAAAGACGCGTGAGCAGATTTCCCCGAAATTATTACACTCGCCAATCAGGAACAGCGGAGGATGAAAGGCTTCGTCGTACAGAGCAATAATAATAACAACCTCTCATATGGGGGGAAAGGTTCCCGTAAGCGGCAACTCAAGCGTAGCGCGGGGCGTGAGCTATCTATTGTTGGACATCCTGGGCCTCGGTGGTTAGTTCTTGACAAGAGAGGATTGACCTTGCTGTGCAGGTGAGACATTGGGGGATTGGCGGGGGGAGTAAACTCCTCACCTTGTGACTTGGGAAGTATTTACTCTATCGCACTGTAGGATAGTTGCTAAGGTGCTAAGGAACGGATGCGGATGTAGTTGGCTTTTGGCTGATATGGCAGTTGGTAGCAACACGATAGGCAAGTAAGCTGCATATTATGATACATAAAAGGTACCAGCAAGTGCAATAGTGACATTTTATTCTCCACTACGGCTACCGTCATGGCTTACTCTCGGAGAAGAGCAGACTCGAAAAGCCGGCAACTCGGGCAACTGCCGTATCGTAAGAATTGGCGAACCTCCATCTCATCGCCCTCCCCTTCTCCAATCCCCCCTCCACAGAGCGCTAAACTCCAACCTCGGCCATATCATATCGGTCATCCAACTCTACCTAACCCCTATCCCCACCCAAAAACCGCACAAATCGCAGCGAAAAAATAACCTTTCCCTTGCCAAGTAAACATTTTTCCCAAAACAATGCTAGTCCCAAACCGAGTAGGCCCTGCGCCTCAAAACAAAGGCAAGCGACGTGCTAAGCCAATCAGTTGCCGACCCCTTCAGAGCTATTGTGTGGCGCCGGCGGGCCTGCATAACCTTATGGTATTGACGTCCCTGTGAGTAGCTATCGAATCATGGGGAAGTGGAGAGAGGGACCTGGTTACGCGGATTTAAGCCTTTCATAGCCATTTACTGTGCTTTCCCCTATTACAAATGCCTTTACCGTATTATTAGTTATATCAATTGAAGATGATGTTTTTCTTGGAGGATGTCGCTTTGCTTAGTTGGTTGAGGTGATTGCTTATGCTAGATGGCATACCTTACGGTAACACCGGGTGAACAAAAAAAGTACCATGTCGGCAGTGATGGAATAGAGACTTAAAAATTAATAGACTAGAACTAAACCCGACAAAGGCAATGAATGACTAGGTGGCTAAGCTAATGATGAGGGTTGTCCGAGGCACTCGAGTTATTTCGGAGGAGCCACAGGATTAACTTGCTTGTCTGTCGTGGAGGAAAAATGGAGACAAAAACGGTGCAACATGGTGGAAACATAAAAAGGAAACGCTAGAAAAGAATGGAAAAGAAATCTCTTAGAATTCATAACCTGAGCCCGGTGCGCCAACTTCCCCCAACTTCCCCAATCTCCTATAATTTTTTGTTGTGATATTTTTTTGCTTTTTCGAAGAGCTACCCCCAGCCCTATCCCCTCTATGCTATCCTCCCACCCCACCAAACGGGATTTCCCACACCCCTTCTCTCTTCCAAGCTCTCGTGATCGCCGTTAGAAGTGAGTCTTTCATAGCTGAGTAGATAATGAAAAAAACAAAACTTTATTGTGGTTGATAATCGGCGGTACCGTCGGTTTAGTAGAATTCCGTGGAAACGGGAGGTGAGTTGGACCAATGTTTCAGCAATCTATCAACAGCATTGGTCCATTCCTGGGTAAGAACGTTGGTAAGCTGCTGCGCACCCGCCGCGTCCGGGACGACGTTCCCCCACATTGCGGGTTGGAAGGCCGTCTTGGTTGCGTATTCGGTGATCATGTTGCTAGCTGATTGTTAGCTCAAGGAATCTCATGTGTCTTTGGGGGGAACAGGAGTAGGAGGAACATACTCATTCTTCATCTTGACAAGAAGAAGCCAAGCAAAATTCCAGCTCCTGTTGCTGGTGGGGTCGTTGTAGACCCTCCATTTGCTGTTCTCCAAGAGCTCATTTGAGAAAGGATATTGGCGAGTTAGGCCTCTGAGCTCGTTGAGGAAGTTGGAGCCAACGTAGTGGTTCCATGCATCCCTCATAGCTGTGCAGTATTCGATAGTGTTGATAGGAGCTAAAACCTTCTCAATCCTTCGCAGCTCAGTGAGGGTATTAACCCTGTGGCTGCGGAGAGTATGTAACATTTGGTTGATCTCAGTCTAAGAGCCAGTTAGTATTTCAGGAGCTATAATATAAATTTCCGGAAGCAACTATGACATTACCTGGGAAACAATGCCGGAGCCGCCTCCCGGAGCACCTCCAGTAGAGGAAGGATATGAGTAGTCGGAAGGAGAGCTGGAGTAGTTGGACATTTCTGGATTGCTGCTTGGGTTGGCTAAACTTTCGTTGAAGGAATCGGTTTGAGCTTGGAGAACTGGATGAACTAAGATTGCGGGAGGTGTTGCTGAAGCAGAAATTGGGGTTGGAGCTGTCGAAGGGGAAGGGGGAGCAGAAGAAGACTGGCTTGTTTCTTGAACTGAAAGATATGGTTGCTGTGGGTTGTTTGATGAAGACATGTTTCGAGGTGGAAAACAAGAAGGTCTTATAGGGGGCGAATTGAACTATAGGCTGGCGGCGCAGGGTAGGGTGTATACGGGAGCCTAAGGGGGGGGCAGTAGGTGGGATACCGCTTGACGTTGGGCTGAGTCGTGTTTGGGATTTCGGGAAATTTTCAAGAAAGAGTAAAAGCAATGAAAAGAGTAATAGCTTGTTCCGAAACTCCAAGCAAGATATTTGCCGGGCTACCTGGAAACGCGGCTTCAACTGACACTAGCTGGCTCTGGATGGATTCGGATTTCACTGTTTAGAAGACTGGTTCCCAAGCCTGCAGCGGCATAAACGGGCTGACGGTGGTCTGCACTTATACTAATAACGCGGGGCAGAAGGGGGGAGGCTGTAAGTAGCTGCTACAGGACCCCACAAATTTATTTGCCTATTTTTTTGTTTTTTGCGTATTACGAAGGTATCGCCGGGATTCTGCGACCTCGATCGTCCTTGTTATTGAGGCACTCACTGAAGTGGGTTAAACCTCGCCGCAAGCCCTTCAAACACGGGAGTGTCCGCCAGGCCCGCTGGATCATACATACTACATACGACAGGGGACTTGTCCGCCCTACCTCCTGGCTACCGTAGAACCACGGACTCTCCAATCTATAGGAAAGGCTAAACCCGGGTGAGAAAAGCAAGCTGAATTGTAAGCACTATTCCGCCGAACAGCGGCATCAGCTACAGGCCCATGAGGGTTCCTGGAAAAAAGGGTGGATGGAAATAGATTAGCGTGGTTCGAGGTTTGCCTCTCAGGAATGAAGTCTTAAGGGTGTGAGGTGACATGCAGTTATCCCTAGATAGTCTATGGAAAATTACTAAGGTTTCCTCCGATAGTTCGAGGTGAATTGGAAACCGTTGGAGTGTGGTACAGTACAGCACTAGTATTGAAGGTAACGGGTCCAACTACTGTAGAAACGGGTCTGGACACTAAATACCCCAATCAGATCATTTTTGATGAACAATCCACATGTGAGCGGGCAGTGTATTCCAAATTACCTTGGAATGGGTAATTAAGGGACTTTTCCTTCTCATTGGTTAAAGTGGTGGGTTTGGCTGTGGCGCAAGAACAAAAGGCTTGGTCAGGCCTTGCATTCCGGCGACCAAGGAACAAATTCGCTGCTGAGCCTCCTTCTTCCTTCTATTAATGCAAGGCCAATACACATTAAAAATCCAGTATTTCTCACATAATATTTTTTTTTTCATGATACACGACTTCCCTGCGGTTCCTCATTGGGGTGCTAGGTGCTGGGCCATTATTCCCAGTTTGTTTTCCACCCTCCTCGAACGAAATGAATAAATTCATCCGCTTATCATTTGCAGCACACACATTAAGAGTAAAGGCAACATATGTGACATATCGCGCATTGCGTTTCAGATCCGGGCGGGCCAATTCGACGGATCTACCAAACTATCGGCCCTCTCGCTTGTGCGGGGGTGGTGTGTCTGAACTGTAATGTCATGCATGTCTCTAGTTGGGGTGGCGGTGGGCCTCTCCCAAACCACTGACAAACTATGCCTTGTCAATTTCCTCTAGCTTTTTTTTTGACATCTGAACCCTGATATAATATCGATAAGCCAGCTAAGTCACATCTTCCAGCTACATTCGTTACTTGACAAATGCTCCACGACCTGTTTCCCTAACCAGACCTGACCTAGCCTGGCCGACCCCCGAGGGCCCTGAGAGTTCTCACCAGCCCCCTGTTGTACCGTACACCATAGTGGCACCGTTCTACATCAAGCGTGGTGAATGATCGACAGGGTATTGTCTTCGAGCACAGGTAAATTTGCTAGATCTGCACCCAGAACACTGGACGATATCTTGTATTACGATATAGCCGGGAAATATCAGACGAGTGTGTGTCTATGCATGGGCTGGGATGTTTGGTAAGAGCAGAAAATGGGCCCGGGCATCCTAGATAGTGGGGAGAAATAGGAAATAAAGTGGTGAGGAGCCCCCATCAACGAGGAATGGATATTAGTCGTCCCTGCCCTACTCATAGCGACCCTCCCCCCCAATCAGTTATTTCCTAAGTAAAATTGTTTCTAAGAGTCAAGAAGTACTATGTACTAGTGGATCACCGCATTCCAGTATGTGAGCGATTATAAAATAAAAAAAGGTTACACAACTGTTGGTGGTTTGTTTTTCCCCTTTCCCTATGGGGTGCGCCCTGGTTTGTATGCGCTGCAGTAGATTACCCAGTACACTGCAGAGAGATCGTATCAACGCACTGCACTCTGTTTCCGCCGCATACCAGGCTCTGAATTACCGATAGGCAATGATGACAGGAGACAGCATGTGCCAGTCCGGAAATGGATAATAGAGCCTCATCTCTCGTTAAGCCCTAGCCGCCGTCGCACTGAGCCACTGTCCCAAGCTCACTTACATGCCTCGTTTATTAGCTCAAGCTCACAACGGGTTAGAGCCTTATGACAAACTTATACTCGGAGTTTCTGGGGCCGGGTGCTCCGAACGAATGAATTCAGAATGGGGCTAGCAGTTCTGGCTTTGTACGCGAGGAGATTGGGCCTCCAGGGGATTCCAAGCCTATGGGATGCCTGGACCTACTCCAATCAGGCCCTTGTCTGGAGGGGTAGCTCTACAAGGTTGGTCAAAATTATGTACCTGATGTAAGGTGAAGTGAGAGGTCGCATAGTGGACTGTGGTGGAAGTTCAGTTACTCGATACCAAAATTTTGTTTATCGTGATAGGTATCCTAATAATCTGTAATCTCTAAGAACTAATCCATCCATCCTGAGTCTAAACCGTCCCCGAGAGCTGCAGTGTCGAGATTGAAAGTTTGTCGGGAAAGGAAAGGAATTCCGCCTGTAGTTTACTAAATGGCGTCTAGGGAATCAATTCAATGTGCAACCCTGTCTGAGACATCATATATCTGTTCTGCATCTCAAGCGCACAGCTCAAAATTTATCCAACGAAGCCCGAAAGTGCCCTGCTATATCCGCCTAACACAGGGCTCGCGGAACCCGTAGGATGAGACAGGGTGAAACAAGCCGGGTTCATTTCCTATTGTTCTCTTTCTCTTCTGGTCGCATCCTCGTGCTCCGGAGGAAAAAATGTCCCGAGTGACGGCTGGTGAGCGGTCATAATTTGACCTGTCTACCAAGTGCTCGGTCAATCTAGGATAGACGCAGGGTATGATCAAGAGCGCTACGGCGTGATAGTCGAGTCATTGAGAAACAAAAAGAAACTGATTCCACATCTATGACATTTACAAAAGCCCCCCAGGAACTGGTGGAGCTAACTTTATGCATGGGAAATGTTCCTTGCGAAACCAGAAATAGAATAATTGTGAGCGCTGCACAGAGACTGGGGGAACATTAGCGCCGCTGCTCGTAGATGTTAGCTACTTCTTTGGCCCCTGGACCGTCTAACTCTAGGAAGGTGCTCAAGTAGTGGTAGTCATCAATACTTCAATTTCGGGACCTATTTTTTGATCCTGAATGACAATATCTAAAGAGTTGGAGAGATATTACTATAGTTCTTGAGCATAGTTCGCCCTCGGCCTGTCGCTACACCTCATGCCAACACGCCCGAATAAAATGGAATCCCCAGGGAGATACCATTCTAGTCTTACACTTTCTATGTCGACCCCATGAATTATTATACGAGCGTATATACAAGTAGCCGTGAATCTAGAGATTCAAAGTCTGGGTATTATTTTGTCAATTAAGCTGGGGCTTGTCTAGCACAGGTTATTTTGCTCGGAGGAGCTCTGAACTTCGGTGCGAGTGCTAAAATGTTGGATGGGTAGTCATCGAGGGGGGTAGTTAATTGTAAAATTAATGATTTCAGGTGTTCACATATAGCCCGTATCTGCAAGGAAAGGCCCCGGATCTCAATATTTTGCCCGCACGGAACGAATCCCTTACTTGCAGGTTTTATAAAAACTAGATAGTAGGTTGCTGTGTCCCAAAAGGACAAAAAGTGATATTTTTACGCGCAAAACGCACAAATGACCATGAACTGTGCCACCGCACTACAACCGGGCATCTAGCGATAAGAGAATATAGAGCGTGACTTAGCACATCCTCAGACAAGATTCGGTGTGTTTTGTCCGACCTATACACCAATACGAAGTAATTGGTCAATTAGTTTACTATCCCGCCAATTGCCACATTCAATCCCAATACAGCACCATCCATCCTTTAGAAGTAGGATCATCCTATCTTTTGTTGAGTCATAGGCTGTGTGTGGAATTGAGACATTTGCGTACTTGCTAAGGCAGGCAGCATTCTGTAGGATTCGATTGTACTCGTAAATATGAGCTTTGGAGGTACCGGTAATGACGCGGCCGTCGATAAACGGTGCAAACCATCTACCGGTATCCGCTCATTTTCCCTATCCTGCTCTTTCTGGCGGTTGAACCCCAGGAACCAGACCGCTGTTCAGAGAAGTTCCGATTCCCGATTGGTTGTTAAGGCCTAAGCTACACATTTCGATTACTCAAGTGGTGACTCTAAGAGAAACTGTATCATACTTTACTCTAGTACAGTACATCAGCTCGATCCAAGGTGGGGTAAGTGCTCCGAAACCCCGAATTTCGCCTTTCGCCTCACCAGCATCCCGATCGCGTCTGTGGTTACAAACAGTGCATTCTTGAGTAATGAAGCACAATGAGCCATTCGTCATACTGATAACAACGCGGCAAACCTTCATCCTAACGCGGCTATTCTCCCGCGGTCCATGTGATGCTGGGCTCTGCAGAATTTCTCCAACCTCCATCCGTCAAGGCCATAGTGCATCCGCACAGCCTAGCTGTTACCAGGAGATACGGTTATGCGCTCCCGGGTTTCGGCGGTAGATTGGCTTATGCTGGTGGGATTATGCGTTGATTTCATCCGAGGTTGCAGGCTTGGCGATACTTGTGAACGCTGAATCCGAGGGTGATCATGACGGCACAAGTCAAAAGTGAGTTTTCCTCGGCTTTGTTTGGGTTAAGATCCCGTTTTTGCTTTCTACCAGTACAGTACATATTGTATTGTCATTACTAGAAGCGCCTGGGTTATCTGGGCTTTGATTATGATATGATAAGACACGGATGCTGTGGGAGCGTGTAGTAGGTGGCACAATGGATGAAATGCAGTGGCATTGGATGCGGTGAAGCTCTTGCTAAGCCATGTTGAAGTTGCGGCTGAAAATACTTTATTTGAGCCGCAACGGCAACCCATTCATGCATTGAAATGATGAAGCGTCGGGCCTCCTGTGAGCCTTTAGCATCTTGTGTTTAATGGTGATTATGTTTCGTTGTATCTGATCCTTGGCTTTTTCTTTTCTTTTTCCTTTCTTCTCTTTTTCTTTTGCGATCCTAGGTAATAGAAAGTCCAGCTCATCTAACTAATCAGTGACAGTGAAGCACAGGGCTGCAACTCAGATTACCCGAGAGACCTTTCCTGCAGGTTTTATCAGTCGTAAGGGGGGCATCTGCCCTCTAAGCAACATGCGGTTCCGATCCTCTTTCCTTCCTCCCACCCTGCCACAATCTTGCAGTATGGGTAAACCTCGTGCTGCAGCCCTAAATGAAGAGCGCAATTCAAGTTCTAACCAAGAGGATTCGTTTAGGATGACAGACTCCCTAACTGACATCGTTCCCGCCAAACATCTCGGAAGGGGTTCCTATTCGAGCTCCGGCCCTACGTCAGAGAACCTTAAACTACGATATGTTCTGTAGAAGCTGTCCCTCCGGCATGCGGAAGTAATTGCTTACCTCAGCTACAACCCCCCAAGCTAACATTCTCTATCCTCCGCAAAGGTATATGCCTTGTGGGTGAAAGGTGGTCCTAACATGGTCCAACAATTCCTTCTACGCATGAATACGATCATTTCCTAGGGGGAGAGAGTTGGGAATGGGCTGATGTGGAGGGAGTCTTAAGGTTGATTTAAGACCTTTTTTCCCGTTAGGATTGAGGCGAGAGTTCCCAGGGCTAGGGGCGTGTATAGGGGATGGGGGGATTTTCCAGAGAGTTAAGAATCCGCAGCCAGCCTAGAGCAACCGAGCTGAACAGAACTAAACTAAATCAATAAAAGTGAAGCAGAGCTGTCTACTGGGCGTGTCGGGCGGCATCTTTGGTGGGTATTTCCTGCTGCTGCTACTGCTGTGGGTTCTTGCTTTTTGGGTAAGGCCTTTCTCTCATGTCTCCCTAATCTCCCTTGGTATGATAGAATGAAGGGAGACTAGCTAGAGCTCTAGCGCTACCCATTCCATATGACCGCAGGGTGGGCCCTGATCATGGATCCCACGTCCCAAGGGGGGTTGAAGGCTCGGCTCGGGGCAGACTTGAGCCAAGCTCGAGCTTTTGGAATATATTTTCTTCTTAATCTCACTTCTCAAATCTGGCAAAGGGTAAAGACAGGAAGAAACAGCAGGAGACGAGTAACTGTTCTCCCGGTAATATCCTTGTTATTCTATTTAAATTCTCCTTCACAAGTGTTACTAATAAATATTGATTACAGTGCCAATGATATTATTACAAAAAAAAGCGAAATCGGACGAGACCCGCCACAAGCCCCACTTTAGTTCTGAAAAGCTGGCTGGGCTTACGAGAGGTTGAAGATAGGGAAACTAAGTTTGATGCGAGGAGAAATCGCAAGCTGAGGAGGTAGATGGACTCTTCCATGAAAATGCTACTCGTATTTGATTTTGATTTTCTCTTGTTTGACATTTTGAATATTATTATTCTCCCCTCCGCTCTACCATATTGCTCTCCTTTCGATCTTCAAGCAAGTGGTATCTTGTGTCTACTAACAAATTCAGGCCCGAGTCAGCTCGAGCCGTTTTCCTCAAGCCCATAATTGCAGGCTCGAGCTTCGCAGTAAATCTTGAGCGGCTCGATCCCACTTGCTCATAAGCCCAGTCAGCTCGAGTCCAGTGTCGATTCGGCTCGTAGCACACACCAATTATGAGCGACATTGTCAGTATTACTCTCATTTACTCCAGTGGTCGATGAGTTGGAGCTGGTATCATGAAATCTCACGCGGTGCCCGGGAAATCTAGGCTCACCATGTTCACTAATGCCCCCTTCTACTTCACCCGACCACTCTGGAACCACTTCCGTACAACCATCTCTGATACTACGGTAAGGGGGCTAATGGGTTATACGGATTATTAGCGAATAGTCTAAAAGGATCAATACAGTTTGAACAGCCAGGAAATGGTAACAGGGGTGCACGATATTGGTTGATGTGAAGTATATAGAGCAAGGGTGGGAGTGCTAATATAGTCACTTCTATAGAGGAACAACTAGGAGAGTGACAAAAGAATAGATTCGTGTTCAGCGAGTGAATGGAAGCATGCGGAGATAAAATGAAAAGAAACCCAGGGCATTGGGCCTTTTATAGAGAGTTGGCGACAGAAAAGGAAACGGCACAGAAGAAAATGTAGGAAATTCACTCCGGTCTCGCATCTCTAATAGCATAGATACAAGCCGAGTGTCATAATAACTAGCTAGTACTAGTCTTCTCTATCCCCAACGTTCCACGTTTCTACTACCATAGCCAAACTGATATACAGGTGCCCGTCAAGAAATACCTGCACGTTTGTCTGAATTAGTATGGACGCTCGGATGTGCACATGCCATCTTCCATACAAATTCGTGATTCCTGTGCTCAGATATTATTTGAGGGGTACTTGGAAGAGTTTTCCAAAGACCGAATGGTTCCGGTGCGGGTGTGAGACACTAGGTCCAGCCATGGTATGTTCCAACAGCTGCTTCATCAGTGCCATGTTTGCTCTAAAGCACGGCGAGCGTCTTACATGAAGAAAGCACATCTTGTTTGGGTGCGATAGTCATTCAGACTAAGGTATTTTGGGGGAAGCGGGAGCTGGGTTGGCCTATTATTGGGAGAGTACAGTAGTTAAGGTGGACTTACCTCCTTTCCACCATAATAACATTTATGTGGTTAATGAGAGGCTGGTATTTGGTGTCGTGATTCAATGAGGTTTGGGCCATAGTGCCAACACAAGTGTTATTTCCAGGTGGCAAGCTGGATGTAGCAAGAGCCGCAATTAGGGTCTTTTAGTATCTGTCGAAATAGCAGAGATCACGATCAGAACTTTAATTTCGCACCGGCTAGGTTTTGTGCGTGTCTCATCTCCGCCCATCACGTTCTATCACCCGACTAACAAAACGTAGGGTTTCAGTTATGTCGATAACGACCTTCAATGGCGATTCCACATCGCCTCTCAGATCCCCCTCGCCACAATTATAACTAGTGTCTCGGCGCTTTCTGGGCCTCCGAGGCTCGACGCTATGTTCTGTTTGTGCTTATCCTGAGTGAGCTCAAAGGCGTGCTTTTGGACAGCTGCTCAACCACGGATGCGACGGAGAGGGTACCCGCGCGATTAGTGTGCTGAGAAAAATGAATACTCCTGATCCAGATACACATACTGAAGAGCGGGTTATCTTAGAGGCGATTCATTCTATGTCTAGCGTTTGGGAGAACCTGGCGTTTAAGGACGTGTTCACTTGTGGAAAGAGGACACATTCAAGAGGACTTTGATCGGTGCCCCGGGTCAGATGTTCCCAGCGGCTTGGTGGATGTAATGCCGTTATTTACTATTGCTCCGGGTATTCCAGGAAAATCGCCGAGCACGAGCTGCCGAACTCACCTTTTCATGGTGCTATTCAGGAATTCAATCTAGCAAGAACAATGTCGCTCACTGTCGATAGTGTAAGCACTACCGTATATGCGCTTCAACCCCTCTCCCCTTCGTGCTTGTCGAGCGCGCTGGGCGCCGGAAGGTGTTTTTTAGAGGACTGCCGGGCAGACTGTTGGTACGACGGCCGCACTTGCATCCCTAACTCCCGGAACACGCAAACGGCCAAATGAGCTGCACTCAGATTGTCCCTGTTTACCGCTACATTTGGTGCCGCTTGGCTCAATATTAAGTATGCTTTTATTTCCCTCTCCTGGTCTTTTGACGGGACTGACGAGTGACTAACTATGCAGCACCATAGGTGTTCTTGTGATAATGGGCCAATTGAAGATAGATCTTTAGTACGCATCTCCCCTCTAATAGCTAATAGGGAATAAACGCCTGATAGTAATAGGCTACCCAATCCCCCAAACAATCAATGCCCGTAATGATAGCAAGCGTCGGTCGGAAGACATAACTGGTCCCCACCATCTTCAATGCATAGTTCTTCCTGATAACCTGCTGTCCCGGCATCGAGACGGCAGGCTGATCACTTGAAGAGCTAGAGGTGCTATTTGCGAAAGCGCATGTTGACAGCAAAGGTAATGCCGGAGATAGACAATGATCAGGTCAAACATGTAGCAGCCGAACTAGATACCTGGGGCGACGCTAGGGGAGACGTTGAGAAAGGAAGCCCGGGAGCGTTGGGGGCCGGCAGTGATAGCGTACCCCCGCCGAGAGACGAGTAATGAGTTCGCATTGCGCGGAGAGGTCGCCAGTGTGGATGGGGCTTGGGGATAGAGAGGGAATCGGCGAAATACCACCTCTTACCTCTCCCCTCCTCCTCCTCCTCCTCCTCCTCGCGCTAGTTTCCTTTCCTTCCTCCCTTTACCAGCACTTTGACGGTTTGTGATGCCGATAGAGCAAGTCGAGGTGGAGACAGAACTCGCTTGAATTTAGATATGATCTGGAAGTTGGCATATCGATTAAGTGAAATTCACTGGATATGATGCCGGTAACCCTATCGGAGGGCGGGTGATCACCATAGCCTAGCCCTATCAACCCCTCTGGTACTTGTAACTGTCAGACAGAAGTGACATGCGTTGTTGAGTCATGCGTGCAACAACGGATTTTTCACCCGCTCGCTACTCTGCCTCGCAGCTGGGGATTCGTGGGATGGTTACACGGAAACCATTCTTCTCGGAGAGCATTGTGAGAAAAGAGTGAACGTCGACGCGCTTATGATACTCTCTGATCTAAGTACTCACGTCATCTTATTCTCTTGTGAATCCGGTGACCGTGAGGCACCACGGTTGACCCCTTCCTTCCCCAGTGTCAGCTCGCCCGATTGAGAAGTAAGCTCAGTAGAGGTCTTCATTGTAACTTTTTTTTGTGTTCTTTCCGGGTAATCGCCCAGCGGTATTCTGCTTGGAAGCTGCATTAGCTAATATTGCTATGCCACCATGCTCACCCAAGTCAAAATACCGGCGCCATACTAGTAGGCTGAGTACAAGTACTTGTACTAGTACAGTTGCTTTGCGTCTGCTTGTCTGCTCAAGAGCAGAGAAACCTATCAACTCCAAGGATCAAGCATAACAAACCTCTCGTATCCAGACGGAACGCCTAACTGAACACTCTCAAAAAATGTCCGTGGCAAAAGACCCGGAAACTTTTCGAGTATTGAACCACTAATCATGCTTTCCCCCCCCCTCCCCCGCGCGACATAGCCCACTCTGCCTATCCATTCCCCAATCCATCCAACCATCAGCCCTCCCGGGCCTGCAAGTGCCGTAAAACCGCCCAAAATCAAAGCAATGGAACCACTGAAACTCAGCCTTGCGATGGGGAAAAACATTCTCCACGTCGCTCTTGGCTGAATAAAATCGGTTCACCCCTCCTCCGTGCTACTTTTCCTACCCATCCACCCATCCATCCATCCTTTGTCCACCAACACCCACCCCGCGGAGACGAACACAATACTGTCCATCTATCAACTAAAGATAGATAAAGAAGAAAGAAAAAAAAGAGGGATGCCCCGCCCACGAGAAAAGTCGATAATCCGCTCGGGCATATCCACGCTTCTACACAGGAGCCGCTCCTCCTCCCCTTCCACCTCCTCCACCTCCTCCACCTCCACTTCCTCTCCCAAGCGAAAGCCCAGGGGCGAAACCGCTCTGGAGCGGTTCACTAAAGCCAAGAACGTGCATGAATTCCTGACAAAGAAGACCCCGCGCGCCCTCTACGAAAAGGAAGCCGCGACATTGAAAAAAAATGACAGGCGAAAAAATGGTAGTAGTAGTAGTAATAAAAGGGAGAGCTTCACGGTGCTTAGAGCTCAGGTTTACAAGAAAGGGGAGGGTAACGACTTTAAGTACTCGCCCATGCTGGCTGCCAGGATCCCTGTAATAAGGGTGGATCCGCCGGACGACATCCCGTTCGAGCTTAAGGTTCAAGAGTTGAGGATTGATAATGGGATTGTTACCCCGCCGGGGAGTCCTGTTGAAGGGGGCGGTAGTGGTATTAGGGGGCCAAAGTTGAGGATGACGATCCCCGGTATCCCGCCAGTACACACCCCTCCATCACCTCCCGAGTCCCCGATCCTGCTCGCCAGCCCTACCCGCCCTCCACCGCCGCCACCACCACCATCACAGAAAGCGGCGCAAGGACACTCCCCGTTCCTGACATTATCAGACGACATCATACTCAGAATCTACACCTACTCCCCGACCCTATCCACCGCTACAACCCTCTCGGAAACCAACAAACGACTGCACACACTATACACTTCTACAGCTCTCCACATCCTCCAGAAAGTCCTATCAAGAACCTCCCCGGCTGCCTACCACTTCCTGAACATTCTCCAGACATCATACACACCAGCAACATACGCGGAATACCACTCCGTAGCAACCGACACCGTCCGCACATTCTCGTCCCTAATCTCTGCCCGTTGCGAGTACTTGTGTCCGGGGAACGCCTTCGCCACCGAAGAAGCGCTCTTCAACGTGTGGTCCTACTGCACGCTGTTCGCCCCGCCCTCGTCCTCGCACGATGCACAAAAGGGGTGGCTACAGAGCAGCCGCTTCTCCAAGGAGCAGGTTCTGGATATGTTGAAAGTATGGAACTGCATTTCCGTCCTGCTACAGCCATTCCTGAAGGAGGAGAGGTTGGCCAGGATGTACGGTGTTGTGACCACGCCCAAGGATGCGGAGGGCGCGGAAACGAAGGTGCTCAGGGAGTTGGAGGGCTTCGTGGAAGGGTTGCTGGTTAGGGGGTTGGATACTCTCCTGCCTATCGTGCGGTGGGGCGAGGAGGAGCATAACCAGCGATATGCGATTGTTGTGGCCAAGGGGTTGAACAAGGTTAGGCATAATGGAGCGGAGAGTGGGAGGTTCTTGAAGGAGGTGGCCAGTGGGGTGTACAAGGAGATGTGTATTTCCGAAGGGCAAAGCAAGAGCAGTGGCGGGATGGTGGGGTGGGGGCCTACTTTTGAGGAGTAAATTAGGTAGATGGTCTGTTAAGGATAACGGAGCGAAAAGAAGGGTCCCTTTGTATTTTCTCTATCCTTTCCCCCTTTTCCTTACGAATGTTGGGATGGAGTGTCAAATTTGTTTTGGGAATTGGTGTTTTGGTGGAGTTTTTCTCTCTCTTTTTTCATTACCTTTAGGCGTACCTATATTTCATGGGCATTCACGTACTGTGTCCGAACTCCTTTGTCTGTCAATCCGGCATCAATAGAGCTTATCGTTGGGCAAACCATTGTGCCCATCACTAAGATAACTACGTAAGAAAACTACTATGCCGGAAAGGAGACAGAAAGGTGGACGAATTATCATATGATTTAATGTATTGCCCAAATAAACAAGCAAGTATAATAAAAGGGAATCGTAATATCTCGTCCTACCCAATCCCATCTAGCCCATCTAGTCCAACATATGATGGATATGCACAAATCACAAAAGAATCCCCAACGCCCCGTTTAAAAACCCCGCCCCACCCCGATCCACCCGCACCCAACATAACCCCCACCAAACTGCCCACCTAACCGGCGTACCTAACTAAAGGCGGTACCCTAATAGGGATGTACTCGAACTTTGGCAACTCTGCAGCGCTATCTCTCTTCCGCGCTCCCCCTCCGCTACCTATGGGCGGCGGAGACGGCGGCGGGGTAAGCACATCTCCGTTTCCTGCGCTCCTGCGCTTACGATTTTTAGGTGCTTCCTGCGATTCCACCGAGGTGGATGTGTCGAAACCGAGGCTCCGCCGACTATCCTTGAACCAGCCCTCAGCGATTCGTGGAGTTCCGCTTGAACGGGGGGTGGGTAATCCAGTTGACGCACCGGGTGAGGGGCTCACCGGGAGTGATGTAGATGGTGCTGTGATGGTTTGTTTACGTCGTCTATCTCACCGCGCATTAATCAATGCCCCGCTGACAGGCGTAAAGGAAAAGAGAGAGAGCTTACGAAAGCGCAACAACCCCCGCAGCCGCTCCCTCCCACTCCTTCTTCAGCACTTTAATCTCCTCCACGCTCCCTAGTGGTGCCCCGCTACCCCATATCGCCCTCCCGCTTCCCTCCTCAATTTCCAAAACCCGGTTCTGCAGCCGGGCCGCGAGCCTCAAGTCATGCTGGAGATCGTCCACTTCCTCCCGCGCGCGCAAGGCCTCGCTACCGTACTCCTCCCACCAGGAGCTATTCTTCCTCACTGCCTCACGGGTACTCCTTCCACGCGAGGGCGCGGACGCAGCTGGAAATGTGCGTCGATGCGGGGGCGGCGGCAGGAGTGAGGGGACTTCGATTATTTGGCTGGGATCCGGTGCCGGCGTTGGGAATGGCTCGAGGGAGTGTGCGAGAAGGAGGAGGAGGGTTGAGTGGTAAGTTTTTCCGGCCGAATGGAGGGGGGGTGTTGGCGGGGTGGGTTTGGAAGCCCAGATTGACATTTCTGCGGGGGGTTATAGATAGCAGCCGAATGGTGGTGTTAGTGGTAGTGTAGTAGCGGTAGTGTGCTGGTGTTGACAGAGGCGAAGTGGAGGTGACGGTGCGTGAATTATCGTGAGCGGGGTTCCTCTCGTCGGCGACGTTCGGCCCGTCTACCCGCTTATTACGGCGAGGATAGCGGTGATGTTGGCGGTGCAGCAGTGTAGTGATAGTAACAATCTCCTCCAGTGCTGTAGATAAATGGCGATCTAGTTATTGAAGCCGGGATCCAGCTTAGCGTTGCTTTCTTCTTTATCTCTTCCAGCTTACTAGGTTTGCACAGTGATGCACACCGTCGCCGTCTTTCCCCCACTCTTTATCTCCCACGGATCCCTAGCGCGGACGCCGTAAGTGCTCTAGTTGTTGTTAGAAAGAAAAAAAACTAAGACCAAGCCTCTTGATAATAAAACTCCCTTCCACCCCCCAAAAGAAAATAATATTTTTAACCGCCCCTTCTTTCTTGCTTTCCCGCCTTCTTTGTTGGTTTCCCACCCGATCACATGAACAAAGTGCAAACACTGGTGCGGTTGCCGGAAGCGAGAGAAGGGATGGCGAAAGATGAGAAGCAAGAAAGGATCTAAGAAAGAGGCGAAGTCCTGCTTCCTTCATCCTCTCTTTTAATTCAGCCTTCGCTAACCATTCACCTCCAGGGTTGGGGTGGAAAAGGAGGGTAATTTATTACTCTTTTCCTTCCAAATTGAATGATTCCGCCCGTGCGGGGCACTTGAAACCGTGGGCCTTCTCGGTCATAGGGCGCCAGTTTCATGATTGTAGGGACGGGGTTATCATATCGCAAAGAGGAAATGGAAGGAAGGTATTGGGTTATGCCTGCAGTGTGGTGTTGTTGTGTTTTGGTGTGCGTATATTTGGTACCGACGACCGCGGCGGTGGTGGTGGTGAGGGCAAACGCTACGAGTATTGAATTTTAAGTTTTCGTTCCAGTTTAGGGTTAGAACAGCGAGATAATATGATGTAAGCTGCCAGAGCGGCTGAGTTGAGATAAATGCGGTAACAGTCCTCAACTTGCAGGAAGTACGATATCTTGGTTCCTTTAGGGTCATCACAGCGCGCGAACGTCCGATACGGCTCCTCTACATAATATCGAACCACAGCCACCCCACAATGACCCTCGCCCTACTATACCAGTCCCTAACGTAACAGCCGTTCAAATAGTGGACAAGACAGAAATAGACCACCCCTAACGACCAGCATTTAAAATTCCCCTTCCCCCCACCACCACCCAGCACATCCCCCGCCGCCGCCACGGCAGCCAAACTCCTCCTCTCGGTCCCCCCCCTTGGTAATCCCGCTAACCCCCATCTCTCTCCCGGGCACCAAACTCACTCCCAATCTCCAGCAGCAGCAGCGAGCTACAGTAAACCGGCTCCATAGAGCTCGCCATACCTCCCGCTCCCCCGCGCCCACCCCGCCCCGAGGAGGAGACTCTAGTATAGCACAGATTCCCGGAGAGAGGACTGATAGAAGGCGCGGACGACGTTGCGATGACAGCGCGACGGCGGCGACAGGGCAGACGAGGCCTCCGAGACGATTGAAGAGCAGCTGGCGGGTAAGGATAGGGTTGAATCCGGTAAGGGACAAGGTTCTCGGAGGTTACGAAGAAGACAGTTAACGACGGCGCAGAGGCCAGGGGTAAAGCTGCGAGTGTAACGAGGAGAGTTGGCGAGGCAGCTAGTGGGGCAGCATTCGAAGCCGGGGAGTGGGTTGGCGAGAAGGCTGTGGGGTGATGCCCGCATCCACTACTGGTACTACCGAAGATTTGGCTAGAGTTTACCCAGAGAGGCGGTTTCCCAAGGAACCGATGCTATGGGCGTCCCTGCGGATGGGATCGGTGGAAGGTTAGTTAGTTCTATTCGGCACCTCCTCTAGAAAACCCGCATGTTCCAAGAAAGCAAGTCCGGACAGCGCATCACACATAACCTCGACCCTCACTACTAGCACCTCCAACATTGCTGAACGCGGGCACGGTGCCGAAGCAAAGGACTTCGTCGACGCTTCCCGGGGGACAGCCGGGAACCCCAGCCAAGTAGCCGTCGGTGCCGCCACCGGCACCGCGTGGTCCACCACACGGGCAAAGCGGCGCGAGGGTTGTGTTTACTTCAACCCAACCTTTATAATATTATGTTTGCTACAATAGAATACGCGCGTAAGGGGCCATTATACGGTATGGGAGGATGGCGGAGGGTCATGACGTATCGAGCTTATGATCGATTGATTGCACGCATATAGGTATTTAGACGTCATCGGCCCTCACTCGTTGATTCCTGATGCTTCTGTTTAGCGGCTGCGTTTCGGTAGTATTGCTCTGTTGGCCGACAATGTGTATTGTTCTTCCAAAGTATTAGTAGTGGCAGCGGGAAGACCCCGACTCAATTTAGGTGCTCTTGACATGCAATAAAGAACGTCGGAATACTCCTAGAATGGGATGAGAAAGATCACCAAAAAAGCGACCGGTGCAACGAAATCCATCACCTCACCGGAATCCTGAAGAACTCGAGAACAGGCCCTCAAGTAACCGGGACACTGCGGGCAAATTATTGTCTCGGACTTTTTGATATCTCATGTCCACCAGCGTTTTTGGATTACCCGGGTTATTACTCCTCCCACTAGGAGTGCCCGTCCTGTACGCTGCGGGGCATACCAGGCAAATAGTGGCAATTGCGGTTATAACAGCATTTCGCTCGCAAGGCTACTCGAGTAAACACCTTGCCATCAACAGTGAGACAAGAAATACTCAGTGCTAACACCACCGTAGCGTTTCCTACCTTCTCCGCATGTTATCCACGGCGGGAAGGTCTCAATCACAGCAGCATTTGTAGCACCGCACGGTACTCCAGTACTTAGTACTCGTATTGTACAAGTAACACTGGTGGTGTAACTATACGGTGCGATACAATGCCCTTTCACAAGTGCTCCGCCAAGTCGCCATCGCATGAAGCCCCACTACAACCCCACACATTCCGTCTGCCGGCAACACGGCTTGTCGCCTAAAATAGATAGTCTACTCCTGCCCCTCCGGAGGAAGGCCCCACCCCAAACCACAGCCCTGGGCGATCTCATACATGGCCTTGAGCTAACCGAGCCTCGGGTTCACGATACGTTGCTCCGTAGTCTACTAGTAAATTAGAGCTCAAACATTGTCGGCCGAATTGGGCCAGACCGTCCCTGGTCTTGCTTTCCTACTCTTAGTCTATCGGAGCCCAGGAAGCCGGTGTAACCTGCGACAAACTTAAAACTCTAGAAATTAATTAATTTTCAGTCAAGGGGGCATACTTTCCAGATCTCGCCATTTTCCTAACCAGATCTCTAAGGCGCAGCACATGACGGGCTGAGGGATAATAGCATTCTCATTGTATTTATGATTAAAATATTCCCGACTAATCGAAATATATGTTTCCAAATTTCCCAGTGTAAAACAGTAAAGGAAAAGTGTGCTGCAGTAGCAGTAGTAGTGTCAATCTGTGAGTTGTTGTCCCGGTCGTAGATACAATTTATTTAACATTTCCCCTAAGAAGACTCCGATCCAATATGTAAGGTGTAAAGGGTACAGGTGAAATATATATATTGCAGGCCTGCTGCGAGAGTGGAGAGGGAAAGAGGGGGAGAGAGGGAAGGAGAGAGAGGAGGGAGAGAGATAGAGAATGTGTGTGCTTTGGGGGTTGGTTGGCTTTAGCGCCCGGCAAGGTATCGTAACAAGAGACCTAATACCATTAGCTGGGTGGGTTAAAGGATATCCCCAATGTCAGTACTTACCAGCTTCTGATTTCTTCGCTCTGGGAGCGGAATACGACCGCGTTGGCGGGGGTGGGGGCGGCGGTGGCGCTGAGGGTGTCCATATTGGCAGTGATCGGACCGATGCTGATTGTGGTGCTAGTTGTGATGAGTTTTGAGAAGTGGGCTGCGATTTCGGCGGCTTGGGGAGGGGTCTGGCTTTGACGAGCGTATTCCTTGGAGCCTTGGGAGGCTTTGGGGGTTTGAACGAAATAACCGGCCTGACATTCTCAACAGTGATCACCTTCTCGACTGGCCTGGTATTTTCTTTTATTCTCTCCTTCGGTTCTTCCTTCGATTTTGCCTTCCGCGCCGATTTTGCCTTTCCGGCAGGTTTTGACTTTTCCGCAGGTTTGGTCGTCGGATCAACTTTGTGTTTCTGGTTTGACTTTGTCCTTGTAGGCTTTAGTCCTGGACTGGACGGACCTGAGCTCTTGAGGAAAAGCTCGACGTGGCTCACGATACTCAGAAATAGTGGGCTTTGCATGGATTCGGGCTTGCATATCTGGTGGTGATCGCAATTTACTACATCAATAACTGTTTCTTTCCGGCAATTTGTCACTGCATATTTGGGCTCTACAATCTATATACCAGCAATGTTAACTCGCGACCGTGTGAAAACATTCGAATGAGTGTATCATACCATTCCAATGCCACCCACTCGCGCGGTCTCGCGAAAGCATAAAACTTGCTTCCTGCCCCAAGCGCTGTTGAACTGTTCCGCCAGTGTGGCCAGCATCGATGACCGATCTCGTAGCACGTGGAGAAACTCGGATCGTGGAAGGAAGGCCTGGCTTAATGCCGTTGCCATAAAGAGCCTCTGCGCCCAATATGACCCGCGGTGAGGTGTGCCCATGAAAATTACTGCGGGGGCAGTGGAGAACAGATACGACCAGGACTGCCCTGGACTTGATGCAATAACCATAGCCTTTGTACCAAAAGCCAATTAACAAGGGGTTTGTTACAATGATGAGAGCGTAGACTGACCTTCTTCACTACAATTCCTCCAAGACTGTGTGCAAGGAAGATCACGGGCCGCGTTGGTCTGTCGCGACTGCTGCTTTTCCCTTTCTGAATCTCATTGTATTAGTCTTAAGATCTGTGAGTGAGCCTGAGAGCTAACCTTTCGCCCAACATTATCAGCGACCAGCGCTCTCAAGAGTTTCGTTGCATGGAGTGACAGATCATCCTCTGAGCCTAGGATCGCTTTCGCATTATAACCATAAGTCCATACCCGACCTTTAGGGATAGCTTCCGTAAGCCAGGGAGGCCAGAATTCGGAGTGCTTGTTTGTAAATGTGCGGGAGCGGTGGCCACCGAGCCCGTGGATGAATACTAGATCTGCGGAATGATCTCCGTCAGGATCAGAAACAAGAGCAAGTCCTAGATCTGCAGACATCCTCTCGATGACAGCTAGAGTTGAATGATTGTAAGAGAGGGAGAGTGGAAAGCGAAGGGAGCTCAATTGTAGATACAGTGAGGCTGGGCCCCCGAACTTATTGCCTTCTCGGCTAGTGGGTCAATCTTGGTATACGCATTTCCTCAATTTTGAGAGGGGATGTTCCCCTGGCACCTACAGATGAACGGGATTGAACCAAGTGCTCTGCAGGAGCGCGGATGGGTGAAATATCACAGCCAACCGTTGCGGTCAGTTGAGAAGTAGAGCAGTGGGGCGAAGCCCTGCAAGCAGCCTAACGACTTGCAGGGCGACAAAACACTTCTCAAGAGACCAACCGGAGGGTTCCTCGTAACTTGACTAACTAGGATTCTGTGTTTTAAAGAAACGATTGGATGTGAGCAGCTGTTGGACAGCTCTGAGGGCCCAATAAACTTTCGGGCGCTATCCGCCCTGCCACCGATAACACACTTGATGATTGGTTGTTGAATTTTGTGGTTCAACCAATCGAGGTCCTGGGAATTGAGCTTATTTTATCGCACAGGTACCAACGCCCTCTGGTTGGGTGAGGTCTCTAACAGGAGAACATCGTTGTCAAGCAACACCTAAAAGGGGACTTTGCAGATACCGGTAATCGTATGTTGCTAAGACGTGAGTTGGTTGATGAGAGCTAATTACCGTATGGCAGAATAGTTTGAGAATTCAGAGACTGAGGATGGGGTTTCCGCTTCGCTCCCTAACGGTTGGGATCAGAAACCTGTTTCCGGCAGCCAGAGAACCACAGAGAAGATGATCCTGAAAACCGGTTCCCCCCTAGGGGTTTTTTTGGAGCTAAACGTCCAGAAAAATGTCTCCCGAATATCTGTTTTTTGTGTGGATTTTTGTCAGAGTTGGCAGGTCTCTAGTTTGGGATGGCGGCCCTCAGAACGTAGGCGATTTAGCATCAGAACCAGTGATGGCCTAGCACCGCCTCACCCCACAAGCAACACTGTATCCGAGGGCATCTTCACGGATGATGGGTTCCTAAGAGACATATGACCGGTACGGTAGCCTGTTCGATTTTTCTGCCGCCGTACTTACCGTACTCGCTATTGTGGTGAGTCAGTTTATTAGGATTCGGAATCCTGGGGGCCTTTTGTTAGTGGCCTCGGGACGTCTCAAATCCCAACCCATCATTGCCAGCGCTGTGGCAGAACCCCTCGCTCCAGCAGCGAAGGAAACCCAACTTCTGAAGTTAGGATATCTTAGAGCGGATAAAATAATAAGTAAAAATTAAGGCGTGCCGTAGATAAGCTCCACGACCACGACAAGGGAATAGGAATTTCCTCTCCCGCTAAGCTCCTGAGTACTCGAGTGCCGAGAGATGGAGCCCAACGGAGCCAACGCAGAGATTCGGGGAGTTCCGCCAAGCAGCCCGAGCACTTAATTAAGCTTTAACCTACAAGTATGGACTAAAGGGACAGCTCATTACTCGAAAATGGAAGTCAGATGAAGCCAGAAGAACTCAACCAAGCGAACGTCATTCCCTGCATCTAGAAACTGGGGTAGCGAGGGGAAAATTGACCGCATCGGAGACAGTTCCTCCAGAAACCAGGCACAAGCGAAGGGGATTCTTTTCTTCATTTCCCGGGAGCAAGAGTCTGCCAAGCAGGCGCAAGCGCTGGCAGGTTCTAGCGGGGAGTCCATCGTTACGTTGGTAGTGCGGGGTACCAGATGAGATGCTCGGACGTTTAGGCCAGCTGGCTATGCCGAGTGATCCCGGCCACCCGTTCCTCGCTTCGTTTCATGCACAGAATGCGACATACAATGAGGTGATGCCACAGCAAGTTTCGAAGAAATCACTGGAACACTTTCGAAGACCATCTACGTGGACTATTCTCCTGGCCGGCCTCCACCACCTCCCAAGAGTCTGCAGGATGAAGTTTCAGAGAAGACGGCACATATATATAGATATAGCTATGCTTCCCCACTCCAGAGTGGTGTGCTAGGATCCTCAAATGTGTGTACGGGCTCTGGGCACTGTTAGATGCTTCCGGCATATCATTTCATAAGTGGCCCTCGGGGCAGCCGATAGAATCGAATGGAATATATAGAGCGGACTCGACGGATTTAAAGCACCTGGTCGCTACCTTAGATGACGTGGAAAAGTGGAGAGTTGTGGTGGCCCAGGGGCAACCGAGGAGGAGTTTCCCGTATCTCCAGTCATGTTACCAGGGATCTCCTTCTGAAGGAACTCAGGCACGCATTAGACCTTTGGGGAAGTCGGGATTTACGATAATAAGAGGGGGGGGGATGGTTTTGGCCGTGGGCTCAGGGAAAATTTTTCACCATTCGTCGTCCGGTCGTGAGATAAGGAACAAGTCTCCCCATCCTCGTAACGAATAGAGATTCCGCCATCGCCGAATACCGAATAAACGGGAAACTTGCTACTGGGGCTCGCCTCCCATGGTTGGTTTATATGGGCTCTTCGGTAGCCTACTTGGTGTATACTGCTGAAAGCTGTCACTTCACACAACTCATTACTGAGATTCACACCGAAATCGGACACTCCTCGCTACTCACCAGAATTAATATCCTTTTAAGAGTCTTCCAATATCTTCTCTCGTACGCGGTTAGAAGACTCCTAGAACGTTTTATGTGAATACATGTTCTACCCCTCTTCTAGGCCGGGGTCCATGTATCTAAGCGTTACGGGTATGGGTTTTGGAGAGGTTATGGGATGGCGGGGGTTGAGTGCCGCTTGGGAAATCAGGAGGGAATGACTCGAGAATTGAAAAGAAGAAATGGAGGAGGGATTTGCTGATACTAAAGGGGATACGATATTCTTATGTAGAGCACTGGCTAGCCTTGGTACAGGTATACATAACCTTCTGGTTCGGTTGCTATTGGGCGGAGGAGCTTTGGCGCAAGACGTGTTGTTGGTATTATGGAATAGTCGGCAATGGTGTTGCGGATGCATTTATTATAGGGTGTGAGGTGGCTTCTCTTGTGATGGGCCTTCAGTATCCCTCTGGTTTCTGGGAAAATTGGGCACAACGCACTCGTCTGATTCATTCCTCTGCTCATGACTTTCAGAGTCATAATGTAAGATCTGTGGTGCCTCTATGGTCATGCACGTTATACTCCCTCATTTTTGATCACTAGAACGGCAGCCCTTTCCTATTCTATGGGTCCAAGAATTATTATTTTTCAGCGGTGGGAAATCCATCTAGGCACTTTCCTCATCTTTTCCCTGAAAACTCGGGAGCGATCACAGCTGCTCTGTTCTGGCCAAGTACTCAAAGGGCTAAGGTTATGTAAAATTCGACGTTAGTTTAGGGGACTAGGATGGCTGACTAACAGCGGGATCTGCTGGGAATACCGTTACTTGACATTCTCGAATGCACACGTTTGCCCACTGCTATTTGAGGTGTCACAATGCTGATCCAAGAAGGGAGATCCTCTACTCTGTCCCCCTTTCCCAATATCTCTTGGCACAACCTCCTAAATGCAGTGCTGGTAACTTGTTAGGCTCCGAGCACGGCACTATAGGAACTAAGTGGGTGGGAATACGATTATTGCCATATACTAGTGTTTTAAGTGTTATCACTCTTGGTTTAGCGTAGGATCATACCCGGTACGATGAAGTCAACTAAACTCATGATAATTAAAGTGTAAGGCAAAAGGTATTGAGTACGGTATCCTTAGTTAAGGTCGGAAGAGCTCTGCTCCTGTAAGTGGAACTGCAATCAGGGTCACCTAAGTGTTCTGAAGGGGTGAGTAGTTGAATATATACCCAATACCAAGGTTTCTAATCCCGGTGCATGCTTTTGGTAACAAGCCTAACCTGGATTTATTATCAGGGCCCGCGAATGCCAATCGCAGCAAGACCTTCCAGAGCCCCGCCCTTGCCCACGATGGCACAATCCCCGCCCGGCAGAGGGGGGCTTGAAGTGCTCTGTTATCTTCGGTGCCCCACCTAACTTCTCGGTTTTAGGGAGGGTAATATTACGATTGGAACTCCCTACTCTTCCCCTGCAGAATGGCCTGGGATACGAGTTTAACTCTTGAACTTCCCTGAGAAACGGTCTACCTGTGTCAAGCGCCATGCAGGCAGATGCGATTAGGGGATATTCTTAACTGGCCGGTCTGTTTCCGCGTTAAAAGGTAGTGGGCTAGGCTGCTGGCTGTATATACCAATGGCCCAGACCACTTCCTACTTAGTCAGTAAAATATTGGGGGGTTCGGGGGTTAGTACCAAATACAGCCCTTATCCTAACACCTCTCATAGATGGAGGTCGCCACGCAAGTTCCAACCATATATTTTTGCCAGGAATTCTTGTCCGACGCTACTGCGCATTCAGAAACGGTTAACTCGGAAAAACAGAAAGGGCTTGGCGCAGGGACATAACACCAATTCCGTGCGGCAATATTCAACTAAAACGCACATCCCTCATAGACTGTCGGCTCAAAAACATACGCCAGAGCCTTAACTAGAGAGCGCGGGCGAATGCGCCTACCCTGGCCCACAGGACTTGCCTACAAGAGACCATGCTCCATATCTTGATGGTATCTCCGAAAATCAATGCTAAATACACCAGATTTATTGCTTGTCACGTAGAGATTCCCGGGAAAGTCGAGTCAACAGGAACGCAGATGGTGTTCCTTGGGCCGCCGTACGAGATGCAGATTGTGGAACAAGACTCACATATCATTTCTTAAGTTGGGCCCCGTTGAGTGAAACTCAAGGACCTCTTTCGGAAGGTTCTTCGAAAATATTTATAAGAGATATCTCAGATGAAAGCCCGCAGATAACTCAGCTTGCAACGTGTGTTCCCAATCTAGTACAGCCGATTGCGGGAGATACTTTGAAGGTTCGGACATCTAGCTTTTGCAGGGTATCTGGAAAACGTCGCCATCTTTGCTCGGAGTAATCGCTCCAAAATACCCTTGTTTTTTTTAGGAGATAACGGAGGTTGAGGCGAAGTTTCTGCCTTCTGACTTTAGCACACTTTCTCATATGGCGCGGGCCCACCTCTTTCGATCTAGCCCCATTGCTTGGTCCCCCTCTACATAAACCCCAAGGATCTCGGGGTTCAGAAGATTCAAGTCTAGTCGAAACTGCTGGGCCATTTACTTTTCACATAGCGCGACATGGCCATTCCCGTATTTTGGACCACGGTGCCGGGGCTTGCCCTGGGAGTCTGTCTAGCAAGTTTCATAGCAACTATAATCTACTTTGCCAAAGGAACCTCAAGAGGCAAGAACTTTCCTCCAGGGCCACCTACGCTACCTATTCTCGGAAACATGCATCTTGTGCCACAAGAGAGACCATATTTGAAGTTCACAGAATGGGCAAAGCAATATGGTGGTATTTACTCAATCAAGATTGCCAAGCAGACCATTGTTCTCATCAGCGATGTCAAGATTCTTAAGGAGTGAGTACATGTCGAGTACATGTCCTGCCAATACTTTAGGAGGCAACAGTTTCTAATTTGCCCCTCAGATTATATGATAAGCGTGGGGGGATCTATTCCTCTCGGCCTTTACCTCACATTGGCGCTGAGATTGTTTGCCCGGACCAGACTCATATCATCTACATGCCATACGGCGAGACCTCGCGCAACTACCGTGCACAGTACCATCAGTTCATGGGCCCCGGGAAGGTCGAACAGATCCTGCCTTGGCAAAGCGCTGAGTCAACACTCCTGTTAAAGAAGATTGCAACAAGTCCAGATAGATACTACGAGCACACCATGCGCATGGCGACGGCTGTCATCTTGGAGTCAGTATTCGGCGTCTTGCCAAAGGATTACGATGACCCAGAGGTCACTGAGCTTTGGACTGTGCAAAGAGAGTTCTCCGAGATTTTGGCATTGACAGGTCCACCAGTCGACCACTTTCCGTTCTTGAAATGGCTCCCCGACATCGTGTCACCCTGGAGAATCCACGCCCGAAACGTTCGCGCCATGCACAGGAAACTCTACTTCAGACTCCTCAACCTAAACAAAGCGAGAATGGAAAAGGGGGAGCGATATGGAACATTTGTGGAAAAATTGATCGACGATAAACCCAAGCACGGCCTTAGCGACGAGCGAATTGCGTATGTCTGTGCAACTTTGGTGAGGGGGATCCCAGTTAGTTTGATTTTTTTAATTGGGATTAACTCTTTTACAGATGGAAGCCGGGAGCGATACTACCGCATCCCAAGCTCTTGACTTCATGATGGCATTACTAGCATTCCCAGATGTTCTCAAGAAGGCTCAAGAAGAGGTTGACCGAATATGTGGGACATCAAGATTACCTACTCTTGACGACCGTGATCAAATGCCGTACATTGAAGCTTGTGTCAACGAGGTATGTGAAGTTATCAGGCGTCTGCATGCCAATCTAATCACTTTCCAGGTTCTTCGGTGGAGACCTCCGCTACCATATGGTGCCCCCCATCTGCTCATGAAAGGTAACCCACCTCAGTCAAGCCTTTACCATACTCAAGAAAAATAAGGCATCTGACATCAAAGAACAGACGACTGGTACGAAGGCTACTTCATGCCCAAAGGAACTGTCCTATTCCAGGTCCAATGGTAAGCTGTCCTACCCACTCACTTGCTATAATACCAACGGAAAATAGGGCAATGAACATGGATGAAAACGTCTACGAGAAACCTCAAGATTTCATGCCAGAACGGTACATCCGGAACCGTTTTGGCACGAAATTTGACGCCGAGAAGGACGCCGAAACCGGCCGCAAGGAGCAGTACGGTTTCGGTCTCGGCCGAAAGATTTGCCCAGGTCAATGGTTTGCCAGGAACACACTCGTGAGTTATCCACCCTTACCTAGGTACATATGTTGTGATGCTGATGCCGGACAGTTCGTCCTCTTTGCCAAACTCGTCTGGGCATTCGACATGAAGATCCCTGCAGACCCCAAGACGGGGAAGCCGCTTCCTCTCGACACAGACGTGCGCACAGCGTTCATGGACGGGCTTACCACCACACCCTTCAAATTCCCCATCGAATTCAAGATCCGATCGAAGGCTCACGAGGAGGCCATGAACACTGACCTTGTCGCGTCGGACAGGATCTTTGCAAAGTATGGTGGGGCTACGGTTTAAGTTATACAATTCCTTTTCTCTTCATATGCATCAGGTGTTGGGTGGTCGAGTTATATAGCTATCCAGAATGCCCACTTTTATTTTCTCCTCCCATTGTATTAAAAGTTCAAGTTGGGGTTAGTTGATCTCGTGGCACCATTTGGATCCCGTCAAACCTCGGGTATCAGAAAGAAGCGATTTGTGATGTTCGTGCGCTAGAGATAATGAGATGCAAAGCAGGCCCGCGTGTATTCACCCATCTGAGAACATAATTGCTATTCACTATAGTAGTACCCGTGTGAGCTCCAACCAAGATCATTTTGGATCCCACATTTAGCACCTTAGGGCTTGGTATGTGGGCACGCACCGTCCAGGACCTTCTCTGAACGAGGTGTGACGGAGAAGCAAGAGATGACACCTTTACATGTGCCCCACCCGTGTAGTAATTTTTTGTGATAGTGGCATTTGAGAGGATGTTTTAAGTCTGGTGGCTGGTATCCCTAAAGAGTGAGTTTCTATGATGCCTTCATGTAATACAAGAGGTAACCCACTGTGGAAATATGTCGACATTAACCAGATGATGATCTGGCCGATCTTGCCGTGTTCATTAGTCTTAGATACTTGGGGTGGGGTTATTTGTTTTCCGTTCGGATTATCACCGTCTTTGTTTTATTTTTATTGGAGTGCTGGCTGGGGGAGGGGGTAGGGGTGTCAAGGGATGATGTGAGCGGGAGACGGTGGGAAAATGTCATACTCAGTATGAGATAGATGGGTGGGGGGGGGGGGGTGGTTATGCTTCGAAACACTTCTCGGATTATGGACATCGTGACTTGGCCTTCCAAGTACGTGCTAGGAGAATAATATGTGATTCTATCAGGACACAATACTTCCTTTTGTACTTCTGGTAAGCACAGAAAATACTAGAACAATCCCAAACCTAGGCCTCCGAGAGGCGCTCTTCCATGGTAGGGGGGTTCTCGCTCCTCAAGCTCCGGTACGCAGATCCTCTCACTCCCATCACCGGAGCAGCAAAGCCACACAATCCCACCTCTTTTCGAATAAAAATACAATCCCCTCCTACTGCCTTCCATTGGTCATCGCCGGCAACTCCCAGCTCACAACCCATATATAAATTTAACACCCAAACCCAGGAGCTCTCCCCGAACGCTCCCTCCCGATCCCTTTATGGGGGTAATACTTCCTTCTTTCCTTCCTTCCTTTTGTTTGTGGGATACATTCACTTCCTCGCACTCGCTTCCAACCTCCGCTCCAATTAGCAATGCAGCAATGGTCCCTCGTCCGAGCCCTTACCCAACTCACTTTTATTGCCAACGCCCTGGTGGTGGTGGCCATTGAGGGCAAAGCTCTTGACGAGGCGCATTACAAGAATGCGCCCAGATGCCTAGTTGATTGTTTGGGGCAGTGGGAGGTTTTGGAGTATCCTAAGGTTTGTCTACTTTGGGTTTTACTGGTTGCTTTTGGTTAGAGGGCGAAGTTTGGAATTAACTGATGGAGGTTGACAGTGTACGCCGAAGAAGCGCTACCGTGACGAGACTTTCAATGCCGGGGATTTCGTTAGGGACAGGAGGGTTGCGAGTTGTTTCTGCGGGGATTCGGAGGTGTCGACAAGTATTGGGGAGTGTGTATATTCGAATGTGAGTTTCTTAAGGGGATTTTTTTTGGTTAGTGGTGGAAGTTTGAACTAATTGATTTGTATAGTGCGGGTCGGGGGAGATGTGAGAATTGGGATCTTCGATTTCTAGGAGAGTTGAAGCTAACAGATTACAGTCTGGGCTCTCTCAAATGGGGGGCAAAGACTTGTGTGGCAGCCGGGGCTCTAAGGGAGGATATCGAAGGTATTTTAGACTTTTCATCCTATATTAGATCGGGTTGTACTCAAATCGTATAGATATCGTGAAAAACTTGGAAGGAACGATCCGCCGGAAAATATACTGGAATTCACTAGAAGGCAGCCATATTTATATGGGCAAGAAGGTATCACAGACAAACCACCATCCAACACCATACACTCAGCATAGGCACAGCAAACCCGCCCCGATGAGGACATCCACAACCACGATGACACAACCGCTCACCAGCACGGTATGCCAACCGACCGCCGTAAGCACACACACTGTCACAGAAACATGGACAGCAACTGCCTACGGACTTACAGCGATGGAGACTAAGACTGTGACCAATACCGCAACTCGCACTATCACTATAACACCGAGGCCAGCGACCACGACAAGTGCACAAGTGAACACTACCATGACGACAAACCTCACTTTGACGCTTACAACTACTACAACACATACCTCTTCGGCAACTCTGGCTCCCCCTCCCACCCACGTCGGCATTGATCCTCTCACAAAAGAGCTCAACGGCCCATCTTGCCTAGCAGACTGCTACAACAATCCAAGCCTCGCCGGATGGTTCAGTGACCAGCGATACAGAAGAGACGTGCACCCTGAGGTAACCCACTGTGGAGAACCCCCTAGCGAGGTAATCCGCCGAAGTTAACATTCACCGAAACAGTGCATGAAAATCTACAGCAGATTCGAGCAAGAGAGCGCCGGCGTACGAAATTGGATCGAGGAAGACCAGGCAAAACTCACTCGCTGCGCGTGCACCCACAAGACCTGGGTGAAGGCTATGTCGGAATGTGGGCTTAGAGAGGTATGCCACATATTTCTCCTGACCGGTGGGCGAGGGCAGAAATGCTGACGTTGAGTAGTGTGCGCTCGACCAAGTCGCTATCCAGCAAGCTGTGGTTTTTGGATACCAAGTTTGCTCGAAGAAGGGACTTATTGAGTTTCCTTATGCTGATGGTTCGCAAACTCCCCACTTCTCTACTTCTAACCACCGCTAATAGGGGAATGCGCCACAGGTCTGGTGTCATCGCTAGGTATCAAAGTTCCCGCAAACGTCACTCTCCCAGATCGTGTCACTATCGCCTCAAATGGTGCTGGTGGGGCACCCAGCTTCCCAATGCTGGACGAGGATGGGGAAAGAATGATGTTTGGATCCGCCGCTTGGAAAATACTTCCCGAGGATTCCAGATTGGTACTTGCACTACTACTCCTCATAGCCGGTTTCATGGCTGTGCGGTGAGAATAGGCGTTGGTGATTGCTGTTGCTCCGTTCGGATAATTCTTCACTGGAATATTTGTAAAAACGGTTTCCCCCCCCCTTCTAAAACTTCTTTTTTCTTTTTTTTTCTAAAACTTCTTTTTTCTTATCGTTTCTCCATGTGTATGTAGCCAGTGTAGATATGCGCGATTCGCGACTGGTTTCTCCTTTATATATATCCCTCCCTCTCTGTCTCGCACTTTCTTCCACCATCTCCTCCCTCTATCTCCTCCATCTCTTTCTTTCTTTCTTTCTTTCTCTCTTTCCTTCTCACTTTTTTTCTCGCACGGGATCGATTAGAGGATGGAGCGAACCATGGGCTAGAACCTCCTCTGCGCCCAAACACCGATCACTCACCGCATCATCCCTCCCGTAGTTAGAACCCCCTTCCCTTCCCATTAGACCCGCGAACCAAGCAAATATGTGTATGATACAGCATAACCCCACCGGATACCCACCCAGCTCCGGTCTTGAAGCTTAGTTTGCTTCCGTTCACCGTGACCGGTAACAGAACCGGACTAGGCCCCCCGAGCGACAGACCGACATACCGTACACACAGTACCACGTGAGGTTTGCGCCGGGGGATAACCTAAGTATGGTAGTGCATGAACAGGTAAATTGCCCGAGCAGATGAGCGGATGGGAGAAGATGTGAGGTTGGCACACTGAGGAGGCTACACGGCAAGGTGATTGTTGCGCGGAACAGATAGATAGATAGTGAGAAGCGTAGGAGGGTGGGAGAGTGAGAACGAGTGATTGGGGTTAGGGGTTTTCTGCCCTCAAAAAAAAAGAGAGAAAGAGAGACTAAAGTGTGAAGTGAGATGGTGGGAGTTGGGGGATCGCATCATACTGAAAAAATTAGAGAAGTTAACTCGGCTTCCCTGTTGGTGTTTGAGATCGATCGTGGCGCAGCGCGGTATATACAGTGCCGGTAGACACCGGTATGTACGGGACAGTGCTCACGGAACCGGAACCTCGTGCATAGAATTGAAACAAAAATAAAAAAAGTGACAAGGGCAAAAATTGCCTTATGCAGGGACAGGAAATGTGCGAATTGTCTGGCGGAGTGAGCACTCGATTGCAAATACCGTAAGCCATAAGATGAGCTCATAATGCAGCAAATGACAGTCGAATGAAGACTATCACATAAATTCTAAACAAAGTGGAAAAAGTCTACTCAGAGTATCCTACTGAGCTACCGTATATCGTGCGGTGGCGAGTACTAGTACTCGGATACCAGGGCTAGTCCGCGAACACAGGGCTGACAAAGCTAACGACGATATTAGGAATAGTGCACGCACTAAGGGGTGTGTGTTGAAAACCAGAAGAATTCCTCGAACGCTTTCTGCTTTACTATTGGTTGAACTATCTATTCAAGGTTTCTATTGGATATTTGCCACTTTAGCTCATGCTCAGAATAAATCCTGGTGTTCGCGGACTAACCCTGACACCCGAGTACTGTACTGCGTCATGCGAACCCCAACGCGCGGCGCGTGAGGCACGCAAAGCACTAAACGCGTCTTCCCAACCCCCCCTGCGCACCACCGAACCGGGGTGGTATAGGGAAAAAAAGATTATCAGTCTGAAACAATTAGGCTAGCTAGAGTGCTTAGTAACTTTTTGTTGAAAGAAAAAACAAGAATTGTTGTATCGCATGTGGACATTGCTATAACATTTGTGGCGAGCCGAGGGACCAATATTGGATCGTAAATCTGCCCTGGAGGGCTGCCCCGGAGGAGTGAAGGAATCATCGACTGGTGTATTGGTATAACGGGCGATGGGGAGCGTCTTCGGGGGTATTGAGTTTTTTGAGGTTGTCGGATTTGTCGGGATTCTCAGCCTCATTGACGTTCTCTCCACTCTCTTCTTCCAGCTCCACTATCTCCTCTCCTTCCAGCTCCAGTATCACCCCTCCCAGCTCTGTACCCTCTCCCTCTAGTTCCACTTTCCCCTTTCCCTCCTCCTTCTCCCCCGCTTTGACCCCACAATTTGACTTTTCCTTCCCTTTCCCCTGCTCCTTCTCCCTCTCCCTCCCCCTCTTTTCTACCCACACGCTCTTCCTTCTCTCCTTCTCCCTATCCTCAAACTCCTCCAGCTCCTTCTCTTTCTTGTCGAACTCGTCATCCTCGGAATATGTCATACGCCACCACTTCTCCCCCTCCCAATCGCTAGGCTTCCGCAACGCAGCCTCTACCTCCAACCCTCCATTTCCTCCCTCACCATTTGCCTTCTCCTCCCTCTTCTTCTTTTTAGGTGGACCTTGCGTAGATGGTGGCTCGTCTTCCCCCTCCTCCCCCTTCTCTTTCTCCGCCGAAGAGCCGTGATGGGAACGGGCGGGCGATCCCGCTTTCCTCAGGCGCTTTCTCGGACCATAGTAACGTCGAGCTGGGTTTTGAGTGCACGGAATGTCTTCTATATTGTCTGATTCCAGGATGTCCAGGGGGTCTAGGGAATCATCCGAGTCGGAGTCTACAGTCGAGGGTTGTTAGCGGATTCGGGAGTCAAATTCTAGGGTAAAAGGCGGAGGAGTGAACCTTCATCGTCTTCTGGGGGAGATGGAGGGGGTGAAGATGCTTTGGCCGTTGACGAACTAGCCAAGGAGGAGGGAGATGAAGGAGGAGACTCCATTTGATCCAAGCGGAGTCGCGGGTATCTATTTTGTGTTGGGATGGGAGAGCCGATCTCCATTTTTGGCCTGGGTGGCGGGAGGTAGCTGCGATGTTTGTTGCGTGTGGAGGGGTAACGTGGGAAAGAAGATATTTATAAGGGAGTTTGACTGGCGGATGGGTGAATGGAAGGAGGAAGGGGAGAGGGGGGGGGAGGGAGGGAGGGAGGAGAATAGAAACAAGAATAAGGAAAGCCTTTGAAAGCCTTTGGGTTCGAGTTCGTCGTGTCTGTTGTACTGGTACCTCTATGTTATTAGCGGTGCAGGGCTGGGCTCGTTTGAAAGCGATTTTACAAAAAGGGGTTAGCGTGGAACCCTTGTCCAGAAGACTCGTCTTTGCCAAGCATCATACCTCCGCTAGCCGACTGCTAGGATCTTTTGGGGTTCAGCCCGCTTTGCAGGACATCAACAACCCAGACTTGAATATTACAAGTGCTTGTATCATACTTGTATTGTCGAAGCTTTGGAAATGTGACGTTGTGGTTCCCCTCCTGAAAGAGAGAGTTTTCTTTTTTTATATAGCACAATTTTAAGTATGCCATTGGAAGTGAAAAGAGCCAAACTTTCTACCCTCTTTCTACCCCCCCCCTTCCCCCCCCCTTCCTACTCGGCAGCTTGCCCCCCCCAACCCATCTAAGTTTTCTTTACCGGGGGGGCGTTTCTTCAGGCCCCCCCTCGCCCTGCTCCTTCGCCAATGCCTCAAGCTTGTCTTCGCGGCGGATAATGCGATTGTCAATCATATTCATCGCGGTGGGGATAGTGGACGAAGCAATGGTGGCAAAAGCCATTGGGTGTTCAGCGATCCTGGCCGAACCGAGTATTAAGTCTAAGTTAGATGCGGTGACATTGCCCTTGTTGCTGGCTCTGGGTTTCGTGGGGTGGAGGATACATATGATACACTGATTTGACAGGAGCTTGGTGCGAGAGGTTTAAGTGCCCTCTGATGCCCGTTGACGGTATTTTGTTCGGTAGCAGAATGATGACTGCGAAGAAGGCACATACTAGCTTGAGTGTAGGCTTATTGTTCAGTCATACAATTAGGTGCATTCTAATCGACATGGTATTCTAGAAAAAGAAAGCGATCCGTGAAGCAGCAGGGTTGAAATGATAAGGACTGCGAGAATACCTATAAGGGCCCTGCCAGTGGGGTTATTACGGTCCGGTGGGAGATGGGCGAACCTACGATACCCACCAGCTCACGACCCGTGGTGTTAGACTCTGGTGAGTATTGGTGGCGATTTTTTACCTCACTGTTTTCAACTAAGCGTCTGCAATATAGAACTCAGCTGGATCGCACAATTTTCTCACTTTACAAAGCCCAACGCCTGGTCGAGCTTAAGAAACAACGTGGCCATATTATCGGACGCCTGAATGCCGATTTCCAAAGGACTTGGTTTGGTCGAAATGCTACTGGGGAGGCCGCTGATATCGAAGATATGACCTATGCCAAGGTCATCCGCCGTATGGTTGAACTCATATACGTGAAGCATGAATCACTTTCAACAGTGATTAGAGTAGCTCAACCTTACTATGTCGGCTAACATTCTGGTCGGGGCCTCCTAAACCTGGGCAAGCGATTGGGGCACCAGGTTACACCCCGGCATCAAAATACAATCTTCCAAGTCCATGTCCAGCAACACCAATGGTGATTCCGTAGGTAGTGGCGGCAGGAGCGGAGGTGACACCCCTTTCTTGCTGGCCGGATCTGCTGCCGAAGTTCGTATTAACATAAGTAAAATGAGAGAGGATGAACGGTGACCTAGCCTGATAGGTAGTAGGGATGGCACTGTGAATGATGCTGGCGGGGGATAACCAGGATTGGCGTAAGATTCCTTAAGCTTTATGTAGTTGAAGAGGCTGGTCGTCGGGGCGGCTAGATTAAAGATAAGCTTGATCTTTCATTTTGCTTTATATTTGAGGTTTTGATTGGCATGGGGAATCTCCCGTATTTGATGAATAACTGTCTGCATGTTAGTTATTAATAATTCACGCTCAACCAAATATTTGTATGATAAGCGGTGAATCACTTCAACTCCACTGCAAGTGTCGTGGTAAGAAATTTCTTTTTTTTCTAAGTTATGACCATTGTAGTAAAACCTTCCTATCACAGGCCTAGACCATGAACATCCACCCTCCCTAAGTCTATATTCCTGAAACAAACTAAAAAAAAAATGAACACCAACATCGCAATAACTAGCATTCCGCGACGGTGGGAGGGGCGGGGTATTCCTGGGTCTTTGGGGTTCCGCCGGGCGAAGTGATGGTGTTCGTGGTGTGTTGCATATCATGGGGGGTTTGCTCGGTATCGGGGAATTTTTTTCGCCGCCACATTAGCCACTGCGCTTACTCGTAGGTATAACCTTCTTCCGTACGTCCCCCGATGTGGTCCTCGAGATCCGCTGGGAGTGTCCAGTCAATGAGCTGACGAAACTCCTCCTCCCGAGCTTCTCTTACCGCCCAGCACTGTCGCACGTACGTTCATTGCTTTAATCATGTGTTCGTATTCTAAAGGTATTGTGTCAGAGCAGTTGAAAGAAGATTGGTAGAAATAAATCTGCTTACTACTGAGCTCTTGTGCAATCTGCCAATTCAGACTATACAAGGCCATCAACGTCTCCTTATAGTTCATCAATCTGTTCTCGATGAGACAAATTTCCATTACCACATGCCCTGCATGAGAAATTTGATCCCCCCCCTGATCGCCGCTGCACAGTGTTCTTAGCCGTCCAGTCCGTCCGTCTTCGGGGTAGGACGGGACGAACTACCACTCATAGTCGTCTTTAGGGGGGTAGGACAGACCACGCCCGGGAAGGTGGGGACCGGACGGACTATCCCCTGCAGTGTTGATAGTGCCGAATTTCCCTACATCGCGCTAAAATGCAAACTAAAAAAATTAGCTTCTCACTTTTCTTGATATGTCAATGGAGTGATATCAAAAGCATTTCAGGTCAAGTTATGATGCAGATATTTTTCCGTCAACGGGAGCACTAAACCTGATATGAGCGTAATTCTAGCCACAGCCGTGAGGTACCGTAGAAACTTGAATAATTGAACCGTGTGTCATGTCGTTGGACTTTCCTCTCTCAGTAAGGTCAAGAAAATTTTGTTTTTTTTTCTGCCTCGGAAGGGGGAAAGAGACTGTGTTTTTGCTGTGTTTTTTGCCTCCGTTCCAGAGAAGGAAATTCTGGACTTCATAGCACACGGTTCACTTATTCGAGTTTTCACGGTATACTGCGAAGTGACCTCCGAAACTTGCAAACAGGACCACGAGGGGGTTCCTATGCTTGGAAACAGCGGCTGAGAAATATTATAACATGTAGTTAGTAAGGGGGATATTTCGAGGCAGCAGGAGTTTTTAAACAAACCAGTAAACTTATTGAGATTGGCCATGGTGTGTTGAGTGGGTGGTGGAGAAGTTTGTGTAGTTGGCGGGAACAAGTGGCCGAGCGATGTCGTGCCCACTAACCGTGCCAAGGTTCCAGCCACTTTGAAAGACGCTCAGCGACCCCCAATGTTTGACTGCACTCCAAGTGAGTGCCCGACACTAATTAGTGGACAAAGAGATCCCTGAACTAGCCCTGGGAATATATAATCATTCTAATCTTTCACTCCGGGGCATCGCTATGAAAACCCTTCCATTTCCGCCACTCCGGTCATGGGCGATGGCCGGACAAATGGCTTTTAGTGCGTGGGGGTGCTGTGGCCGGGCCGCCAGAATAGACCGCCTGCACCGGCCCCCATGGGAAATCATACTATACACAGCCCAAACCAAGACCCCCGCCGGAAATAAATGATCCGGGTTTCAACTTCTAGTCCGCCCTATAACCAGAGCCGAGCTTAGTTATTGATAATTCTGCTTTTGCGGGGGTGTAAGCCAGGGGAGATGTTTTGGTTCCGGTATATCGTATACTGTACTAGTACAGTATCGTATCCCAAGACCACCCCTCACGAAATTGCGCACAACCATTCACAAATCGACCTGTTGGCCGGAAGTGGCAGCGGTGGGAGAATCTGGCAAGGGAAATAAAATACTTCTGATACGCTCTTGCTACACACTCACACGGGTAGAGTGGAAATTGATGAGGTGAGAGAACATCATATCTCATACATGTCACCGGTTCTGCGGCAGTGTAAGGCTAATAATTCTACTTGCATGACCACTGGATGCCAACAAGATCACCCCCGGTAATGTCTATCCTACCGGGAATATTTGGCAAGGACTGCTCCTTCGATTGCCTGGCCCATCGAGCAGGCTTATATACTGAAGTGACCGCACGGCTCATAGAACCTCAACAGCCGTCAGGACAGGCTGCTCTTCTAAGTTCTGGGCGATCTCATGTCAAATCATAGGATACCGGTATCCTTTATATTGTTTTGTCCCTTCCTTCGCTAGGCTGGTTACAGGGCCCTATGTATTATAGTGAGTATACATCTCGTGCACCGCCGAGCTTTCCTGACGAATATGCAGGCACTTGATTGGAAATGCACATACTCCAGCTACGGCACTGGACGTTATTAGCAGTCCTCTCTTCGGCCTTGGCCACAGGTCGAGTAGTTCACACATCCGGTGAAGCCCAACTTTCGAACCCACACAGTAATGATATCGACGCCCGTGGTCATTCCGAGAAAAGATACTTGTAGTTCACCTCTTTTATATCTTAGCTACGAAGGATGCTTACTCTACTAGTCTACCCCGCTCGCCCGATCCTAAGTCGCCACCGCCAGTAGATACCGATGGTATAGGCCCTGAAGTCGAACCGATCGAGAGCGGGTCAGGCTCTGAGGATCGCGGTGATCCCGGAGTTGAAACCTCATCCACAAGAGAAGGCGGGTCTTCCACAGAGTCTGGTGATGGAAATCCTAAAGGTGATATAGCCACGAGTGAAAATACCCTTGTGGATCCAGTAGAGTCTGGGTCTGAAGATACCAACCCCTATTCAGACACCGCAGGCTCTGCTAGACCCGCTGGTGAACCTGGCGGGAAATCCAGATCTAAGAAAGCCCCCGCTAATGAGGATTCCGATGCGGGACCTGCAGTCTCTGGGGCTAAATCCAAATTAACAGAGTCAAGCGATCCCGCGGAGACATTGGTAACTGATTCTGGGTCAGCCGCAGGTGGTGAACCCTTACGCGAGAAACATGCATCCACATCAGCGGAATCCAAGGCACTGGGAGGGAGTCCGAGTACGAGTGGCCTGGACACCGCAGCTGAGACTGGAGAGGGAGGGGCTAGCTCTAATCCCCAAGCGAAAGACGAGTCTCTTAGCACGGGGAGCGAAAAAGGCCCTAGCAAAACCGAGAGCTCTAGCAGAGGTGGGGGACTTAGTACAGACAGCAAAACTCCTGAAAGTAATATCGGCCCTGCACAAAAGGAAACGAGCTCAGAAAAGAAGCCCATCCAGGAGGAGGGGGCAGGGGCCGGCGGAGACACTCCCAAGGACGGTGTAGCAGCTGAGGAGGAGACATCTAAGCCTGAGGAAACTGGGGAGAATCCAAAGAAAGGAGAATCTGGCAAAGGTAGAAGCCTGTGGGATAAGCTAAGTGGCAAGAATAAGGACCCAAATTCAGTCTCTCCGAAAAAGGGGAGCAGGTGGAGCCTTTTCGGGAAGAAGAATAAGGATCCAAACGCCACAAAAAAGAAGAGCGGTTGGGGTCTTTTCAGGAAGAAGAATAAGGATCCAAATGCCGTCACTGCGAAAAGGAAGAAGGGGTGGGGTCGTTTCAGGAAGAATAGGAATTCAAATGCCGGAGCTCGGAAAAAGAAGAGCAGTTGGAGTCGTTTTAGGAAGAATAGGGATCCAAACGCCATCACTCGGAAAAAGAAGAACCGTTGGGGCCTTTCTAGGAAGAAGAATAAGGATCCAAATAC
>Ga0307513_10000424_pt1 | contig 61061 bp, 57 predicted proteins | sample 15_EM_MG_FD_202174 | JGI IMG/M metagenome (GOLD analysis project Ga0307513, IMG submission 202174) | Populus trichocarpa ectomycorrhiza microbial communities from riparian zone in the Pacific Northwest, United States - 15_EM | ecosystem: Host-associated > Plants > Roots > Unclassified | place...
TTATTTCTACTCCCCCCCCCCCCCCGGCACGTGGCGCTCTGGGAGTCTTGATTCTTGAAGGGACAGATTCCCCTCCCGGCCTGCGGAGGTTGCGCAAACTGTGTTATGGGAGAGGTACTCGTTCCGTCATGATACTGTAGAGAAGAGGAGTACAGTGGTGTATTCGGGTAGAATATTCGCACATAGCTTCCTTTTTTCCCCCTTCCCTTACCCTTCCCTCCGCACCTCAACCCCCTCAGCTCGACGGCGTTTGCAGGTGTATGAGCAAAACATTTCCTCCGCCCCCGATCGACCTCGTGAGCTACAAACACAATTTTTGACCCCCCCCCCCCCCTTCCTGCGGCCTACCGCTAGTAAGTCCACACACTAAAGGAAAAAGTGAGTATCCCCGGGCATCCATCCACTCATTCTTTGGTCAAAGAGTCAAATTATTATGATTATCCTTTTCCCTCTTTTCCCCTCTCTCCCCCAAAGAACACTCGTGGAAGCCACCCGATAAAATCAATTCCCACTTCCAAAATGAGGATAAAAATTGAAAAAGGACAAAACAGAATAAGTTAATCCACCAGATCAACGGTGGGAAAATATCTTTCTCTCTCAAACACAAGATCCAGCTTACCGGTATGCGGTTTGAATCTTAACGGCTTATCGTACATATTTCAAGTATATTAAAAGCACGGTATCTCCCCCCCCAAGATATCCCACATAATACCAAAAAATGATAGGAGGAAGAGGAGGGGGAAAAATGATAAATAAAAAATCAAGGAAATATCATCATACCGCAGGGTTGGCGCATCGCGCCGCAATGCACGTTCAGTTGATGTGTTATGATACGGCTGTTATGATGATGCGACGGGCGCCGACGAGGCCGACCAGGAGCTCACCGCAATGGGCTTGGAAAAGTTAGGTTGCATGCACGTCGTGGGCGAAACGCCAGGATTAGGTTTTCGGGCTACTCATTTTACCAATGTCCCGACAAAAGAGTTCCCAAAGGTCCGTAAAAAATGATCACTACACATCTGCCGTATCCTTATGTAGAAAAGAAAAGAAAAAAAGGTCGGGTTGGAGCGAACTCAAGGGTGACTGAACCAGCGGGGGAGCACGAGGACCCCGGCCCCAGATCGCCACATCTTACCCCAGTAAGAGACAACGAAAAGGCAATTGGACAGCCTACCCTGACACGAATCTGACCTTTTGTGAAAAAAACGCGGTAGAATATATTGTGCAAATCTCTCGAAGGTAAGAAATAGTGAGCATCCAACCTAAGTGGTTGGTCGGTTCGCTGTGTGTCTCTCCCATATCATGCGAAAGGCACTAGCTTGGCAGATACATCTGAGTCCAACAGAACAGATTCCACATCTCACTGCTCTGTAAGCACACAAGTAATAAAAAAAGATATCAACAAGCCCTAAGCCTTTTCTCCTGGGTACCCATTGCACGCAAAGGGATTTTTCTCCAGCGGTAGTTTCCTTGCGGACAGTTGAATAATGACGGGTTGGAGGTCAATTTTAGAATCCTTTTCCCAGCGCAACCCGACTCCTCCAGGCCAATCAACCGGCATAGCCGCATAACCGAGTGATCTGCTGTGACCAGTCGTGCCCGACCGTACCCTGCAGGACTGTGATGCATTGCCGCATGCGATGATAAGCCCTTCGAAACGCACAATACGGAGACACCCGCAGCAAATCATCCACCTCCAACAGCAGATCTGACTGACGTCGTCGGTTTTTTCTTTTTCTTTCTCCTCTTCACCTCAAGTGACACATCCATATCCCAGCTCATCCGTTACTGTAACCGCACGAGTAACCGCGTTGTATTCTGGTCACATGGGCAGGGTGGGAAAATCAATGCAGGTAGCAAGCAGACAAGCAAGCAAGCAAGAAAGAGAGAGAGGGGAGGGGGGAGAGGGGGAGGAAAAAGGCAAAAGACAATAGCAAGCATCGTACGGTATGGAATAAGGAAGGAGAACAAGATCTCTTACCTCACCTTGCCTGATAGTGCATCCAGCTCCAAACCCCACTATTCGTGCCACAGCAGATCCAGCCAAACAAACTCGTTGAAACCGCGAGGAGGGAGGAAGGGAGGGAGGGAACCACGCATGCAACCCCCATCTGAGGATTAGCACGGACAAGATCCACAAGAAGCTTTTTTCAATCCAAGGCGGGGAGGGGGTGGATGAAGCCTAGGAAGGTGTAAACGAGAATACCGGTAGAAAAGAAGAAGAAGAAAAAAAGCCAGTCCGAAAAAGTGATTTACATCGAAAACCCGGATCTCGGAAAAAAGTGGTTCTTGCTTCGAAAAAAAACTTACCTTCTTGTTGAAAGGGGTGGAAAGTACTCGTCGAGGGAGAAAAACCAAAAAAACCAAAAAGACCTCTTGCCTCTCCCCTCCTCGTGTCACAACGCCGATCAGAAAGGGATCGGGTGTGATCGCCGTCCTCTTGCATAAACTGTTCGTTAAAGAAGCTTTTTTATTTATTTCGGAGAGCCCTTTTCGCAAGCAGTCCCATTCGACTATCTCAGTTTTAATATAAGATGCGGCGGGTATATTACGGGGGGGGGGGGGTTATCTGATGTGGATTTTCATTGGATGGATTGGTTGAAATTGATGAGCGGGAGAGTGGGGGGGAGGGAGATTAAGATGAAGATGGAGATGATGATGATGACGATATCGTTTGATGATTTATACTTTATTGTATGATACCACAGGTATTGTATCATAATATCATAGGTTATCCGCTTGTTTCGCCGTACGGTACAAAAAAAAAAAAGGAAAAATTCGCCTGTCGCGCTTTTTCTCTCTCTCTCCCTACTAGGAGCTCCCCGTAAGTTCCGGGAATCTACGGTACGTTGCGAGAGAGAAAGGATATTCTCAAACTGATTTCACAATTACAGCTACTACCGTATACCCCAGGGTGTTGTACGGTATATAGACTAGTTTGTACTTGCGCCCAATGAGTTTGGGGGGGGGGGTGGAGGGGACGAGGCAGCTTCTAGAGTGGAATGGAATGAGTAAACAAACAAAGCCAAACCTCCATCCCTGGTCAGCCAGGCTACCCTTAGCATACGGGGGTTTGGGCCCTCCCTACCTAACCTTCGCACTGCGGCCCCCAAGATAAATGGATGGATGGACGGGGCGGTGAGGATTCCATCATATAAAACGGGGCCGGAACCAAGCGGGTCGTGATAATTGTGGATATATACACCTTAAAAGACTGACCATCTTGTTATGATTCCTGTTATACTACCACATCTATAGCATACAAGTAGAGAGTATGAGAGAAAGCCTTGTTTACCCCGGTGGTGGTAGTGGTGGTGACACAAGCAGGTTATCAGTGGGGGTATTGGCTATTACGGTAGTAATGCAGTGGGTGGGATTACCGGTAAATCTGCCTCAGCTCCACCTTCCCGCCCATCATCGAAAAACACAGTCAGAGAGCTCAGGGCAGGAGCAGGTATATGTGCGATGTTCTACCTGTACCAGTACCATAAAATGGCCAAAACCGTGACTGTACGGTACCGGTAGAGAGAGAGAGAGAGAGAGAGAGGGTCCCTAGTTCCCCCCAAGCAGCTGGTACAGGTACCGCCATCTCCAAGCGAGCTAGTGCTACCAGGACCCTGCACTAGTACAGTATCGGTACTAGTACAAGTACAGGCAGAAGTCGGTAAATAGTAAACATCATAATTCCTGAAGGCAATCACTTTACGGGACTAGTGTGCACGCGCGTGGGTATGTGTGTGACGGAGGCTCGTGGGAAGCGGGGGGGTTCTAACTCCGAGACAATGAGTTAGTAGCACCGGTATAACCCAAACAGGTCTCTTATTGCGACAGCCCATGGAGTGAAGGAGCGAAGTTGAGCGCCCGATCGCCCGGGCATGTTCACGACGACGTTCCATGAAAAAGCCACGATATCATTCATACCAACCATTCCCCTTCAAAAAGCAAGTTTTCCCTAGCCCCGCACGCCCGCAAAAAAAATGGAGCCCTTTCCGGAAGGGGAAGTATGATAGGAGGAAGAAACATTATTTTCTACTCTAGTGGGCAGGATAATAATAATAATATTATTATTATGATAGGCAAAAGTTAATTAGAGGGGGATGGATATTTTTTCGAATCAGGACGATTCCTGCGCACCCCACGTGCCACACAGTTATAACCCCGTTTTTCCCACCCCCTTCCTTTTCCTTTTCCTTTCCCTCGATTCATTCCATCATGGCTCTTACTCCTGTTTTTCGGGGCCTCGCTTAGAGCTGTCTCGCGTGGGCATCAAGTGGTTGAGGAGCGAACAAGTTGCCTCGTTTCCGACGGAGTGGTTGCGTTGCCACACGGATTTCCTCTAGGAACCCTTTTTTTTCTTTCTTTCTTTCCCCCCTTTGGTATCATCATACCCATACCTCCCCTAACTGTTGCTTGTATCGTATCATACTATATTTTGTGAATTTTCACCTGTTTTCAGGTATTCATTGCCTGTTATGAGTATATATAATATATATAATACTGGTATCATACATTTCCCTCCTCCTTGCGATAAAATAACTCCTGGTTACTAAAGTGTTGCTATACCGGTACCCGTATTGGAGTTGATACCCGCGCCTTCCTTTTTCTATTTCCCATGTTCCCAGGGGATCGCCCTGCCTACATATACCCTGGGAATGTGGGGCGGGGGGGATATTGCCTCGGAAATTGAAATGATAATGTCGGCGATGTATACCTTCCTTCTCGGGGAATATACTCGAGTGCTATACCGTACCATGTAAGTAGGATGGCTTTTAGTTGGCTAGTGATGTATTTGGGGTTGCGTAATGCATTATTATTGTGAGCGTGGTTGTAAGTTATTATTATATAACTTTTTAGGGACAGCAAGTGACAACGGTACACGATCGAATCATCATGCAATTTCCATATATGAGAGGGTGACCCAAAAAAAGATATTCTTTGATACCCTTGATGATGATGATATTGATACTAGACCTATAAACTAAATGTTCCACTGACGCTCTCCCAATTAGGCTAAGAGCATTTTCATATAATACAGTAATATTTAGTTAGTACCCAAAAACAGACCCCCAACATAATCAGTACTTGCCATAAACACATGGCATAATTCAAGATCAAAACCCCAAATTGCGCCGTAGAGTTTGCAATGCTAGTAAGAAAATGACAGCAAACGAAAGTGAAGACCGAGAAAGAAATGATAGAGGATACATGATACAAAAAGGAATCATCTACAAAACACTAAGGATGATTGGGTATCGCCGCGCCAGCCAACTCGCGAATAAGAGCTTAGTGTATGGTAAACACTCAGACCAGGAGGAAGGGAGAAGAGGAAGAAGGAAGAAGAAAAAGGGACAAGACAATAGTAAGAACAACAAGAAATAATAATAATATCCAATATTTAAAATTACCCAGAAACTCTTATTCGCCGGTTCATGCACCATCACCTATTTTTTTTGTGTATTAACAAACTTTTTTGTAGCCGTTGTTTCTTTTCGCTCGTTTTATTTTTACTGATGGCAACCTCTCTCATGGCGCTTCATGTTGCTCCGTACGCTAAAAGCCTTGCCGCATCCGTGGTGAGGACATTTGAAGGGTTTCTCGCCGGTATGACTGTGACTGTGTATTCTCAGACTACTGGGCCTTGAAAATGCTTTGTTGCATGTCGGACAGATGTAGCGATCTTGCGATTGCGGGAACGCAGCGTGTGAAGCAGGTGATGAATGATGATGGTGATGCCAAGGATTTGATGCTGAAGGGGGGGCAACAGAAACAGGAATTAACAGTTGGTGGGGAGGTTGCGATGGTGCATGCTTACTGTATGCCATGGCAGGCTGGCTTTGAGTGGATGGTGGATAAGAAGAGTACTGTGGACGATAGGATGACTCGGGAGGCGACGGGTACTTTGACTGCGCAGGAGGATAGGAATTTCGGTTCCCTCCTTGTGAAGAAGTGGGAGAGCAAAAGTAAGAAGAGGAAGGTGATGTCGATGACAATGTGGGTGAATTATTGCCCTCGAACACTGAGTCAGGTCTCATAGGAGGAGTAGGAGGGAGGGCAGGCCCAGAACTATGGGGTGACTGGCTCTGATATTGTGGAGACCGCTGTTGCCTCTCCATTCTGTCCATTCCTATGACTCGAGATGGCAGATTAGTATCACAGCTGGCTTCCAATCCCGATGCCATAATGCTTACCATTTCCTCCTGGTTGGCCTCCATCGGCGAATACAAGCAGTGTTGAAATTGATGGCAGTGAGCATTTATTGTTCTCCTCTACTGGTGGTGATGGAGGAGGCGCGGGTGGATGAGCATATTCATGTGGACGGTGTAGGTATGGAACAGGAGACTGGTGGCGGTGATCTGAGAAATCGAGTCCATTACCTTGAGCGGACTGTGGGTAGTGGTTGTGATGCCGCGAATGGTGAACAAGGCTGGGAAGATTCATTACGTGGATAGGTGGGAATGGCAGGTGTGGGTTTAGGTAGTGGTAAGTGGATGGTAGATGGTGGTGTTGAAGAGTGGTGGTCGTGGTGGTGGTGGTGGTAGCAGTAGTTTTAAAGGCGGGAGAGAGGAAGGGGGGAGTGTGACTGCGGGAGTGTTGAGACGAAAGATCCTCTTAGCGGGTTTGAGGTGATGGTGGATGGGTGGGTGGGTGGATGAGGGATGGGTAGATGACGGTCTGCACGTGGGGAATATTCGCCTCTTGAACCTTGAACAAGACAATGTCCCAGCCTCTGGGAAATGCGGGAAAATATGTAGACTCAACGGTGACCTTTAAGAAAGGGCACCGTGGGGGTATTTATGGGACCACCAATTCCTGGGCAAGGAAATCCAGGCGACGGGTGCGATTGTTAGCTCGGGATTGTGATGCGAGACCGAGGGGCCAACCGTTAACGGCGGATATTTGCAAGGGAAGAATCGAAGCGACACCCCTGGCTTCTTTCGGGCACAATGTAGGGAAGACGGGGCTGATTGACAGTAATGTTCTTTTCGCAGAGAAGGGGGATGAGGGGGGGGGGGCCAATGGACGCAATGGGGAACGGCTGCAAAATTCAAAATATATATATATATATAACCCCAAAAGGTTAATTGGGGTGGAGCAAGCAAAAAAAGCCTTTTTATTGCTACCGGTTACTGTGTACGGTAGGGCGGGCACTCTACTAAGAGTGCTGGGTGCTATGACCCTGCACCTGTAGGAGTTCGGCAAGATGGAAGGATTGCGATATGCCCAGTATTTTTCTACGAGGGGAGAATAGTGGTAGTGGGGCGGGCGGGTGATAAAGATTAGCGGTGTATACTCTGGGATACCAAGCTGTGGGAACGAGACGAAAGAGGGAGAAGAGAAGGCAAGAGGGAGAAGAAAGGCTGTGAGGTACAGGCACGATATGGATTGTAAGGAAAGGGTTTTATGTGAGCGGTGACGGTGCTATGGGGTAACTGAAAGATTGCCAGACTATGGAGCAGGGGTAGGAGGGGGTGTGATACCGGGAGATACGCATGGAGAGAGTGTGAGAGGGTGCAAGGAGACAGGCGACAGGTGGAAGGGAGACGGAGAAGGGGGTGCGATCATACTGGCACGATGATACTGCACTACGGCCAAGTAATATGGCCTGAATGCCTTGGAGACGAGGTAACAGGGGGGGGAAACGAAAGGGACAACGGAGTAAAAATGGAGCTCCAAGTGGGGAATTCGTCGGTGATGGACCAGAACCGCTACTGGCTGCTGGTTGAGATTCACCGGGAGCATGGGGGGGCTGCAAGGCAGGCATAAAGTGTAGGGAATACGGTATGGGATGGGATGAGCACGGTAGGGTAGCCATGGAGACGGAGGGGTAAAGAACGGTGAAAGAGGACCTGAGTACTACGCGATATTACCCACTATACCCACTATTCCATGTCCTTTCACCGCCAGCTTATATCTCGTACAACCCAAGTCCCTGATTCGCCTAGGGCGAGCCATCACAAAGAGAAGTTTGGAAACGTAGATGCCTGTCTGTTGGGTGAGCATTGGGACTGACCCGGACACCCTGTTAGCCAGTAGGATAAGTCAGCTGTAGGCATGCGTAAAATGCTTAGGTCCAACTCTATGGTATGCATAGGAACATGGCATAAAACAGAAACCGCGTGTGTGATAACGATAATGATTATGACGATGTTGTGCCGACGAAGGAGAAGGGCGAAACGAAGGATCCGCCGATTCTTGAAATGGGCTCCAAACTGTAATTCCTTCAGAGCAAACCAAAGTAAGCAGCAGCGTGAGGAAATGGCTTCTCGGCAATACGGGCCTGTGTTGGGAATATCTACTTTCTTTTTCCCATTATTCTTTTCTTTTCCTCTCTCGTCCGTTTTTCTTTTCTTTTTGCTTTGCGAATCTTCTGCGGAGGCGAATGCGAGAGCGAGGGTAGAGCGCTTTGCCATGTGGAAAAAGAAAATGCAAAGGTCGCGCGAGTGGTGTGTGGAAAATTCGGGATTGGTTTTCGATTTGGCAGGGAACAGGGACCCGTACTGTACGGTACACAAGATGCTCAATGCGCGCGGCAGCCATATCATACCGACATAGCGTGCTCGAACAATGAGCACCGCGCCAGTCCGTCTCGCATTCCACCTGCCCACTGTTCTACTCGTATACCGAGTGGGTATGGGATTTTGCCGTGCAAAACAGAAAGTAGTCTCCCCGAGCCGCTCAATTTGGCCTGACAGTTTCTATTCTTTTCGGTTTGCATTTAACTGGCTTGGTTGAGCGAGGGATCTTCAGTGATGAGTGATAATTGAAATAATTCCACGGTGCAGGTATAACACAACAGTCTCGAAACCACCAAACAGGACCACTGACCACTGTCTCATACAAGGTTAATTTGCAACACGTGTGACGCAGTGCGGTCACAGAATAGCCGAAATCTGCCCTTGAATAGACCCAACGTTTGACCATCATTCTTCTTCTTAATGACCCCGTATCAATAGCGCCGCCGACCCAGGCGCGGGATGAGTGTGGGTGGAGATACCGGTAGGACGGGATACCGATGGCTCACTTTCCCCAAGGCTCTTCACCTTGTCTCTCAATCCAATATCCGGATGCCCGGAATACGTTTTAGTCACGATAACCTACGGAAAGTGCTGGATCCGGCCTTGTGTCATCGCACAGTGGTTCACATTATTTCTTGACCCACTCATACTGGGCTCTTTTGAACCACAATCGAGCCAGCCGCACATACCGGTGGCAAAGTGGAAGGACAAGGGGAAAGAAAAAGAAAAGAAAAAAGAGAGAGAAATTCATCACACAAATGTAGCAACAAAATAGGGATCGAAAAAGAGAGCACAAGAGAGAAAAAAGTAAACAAGTCTACTTAAAGAGGAGAGAAAGAAGAGCTATCATAAAAAAAGAAAATTGGTGCCATGATAACGATGGAAGTCGTGTGGACTCGTGGCTCCCGTGGCCTCGGTATTCTATTGGACCCTCCTTCATTGAGCGACGCTGCGAGAACGATCATTGCTGACGATGATGAGCAGCAGGGGATACAAGAAGCGGTCAGGGGTCTCACTGGGATCCTTGGAGAGGAGGCGTTAACCTTACTACTCCTGAACAGTCAGAGTTTCAGGAATGGAAGGACCAATTGGTACTCGAGCAGGCATCTATTTTACCGTGATTGCCCGTCTAAACAGAGGGTCGGGATTGCTCTTGGGATACTTGGACAAGGATTCCCCGATAATCATCCACGCACGGTTCCAAGGGTGAGATGGGGGCGAAACATTGCGCAGATCGCTTTCCAAGAGCGGCTTTCCTGGCCGGGAGAATGATACAAAATGTGATGATGCTGTCCCACAGGTCGGGAACGGAATTAATGGGATGGGCGGAGGCTTACTCCTACAGTAACTTTTCTTGTTGGTGGCTCACCCGATTATGATGCACCCGGCGCCCTGCGCATTGCGCTGTCGTCCAACCACCTTTCTGGGAAACACTTCACACCGCCAATTCGCACCCTACATGAGGATTTTCCCTCTGGCTTCTGGAAGGTCGGTCAAGTGACCTTGACGACACCACTTGAACCCCCTCCCCCTCTCAAGGGCCTGAAGGACGCGGTGAGATGATGAGAAAAAAACAGCTGGACGTAACTTATGTCGCTCTTTCTTCGTGCAGGAAAGCAGCATGAGAAAGGGAAGGGAGTATCATACCGGTAGCAGAAAAGCAGGCAGCAGCAGCGGCTTCCAAGTTTTTTTATTTTTTACTCCGCTTTCCACCTGGTTTCCCACCATACATACACACATCATTCACAGAACCCATTGCGCAGTCACTCCTCCCTTTCCCCCGTTCCCTTCTTCCATTCCATAACTGTATTTCTTTTTTTCCTTCTTTTTTCGTTCCCCTCTTTCGACTCCTACAATTACGCAGCTCGCGCATAAAGTAAATATCGTAAAGGCGATTCTCGCCCACTTTGTGATTGATCGCTTTTTTTCCTTCTCCTCGTCTTTCCCCTTTCTCAACTCACGACAACAAAGATGCACCCTCACCACGACCACCGCACCACCGTCCCAGAACAATCAATCATCTGTATCATGCTGCTTCTCCCACTCCGTCGATCTACGACCACACGGCCCGTCACAGGTTGTGCGGCAACGTGGTCGGAAGCGAAGTAGACCGAATCTAACCTTCCAAACCTTTCGCCCGAGCGCGCATCGCTGTGCTCAAGTCCCAAGAGGGCCAGGTCACAATCAATTTAGCTTGTTACAGGTTAAGCGAGGTGGCGCTGGCGCGGCAGTTGTGATGCTTGCTATCGGTTTGCCCGTGGGTCATATTCCTTTTTTCCCCAAAGTGAGAGAAAAAGAATCAGGAAACCCAGAGAAAAGAACTCACTCTTTAACAGGGAAAAATAAAATATAGAAAGATTGTACAAGTAACCTTTTCTTTGCAAATTGTGGTCTTTATCTGTTAGGTTTACTTTTTGCCGGTTACCGAAGAACATGGACGATTCCAGGTCCCCCCCTGGTTCCGGGTTTGACAGAAAAGTTCAATGGGTATCCAGTTTCGTATCCCGACACCAACCCATCGGACTTTTATGGGGAAACTTTTGTCGTCCGGAGACTGCGGAGTGCAGAATTCGTATAGGGACATTCCTTTTCTGGCGAGACGCGAAGCACAGCAGGAAGGAGAAAGACGAGAATGGAGGGGGCAAGGAAAAAGCAACACTCACACACAAAAGGAGAGTTGAGGGTGTGGTCTACCGCACCGTGCAGATTTCCGTCGTGACTTGCAGGGGACGAGCGGGTAGCTGAGTGGATCCCTTCGGGTGAGAGTTGCCTATCACAGATGGTGGATCCCGGAGTCAGGGAACCCCCACTTGATGGGTGGTGGCAGACAGAGCAAGGAGGGGGCTTAGAAGCGCCACAATTCGAAATCTGGTGCCGCAGTTGCCCGTTCTGTTCGCCTCTACCGGTAGTCCCAGATGTGGTCGGCAATGTGCGCTGGCCTAGGTCCGATTTGGGGAGGAATTTCTCGAATGATCGCGAGTGATAGTAGGTGAATGGTCAGTCGCGAAGGCGCATGGGCCCTTTGTTGGCCGGGGATCTAGCACACCGTGGCCGATCCTCTGCTCCTGGCAAGGAAATGGTCAGAGCTACCACAAAACTAGAGAATTCCAACGTCCTTTTGAGCCGGGGGCCATAGATGAAATAGTCCAATTTCCACTTGTCTGATTTTTTCCGTCGGAATCTTTTTTTTTGGTTGTTTCCCCTTTAGAAGGAGCTGCATAGAAGACAAATCGAAGAAACCAACAATCAAACTGGGAGACCCACACCCTTTTCCAGAACCATGTCAGTCTGGGTCTGCAAATCTTACCGTTCCGCGAGTTGGAATTTCCCTCGCAAAGCTGTGCCGAAGCGTCATCTTCGTTATGCGGCCAAGCGTGTGAAATTAATAACGAGACTCAGTAAAAAGGGATCCAATCAACTCCCGGTTGGGATCGATGGCTCAACCCCCTCAGGCGTTTCCCCCGAACTGAAACTAACGCAAACGGGCGCCTGTCAACCTGTCAGTATCGAATATTCTCCGACAACGCGGCACGCCAGAAAAGAAATGCGAAACCAAGAAAAAAAGCATGGAATACGCTCGGGCACTCACGATATTGGAGGTTCCTTCTCCCCTATGAAGCGCTCCTCATAGTTTGTGGGGTTCTTTTTTCTTCTTCTTCCCATCCGGCCGCTTACAGGCGCTCTCCACGCTTTATACCTAGTCCAACGGTTTTATCGATACAAAACTGTTCTTCTGATTCTGGGCGTTGGTATCACTTGTATGTGCTCGCACATTTGTCCCAGGCAAGAAGTAGTGTACTGTAATGTCCTGACTTTTGTGAACACAACTGCTATTGCATACCGCCAAAATTCAGCTTTTTAGCCCTGATCTTGGCATCATGCAATAGCAGTTGTGTTCACAAACGTCAGGACATTACGAGTACCCGCAAACAGGGGGTGTATACCGGTATATTGAGTACGGTACTAGCACTCAGATACGGTACGCACGGATTTTTCACCATGATTTCTTTAATCTCTGATTTCGTATATTGCTTACCTAGGACGAGCGCCCGCATTGCTCGAGCTACCAGGTTAGACTCGAAATGGCGTTGGAACAGTCAAATAAAGTGTGGCTCAATAGGCGAGCAAGGTTTGCGAGGAAGAGGCTTTGGAGATAATTTGCCATTCCCGCCAAATTTTTCAGGGAAAGAGCTTCCCGAAGAGGCTTACTCTCACTCGCTCACGATTTATTTGAGTGCCCTTGCGCCGCCCTTGCGCCATTTTGAGCTTGACCAGATACAAGTAATGCGGTACTTGCACAGGTATGATACGGGTATAACACAGTAACTCTCAACCCTACAATCCCGATACCCTTTCCTGCTCCCAGCTCCCCGAGAATGGGTAGTGCAGTACCGGCACCGTCCTGGACTTGAGATATGCACTCGTCCTGGGCCAGAAGTACCTGAATATTGAGGGCATAATCCTGTTTGCGCGCACAGATATGTGCGCATGATTTGCCATATACTATATCTCTAATCCCTGTGTTCGGATGCTTGTTGCCTGAGACGGGGAGCATAACTGCGACGCCGCACTCGGCAGGTAGTCTCACCGTTGACGCAAACAAAATAGACAACGGCTTGACACTATTGCTGGCCTCCCAGAACGGGGGGGCGGGAAGTTTTTTTGTCCGTTCACGACAATCATCGTCCCTTTCTGGTGTCATTATTTCCGGTTTGGCCGGCTCACGGGGTCTGTTGGTATTCGACCGTGGAGGCAGGAAGTGGGGATGCGGCACTTCATGTTCCAGGAACTGCGACGTGGGACGAAGTATCGGTACTGGTACCGTAAGTGTGGAGAGACAGGCTCTGATGGAAAGGAGGAAATGCTGAAATGGAGCACCGTATGCCTGTTACTAGGATGGGACACGAGTGCGCAGCCTACGGCAGAAAAGGCCGGGAAACAAGGATTAGAGACGCGGAAATCGATTGCTCGAGCCACCAAACGCTCTCGCCGGAACCCCAGGATCCTTTACCATGTTTTCCGATTATTATTTTTTACTGGCTGAGCTGAACTGTACGGGACAGCCATCTTCGCAAGGTATCAGATATCTCACCAAGCTCACTCGTCGTTTCCCCTCACACAGGAACCCCTTCCCCTCCTACCGGTAACCCAAGTAACAGTAAGAGGTACAATACTATTATCATATTATAATGGTGGATTCCTCACAATACAATACCCGTAGTGTCGAGGTGCTTTATTTGCATTAAACAAGGGGTAACTCCCATTGCATACCATCTAGACCCAAAAGGACCGGATTTTCATGGCGCGCATCAAGGGTCCTTTCGAAAGACGCTTTGACGACTAATACAGTATTCCATGGTGACAAAACTGTGATCGGTGAAGCTACTCAACTTCTCGCTACGGTCATCGACTAGACGATGATAGTGGTACTGGAGTAACAATAATTTATCCTTCCGGCACTACGGGGACCAGTATGCTACCCTCAGTGGAGTTTCCGCACCCTCCTACCCGTTATGCCTACCCATCGACAGCAGCGTACTCTCCATGTACCTAGCGTAAAATGAGACGAGGGCTTTGCGCTGGTTGGGTGGCTGTGTATCAAGAGTCGTATCTCGGGATTCCTAGACCATTGCCAGATACAAGCATCAATTACAAGCACGAGCACTCAGGAATAGGAAGATCTATGAGCTCGCATGGCCACACCCTTGTCCCCTGTATCATCTCCCTGAGCCGGAAATTTCCAATTCCAATTGCGCCGCGTTGGCCAGGGGGGGGGGCGGGGGCTTAAATAGGTCTGATAGGGATAAAGGGGATAACACAGTTTATTAGGGTTATTATCGCTACCCTTTCCTATATTAGCTCAGGTGGGGGGATTGTCTTGTCTTCCCCTCCTCCCCCCCACACACACATACCCAATTTACTTGAAATCAGGGCGAATTTGGCGAGACGAGAGGGGGGGGAGGGAGAAAGAGGAGGTTGTGGGAATAATGAAAGTTTGTCATTTGTCATAGCGGTTGTGAGTCAGGGTTCTCTGGAGGGGGTTTTCTTTAATAATAATACAATAGAGTGAAGTGCGGGTATTATGTTGTGCGATTAATAAGGATACTGTATTTGGGAGTATAATATTATTATGTATCATACCGTACTCCGCGGGGGGGGGTTTTTTAAAAATAAAAATAAAAATAGCTTCCGGAAGGGGGAAGTAAGTAAGCAAGTGGTTTACGATGGTCATGGACGCGTACGTACTATTATCATAGTACTCGTTGCGGGAGAGAGGTGTTCAATACCAGGCAGTCAGGGGTTGGGAATTTGTGCAGTTATGGGCGCTCATATACTAGTACACGCTTTCTTTCTTTCTTTCTTTCTTTCTTTCTTTCTTGCCCCATATATTTCGTAAATGTCTGTCATCGGGCACTTCTCGTCTGATACGGGTAAGTGGTGTTGGAATACGGTATGGTTTCTTTCTCCTCTCAAATGCTTCTTCTTCTTCTAAGTCTTTATATTTGTTCTCAAGCCGGGTACAAGTTCGGCTTTCTTTTTATTATTCCTTTCGTTCTTATATGCTTTCTTTGAATGCCTTTGTTCTTTGTTGCGGAAGTTGGTGGAAGCGGAGGCATGGTGAAGCGGAACCGGGCCACACCTCACTATATAGCTTGTCTGTATCTTTTTAGTAGTAGTTGGCGGTAATCTATGACCTTGATTGTCGGCTATTATTACTTCTCTGTTGAAACGATTGCGCATTGCTACAAGTGGTGACTCGTGTGGAAAACGAGTGACAGAATATGATGGCAATGCTTGGCATTCATGGGCTCTAATGGGATCAGCCTAGAGACTGGTATGACAACAACATTGCCATAGTTATGATAGGGAGGAAGGAAGGAAGGAAGGAAGGAAGGAGGTGGGGGAGTGCGTATGTTTGGGACTGCAGATAGTATGGGAGAATGGAAAATAGAAAGGAATAATGGTACGGTAGAATGAGAGTTTGATGTTGACTTATTGCACAGTACTTGCTGCGTATTGACTTGGTGGCTTTTCTTGGAATAGTGGTCTACGGTAGTGCGTAATAGCGCTTTACAGCTGGCTGAGCCTCAGTCCATGCCGGTACACGTGTAGCTATGTGCTCTAGAAGGTGACCTGCAGAGCAATATTCTGGCATGCTGTGCTCACCGGGGACATGGTGGTTGTGGGTGCCTACTGCGAAAGTGTCCTAGCCGGGTAACCTTTGGGGCATTACCTGACCGGGCTGGATAACCAACGACTGTTCTGAGCGCACTTGCCTTGCAGTACGGTATGTGCAACCAACGCATGGTATTCAAAAGGCACTCTTCTCTACCGCTGGCAAATCACAAACGTAGGCAGTCTAGCACGGACCTCTGGTGAAATTTGTTAAAACGTTCGCTCATTCTTGCTTCCTGCGGCCACTGCGAATCCTCCAAAGGCCTACGCCGTGTGCGGTAAGTGATTTTTGCAAGTGTCCTCAAGCAGCATCACTTTGTTGCTATTGATCTCGGCATAGCGTGTGGTAAATCATCGTGACGGTCTCATTTATTTGCGTAAAGTTAACCCGACCTTCCTCCCATTTTTTCCTCCATCTCTATGTCTGCTTGAGATGAAATGGGGGGTAGGAGACGAGTGAATATAATATGAATGAATAAATAAACAGATAAAGCAATGAAATGAGACCCGCACATAAGGACCCGCCAGGACCCGTTTCCGCGGTCGATTAAAAGGGAAAAAAGATAAAGGAAAGGGGAAAATGGGGGTTGGGTATTATAATATTCTAGTTGGCAACTCATACTTCTTTCGGATTGGCGGTAACTGTACTGGAAGCGTCCTTCGGCTGCTCCTCAGAGTCCCTGCGGGAATGCTGGCCCATATCAGAATTTACACGAGGAAAGGGAGTGGTCGATATGTCCTCGTTAGCATTCGCGAACCCCGGACTATCCGACGGCCACACGGGCCTTTGCAACCTGGCGAGGGAATAATTCGGACTGCCGACCCTGGAGACGGGCTCGTCTTCTCCACGCTCCCAAGCCGCAGATCCCATATACGAGTTTCGTGAGAAGACCGACCTCGCTGGGCCCTCGTACTCATCATTGATTTTGGGGCACCTGTGGATATAGTTGACGCTGAAGGACGAAGGGGCTGGGCCCGGGGCGGGCGAGTGCCGCTGTGCGGGGAGATCTAGTGTGCGTTTCTCGATATGGGCCAGGTACTTCTCCCTTGTCGGGTTCATGCTTCGTGGCCTGATTTGGGCTTCTCGTGGAGCAATTTTGAAATACGTGGCGTAGAGGTTTATCAGAGCTAAGGCAATGGCCACGACCACTGTTGCCCCTTGGATCACAATGACGACAATTCCAAGGACGGTTACTATGATTCTCTATTGATTGCTCTCCCCCTCCGGTCAGACATTTGCTAGAGAGCATGTTATTATGGGCAGGGGTATATATGGGTGCTTACAGTCAGGCTAGGAGTTGCTAAGACCGCGCATAGGATCGCAAGGGTTGAGATCCTCATGATTGGGAGCATATAAGCGGTGAATACATTCAATCTACGAAGGACATATTGACGGACGTGTGAGCCAATCCCAAATAAGTGAAACTGGGGGGGGGGGGGAGGGAATGGGTGCCATCACGAACCTTGTGCTTTCGAAGGGCATCATGTAAGCTAGGACAATAAAATAGATTATTTCGACCATTAGTAACCCATAAACCTGAGCTTTCGAATTTCCACTCCCTCCCCCATGGAAGATCCCCCTCAAGAAATCGAAAAATAGCAGGGGCCCAAAGGCCCACCACGCCCGCTTCCGGAACCGAGAGGCTAGCCATCCAAATTGACGAATGAACCTGAAGTCCTCATGGACCGAAGCTCGTTCGCCATTCGTCTTGACGGACAACTCCCACCAAGGCATTATTATTCTCTTTTTAGTGCCATCGATGCTGCTGCGGCGCGATACGACCATCCATGGGATGAAGCTAGCCCTGAGTCGTGGATATATCACAAGGTTCATCCGATTAACCCTTACCCTCCCGCCGCGCCAGCGAGTCCGATAGGCAGCAAAAGCAGCCGTAGATAGCCCTACAATCGACAGGATGAATACAAACGCGGCGACAGCAGATGGCCCTGCCTGGTGTAAAGTGAACTGGAAAGTTGCTAGCGAAACTAGTGGGAAAACGGCGATCAAGAACTACGGGAGGGTCAACATGTTGTGCAGCCTTTTATATCCATAACTAACATTTTTAAGTTAGATTGGCGGGAGGGAGGCGGGGGAGAACGAACCAGTCTACAGAGTGTAGATTCTAGGTAATCCCACCAGTTCTCTCTGAATATCAGCAGGCGATTTTCCTTTATTACTCCTGCTCTGACCGAGACGTTGATCGCTAGTTTAAGTCCGATGATTGAGATAGCCACGGCTGCTAGCAATACCAATGCCCACAGGAACGATGTGGTGAACGCATTGCTGACGGTCACTTCACTCGTAGCCAGAGTAGCGGGGAATCCAGTAAAGCTACCGGGCTTCGGGAGCCCAGCTTTCTGGTGTTCCCCGAACCTGACATATCTTTTCACCAGCGGATAGAGGTCGCTTGCCATTTCGAAGGAGGTACTATCCAGTGCAAGGCTCCCATGAGCAATCCTTGCCCCCCCCGTAAAACGATTCACTGATCTCTGCATTGAGTCCAGGCAGATAATTCCCGATGACCATGCAAAGTTCGACCAGAAGGCCAGGAGGACGCTCGGGAAATTTACACTGAGAGTGCCGGTGAGATATACAGAGTGAAAGCAAGAGAACAGAGTGTACGCTGATAGAGAATGCGCATACAACTTCCTCGATGAGACAACCGAGTCACCGCCGCTCATGGCAGTGATGAACGAGGCAAGACCGACGCTCGCGGCCAAAATCCCCAGTACCGGGGAAATGATTTTCGGGTGGGAAAAACTGTTCCCATTAGTGATCAGGGCAGTCACACAAGCGGTTTGACTTTTCGTGCTGTTTGAGAAGATGCGCAGGTCCGCACGCCCCTCGAAATCTGGGATCGTGAATGCGATTGCTATAATAGCCTTAGTTATCAGATTATGAATGAATGGATTATCTTGCCATCGCCTCCTTTGCTTTTTCCTTTCTTTTATGTTTTTCTTCTTTTCTTCGTTATACAGATGGCTTACCTGGAATTCCTGAGACTTCGTTTATCGACACTGGGACAACGTGCCTAGCCGTGATGTTTACACTCGCAGTCACGGGGCATAGAGAAGGGATATTAGTTCGACAAGGGTTGAATATCAAGTCAAACCGGCTCTCCCCATCTAACCATTCGTTAGCTAATAGTTCAAATTGAATAAGGGTTTATCTTTAAATTTGGACAGGAATATATCGAACGTACAAGCCACAACACTGAGATGAACTAGTGAAAGTTAGTATATATATATGTATGGGATACATCACTATGTCCGAGCACAGCGCAGGAGAACCAGATCAAAGAAACGAGGGTAGGAGGGAAACTAACTCATCAAGCTCTCGTTTACGAGAGTTGTATACCCATCGATATTGAAACTAATCGTCATATTGTCCGAATAGTAGGCTGCATCAAACCTAGTGATCTTGATCGCCGAATCCTCCATGCAGTCTCCATAATCTGCGGTATACAGGGCGGGCTTTCGATCATCTAGAAGATTCTCCGGAATGGCCCTGAATTCCCCGTCATCGGGATTAAAGTTGTATCTGCTTTGGGCCCCGGCACCAGAGATGAGTATTAACCAGACGCCAAACGCCCACCGCCGCAACCACCACCACCACCACAAAGATAAGGCCATGAGGGGGAAAAGCGGAGGTTACAGGAAATTAATGCAGTACAACTCCCAGCAGACGTGTGGTGGTGGTGGAGGGGGATTTTGCGGGTTTCTGCCGGGAGGTGATATGGCCGGGTCCAATATACGGCAGGCGAGAGCAATTGGCAGTTGATATTCACTGCCCTAGTTTTTTTTCTTTTTTCTTTTTCTTTTTCCCCTATCTCCCCGCTGATTGTTGCGGTAGGAGGAGGATGCCGTGTGGAAGTGAATAATGGCCCTGGGGCTTGGGGAAGAGCCCGGACCATGAGATGTAGCGCGGGTTTACATACGTTGTCGAAACTAACGGGTAATCCTCGAGCGCCTTGGCAGTCAGCTGGTTATTTTGAGACTGGTGGTGGAGAATAAAACTACGCTCCAGTAAGGCAGAAGGGGATTTTGTTGGTCGTTGATAGGCCAAGCCGAAGCCACAGAGGGGGGGATTGGTTCAATCCGAGCACGCCTATCTCTGCATCCGTGGCCTGCAGGAGCTCGGGTACCATAAAGACTCTTTAAATCCATCCTCATATTACAGGCTGAAATTAGATAGTGAGCCCAGGAAAAGGTTTGGTTTGATAGGCTAACAGAGTTGCCGATCCCAACTAACTAGTTCCAACACATCCAGTGCACTTTTTTTCTTGTGCCTGTCGAGAGAATACTAATCCTTCTCTGGAGATTTGTCTCTAAATCTGGAGATTACAGGGCTTGTAGAGAAAGTGGGTTTCAAGAGTTTTGCGGTACCGTACTGGATACTCAGCATACCAGTAGTATTCATAGATACGCTATTGCACTCGGGGGAGAGCTCGAGTACAGGACTGGGGGGGTATAACGCAATATGATAATGATAGAATGAGCCTTTTTAAACCGAGAGAACTTGTTGTGATTGGTCGAGTGCCGGTGGCACTTGGGCGGGATGCGAGAAGGATTGCATATCACGCGGGAAGATGTGGGAACCTCGCCAAGAATTCCTTATTTGCTATCGTGTGGGGTGCGGTGTGGTTAGCAATTTGTGACAAAGGAGAGAACCTTCTGACCGTTTATGATGTGATTCGACAGCGGCAGCTGGGGAACTATGTTTGTCGCAGAAAGTCCTGTATGAGCCAAAATAGGTCTCACACCTAACCAATCATCGTCGACTAGAGCAGACTGGCTGCGTCTGAGACCTGGGAATTGGAGGCGTGGATTGCGACTTGTTCTTTGGTCGCTGAAGCGGTGGGGGCCTGCATGTGCAAGGACCCAGAACGAGACCGTAGCCGAGTGCTCGTACTAAAAACTCTTGTGATTGGCTGCTCTGAAGCAGTGGCGTCTATAGAAAAGGGTTAGGGGTGTTTTTGGCTGGGCGATTTGAGCGAGTGATCGGCAATGACGAATTAGAGCTCACTCCGCTCGTTGCCAGCGAGGGGACTTCAGTAGGGACTCGGGATGGGGGTGAAGTGCTGGGACAAGCAGGGGTAGCGGAGGCCTGTGGAAAGAACCCTACTCGAGTATTCGGGTTGACGGAACCGGGGTCGAGACCACCTCATTACCGCCTTAACTGGCGGCCGCCTGGCGCTAAGGAGGTCGATTTAGAGTGTGACAGGCGGGCGCAATTGATCGCGGTTTAGAGTTTATATAAGACAATTCGGAGACATATCAAACGCTGGGATTCTATGGGTTGCCTTTGCTGGTAAGGTCTGGCTCCTTTTTCTTTTTTGCCTTAATCCCAAGCTGAGGGGGCTGATTTTCTCTGTGCGCTCGCCCCCCTATCCAAATGAGGGAATTTCAGACGTCTTAGCACGAAGTCCAATTATTTCGGCTCTTACGGTACTGTACCAGGATCTGCATGTCTTCTATTGTCCTTGCTTGAGAAGTTTCCCGCAAGCCAACCTTATGCTTCAGCTCCTATGAATCAAGCCCCTTCTCTACCGGCATGTGTTGAATGTCCTTGACAAGTTTAATAGCAGCAGCATCTAGAGGCTGCAGTAGACTCGGGCAGGCAGGAGGGGCCATAGAGGGGGTTATGTCATAAGAGCAAATAATATCAGGGACACGCCTTATGAAACTCTGCAATACCAAGGGCAAGGAATTGGCTCTAGAAGGTAAAGTAAGTGCTGATATGTCTGATCCAGTTTACTAGTACCACTTTTTTAGTTTAAACGTTTTGGATCAGGATAACACCAACCTATCATATCTCATATCATTCTAACTCCACTGCTTAGCATGGGATATTAGTTTACTATATAAGGATTTTGACTTCCTTGACATGAATAATAGGTACGACTGTATTTCAACTTTTAAAGCACTACTGCCCAACCTCACCCTTCCCCCAACCTATAATGCCCACCCAGAGGAATTACCTGGGACCGCTATATATCGGAGATGCTTGGTAGGGAGACCAAGAGAAGCAGGAGAACACCACGCATTCCATCAAGCATTCCCTTTTTAGCTCCAACACTAGATTTTATCATAGCCTAACAGCAGGTGAAAGCCCAAAACACCAAACATATTTCCTCGATGAACATGCATTAGATATTCTCAAATCCCCATCAGACCTGAAAACACAAAATCCGGAATAGTGAGCCGTATTTCTCTTTCTCTCTAATTCTTGCGCAACCTCCCGAAAGTTGTCTGGGGGTCACGAAGAATCCCGTACAGAGTGAAATCCGGGACAACGGGGTGCGACTGAACGCCTAGCTGACATCCGTACGTCTTTGCTTATATATTATGTGCTATCACGGGAACCTTTTTCGTCTTGTGCACATGTTTGGTTCGATTCGCGGGTTCATGGTGCTTATTGTAAATTTCCTAAGGTTATTGAAGGAAATCTGATGCTCCCTGTGTTCTCTTTTTCGCCTTGTTTCTGGAACCCTATTGCGCAATGGTGTTGACCGTGGGCCGTACGGTCCAGCGTTAGAGATTCCTTCCTAAAAACCGCGAGCAATAGCGCAATTGTCCATACGGACATCCGGAAAGTATCCCAATTCAGCGCTTTCTACTGCGGGAGGACAGGAAACTCGTACCACCCTGTAATTTCATTTATATTATTCCAAGGTACAATATGAGGGAGAGTATGCGGGAGGAACATCAAAAATATTCTAAAAACTAAGGTATAAATGACAAAAAACCAATCATATAGCTCCCAATTCTTGACACCACCGCCTCATCCTCATCCTCATCTAGATCCCCCAGAATCGTAACTTCTTAGGCTTGTCGTCCTTGCCTTCTCTGTCTTCTGTTGTCGCCACAATGTTATCCGGAGATGGTTGCCTGAGGAACGTTGGTCTATCTGGTGCGTCGTGGGGTAGGCCACAAAGCTTCCTGAAATCACCGGCGATTTCTCCCCTTTTATTCACATACTCTAAAAAGCCATTCAGCGAACAGCTCTTCCCTGGCCCATCAGCACAGCCTTCTAATGGCACAATCCCATCATTGACATTGAATCTGACGAATATCTCCTTTTCTGTGGACTTGCTCTTTGGAGTGCACGACAGACGCTCGAAAATGATACGGCCACCCATAGGGGTTATTTGCGATGTCTTCCATTTCCTATCCTCCATTATTTCATCGATGGGGAGATCCTGAGTGTCTTCGAAAATTCCGAGTGCTGCCAGCATAGGCACAATGTCTCCATCGTGGACACTAATTCATGAGTCAGTTTGGATACAAAGGCAGAAATTACAAGTATGAAACGGATTCAAGCGCACAAACTGAAGTAAAGTGGGCCAGCCGATTCGGGCCCTTCTGCGATCAAGTTCGCAGTTGTGTTTAACCAGAGCCAACCCATTGCCTTTCCATACTTATTACCGGGTCTAAGACAGTTAACTATTGAATTTAATTTGGAATTGATCACGGGGGGACAAACCCAGCCCTATAATAATGAATCACGTCCCTCGCATATTCAAATTGGGACCATTCTTTCCTCGTAAAAACGTCACACCATTTACTATTTCCCCGCACAAGGATTTCGAAACCACACATCTCTTGCATGCTGTAGATCTCCGAATCTATGGTGATGTGCCAGTAAGCAGGGTGTGCATAGGACAAAGTTCATCCCCTAGGAAAATAACATACCAGAAAGCTGCAAACCAGGATTTTCCTTCTCAAGCCGTTGAGCGATGGCTGGAAGGTAAGTCGCACGGTATTTGTAGAGCATCTCGTAACCGTAATCGTGGCCCAATTCCGGGTCCTCAACATAACTCTTGCAAGTATCACTATTCCTGCGTTAGCATTGATTCGGTCACTCCACACGACCGCTCGGCCCGAGTAATGGCCGTAACCAACAATTCATAACATTAGAAAGGCGTACCCCGGGGTCAATGTATCTCCGGCTTTACTTTCGTCCTCGCTGATTATCTGAAGCTCTGCGCGCTTGCTCTCAAGACCAAAAAAACCTGCGCCAAAGTATCTTGCTGTGTCGATCACCCTATCACACTCGCTGGCCCAAAACAAAGTATGCTTGTCAAGAACCTTTTCCCATAAATGCTGGTACCGAGTGCGAAGCTTGACCCCAGTAGTGAATGCTTCCAAGGTTCCAGAGTAGGGGCCGGTGGTAGTCAGTTGTTCGAAATGTTTCTCAGGCGCTATGTGAGCATTAGAAGGGTTCATCGTCCGTCCGACGTAATGTGCCCACAAGGTGAACTCACAGTTCGTGAAATATTGCCAATTATTTAAGAAGGCAAGAGATCCCTTCAGTTCAACACCCGAAGATTTTATTCTCTCCAGAAGTATCATCATTCCTAAACCCATACACCGTAAGCTTTCAACCCATATTGTAGCCGCGTGTTATTTTTGCTTACGGGCACCGGCGCTTTTTGTGGGAAATCGCTCGCCATGGCGCGACATCTATTGGTGGGAATCTAGAATCAGTGCGCGGTCTCTTAAAGAGGCATCATAATGGAAGCCCCGTTCGGAGCGAAGAGCCCTACCATATGCGCCATATCAACTTCACAACCATCTGGAACTTGAATGCCCCCATCTAGCACGCCATCAACTTTTTCTACCCATGGGCCGTTTCCTCCAAGATGATAAAATATATTCCATTCTCCTTGCTGGTCCGGGCAATTGGATGTACCCCGGTAGGCAGGCTCCAGTCCCCAACCATGGTGATCTGTTTGGAGGTACGATGGTAGGATTTGTTGTAAGGAGTTTGGCAGCGAATAGCCCGGTTGAGGGTTGAGCAGGAAAACAACGGATGCAAGCAGGCAAATCATAGCTGATACAGTGAATAGTAGCAACGACATCTGAATAAGTAAGTATTTAAACCGCCTGGGAGATATCACGACTTGTCTGAAGTTGACATTCATTTTATTTTTATTTTTTTGTTCCAGGCCAGCTGGCCCCTTCCAGCCTCAGTTTTCGGACCCTTGAGGACCCCGTCCCCTAATTCGGATTAGCTCCGGGATGACTAATCCTATACAAGTAACTGATGAAAGCCAAATCACGGGTCCTGCCACGTGGGTTGAACGGCCCCTTTTATCACTACCGGTACGTACTCGCCAAATGCAGAAATATCCGGAAAAGGCGCCAACCCTAACCCCTGATTTCTTGATAGATTTTTGGGTGTTGCATTCTTGCCATGGGAGAGCGGGACGGTGCTCAAACGGCGTCTTTTCCGGATGCTTTTGCATTTAGCGAGTAAAAACGCCAGGGTCCGAAGTCACACCCCAACGGTTTATAATTCACAATACGGTAACCGGTACGGTACTGGTATTTGAAAAAAGTGGCAGAGGAAATAGCCTATTACAGCGACCGCGCCCCCGAAACACCGCCCTCTTTGCTTTGGCAGTACGGTACTGGTACTCCCGCGACTGAGGCAGAGGGGGCGCCCATTCGGAGCCTGCAGCGATGGTCGGGCCAACAGGATCGGTATGACATCATTGTATAGATGAGGCGTTGAATTCAGTACTGCATTCAGGAATCAACATATCGCGCGCAGGCAGGGGTTTCACGATGTCCCTTCCCTGCTCGGTCCGTAGGTCCCGATTCAGGAATGTATTAAGGGCATACCAATGACATACCGATATTACAGAGGGTAGTGCCGGTAGCCACCGTACTTATAATGGAGCTGGTTATTGTAAATGGAGGTTTCCTCCTGCACGAATCGTCCATCACCATAGGTATCTATCATTATGCTAAATTCAGTACTGCATCCAGCAGAGCCCTACTAATTCCCACTGGCTCGATGATCGCTGCTATCATACCGGTACTGCTCGAGTACCGTACAGCACCCAACCCGGAAGTTTTCGGCTACCGTATGCCGGTATGATACCGCTATGCTCGGCAGGGGACCTAAGACCTAATCCCCACAAAAAAGATATCGCTGGCGCTTTGACTTTTGTGTCAGAACCAATCAAGGAAACCAGTCGGGTCACGGGCTGAAGGATGATCCGGTATTGGTGTGGCAGGGGCGAAGACAGTTATTCGGCAGAGCGGTACTGTGAATTTGGTTATCCGGGTCCTAGAACCTTCTCTTCCAGTGGGACGGGCAGTTCCACATGCGCCTAGGAAAGGCCATTCGGGTGATATTGAGAAAATCCAACGTAACGGAGTAAAATACCGGTAGGATATTAACTTCTAAAATGTTAGTTTGTTTGAGTATCAATGTTATAGCTCATCCAACGTCGATTCTAAAAATAATAATATTGCTTCTGTCGTCCGGCCCTTTCGCAAAGGCGGTGTAGCTCCGACATGCTGGAATTATCTCATACATGTACTGGTAGCTGGCTCTAAATTTAAGCCGTAGAGGTATGATACTACTGCTATAGAGGACGTTACATGTGATATAGTCTGGGGAAATACCAACTATACCGGTACTCGAGTACAGCCCTGGAGCCCTAGGCCGGGGAATGTAATACGGTACGGTACCGGTAATCTGTAAGCGCCAGCATTTGAAACGGTGTTTTGGATCTGCTCGAGTACATTGATATTCGGCAGTAGATGATGTGGTGCCGGTATCTGTTGAATCCCAGGAGCACTGAACTGAATTACTTGGCATCAACCGGGCAGTTTTAATATTGTGACCGCACTAAATTAACTGTTTTCTGAGATTGGCAAGCAAGGGCTTACCCGGACGAAATTCGATGGCATCAGTCAACCTCATAAACAACAACCTCCAGAGCCTGACCAACCTTCTTTACCAATATGCTCGTCAACTACTCTGACAGCGAATCCGACTCGGAAGACCAAAAACCAAAACCATCTCCTCAAAGATCCCCAGTTTCCAGAAAAACGGGGCTATCCGCCCTTCTTCCAAAACCAAAGGACTCACAGAAAACTGGCCAAGATGGCGACATTGTTGCTGCTGGCCCTAAAAAGTTCATTGTTAACCTCCCGAAGCTCGATGCGCAGGGCGATAGTGCGGATGGCCCGCCAACGAAAAAGTTACGGATTGGCGGAGGTAGTTCCGGATTAAGCGCAATGTTGCCTGCCCCCAAGAGATCAGGGGCCACAGCAAAGGCTGATCCCAAACCATCGCCTTCTCCAATTGAACATGGGACGGATAGGGAGACAACAGGCGGAGCTGTGGGTGAACCAGTTCCAACCGGTCGGACTACAAGCGCCTCAGCTATGTTCGTGCCACAGTCAGTAGCCAGGAAACCCATTCAGCCAGCAAGCGCGTTTAAGAAGTCATCGGGGACTGGGGCAGTGAAGCCTAGAAGCCAAGTACCTACCAAAGCCAAAGTCTCCCTATTTGGGGCGGGTGGGTCTGGCCATATACTGTATCGTCTGTTAGCAGAGGCTCACTATTCTCGAAACTAGGAACAAACTCTTCTGCATCAATTAAGTCAAACAAAAAGACTGTATCATCCGGAGAATATAAAACTATCATGGTTTCCGCAGCGAAACCAGCTAGTAGGCCGTTGGATGCTTTTCCGGATGGCAGTGAAGAAGACCCTTATAGAAGCGTTGGAGGTGATGCCTCGGTAATAGTTGCTGATGGGGAGACTTCCTACCAAGCGCAGACTAGCCATAGCGACGCACCGGAGGACCTCGATGCAATCGCTCGACAAGCAGGATTGGATGATTCCGCCGTAAGTGCCTTACTCTTACTTGTGCTCCACCGCATTCTAACAAGGAGTAGATGCGCCAGCTCTATGGTCGCCGTGGCCGACGAAATGCCCCGATCAACATATCTACATTTAGTGTTGACGAGGAGTATAACAATAATGAATTGAAGCGGTCGATGGGGCTAATGGAAGAAGTGAAGCCAGTCAGGAGTGTTGCGCCAGGGAAACATCAACTCTCTTCTCTGCTCAACGGTGAGTTTGCACAGTACTTCAGAGGGTGTTCGTTTTCTGACCTTGTGTGTCGTAGCCGCGCAAGCGCAGAGGGGTGCATTGGAAGAAAGCTTTGCTCAGGGAAAAAGAAACAAAAAGGAGGCTGGTTCGAAATATGGATGGTAGCCAGCGGTTTAATATACGGGTTTGTGTATTGTTGTCAAAGCTGTTGCTGTGGGAAGGGCTTGTTGGGCCGATATTTTTTCTTGCTCACTTACGCATCCTCCGTATGATATATCAGATAGCCAGCGAGTGAGTGAGCCGCGTACTATGCCCCTCTTACCTCCACGCGCTGCCCCTCGTTCATCGGATCTTTAGCACCGTTGTCATTCGTTTGTCCCATCCCATCCCGTCTTCTTCCTTCTTCTCATCCCCCCACCACAAACCTCTTCCATTCCCTTACTCTTCACCTCCCTAACCATCGCTAGATATTTCTGTGTCTATCTCTTTAACCTCCTCTCCGGCTTTTTCAATTCCCTTCTTCCCCGAGAAAATACATTTGCTTTAACGATTCCAAGTAATTTCTTCATTCCTGGATTTATTCCAGTATTTGCACTAAAAGAAAAACCAAATGGCACCTATTGATGGTTCCTTTTTCCATCCTTTTAATCGCTGGCCTTTCACCCCTTGCCTAACTGGTAATGTGATCGCCTCCTCCCCTTCGCCTCCTGTTTGCTCTTGCAAGAATTTTCTAGGGGATTCGTTCGGAGAATCTAGTTCTCTTGGGCACCAGTGCTTAGCTGGATTCACACCCCCTACTCCGCAGTCTAGCCAGGAGGCACTCGTTCCTAGCAGGGCCGAACCTAATATGAACAAAGGTATCTTCGGGAGCTCTGTGGCTGCCGATACTCACCGCCTTAAATCTGTCCCCGAAGGCCATGAGACGCACCAGAATAATTCTTCTGGGAAGACTGTTGCTAGGAGTTCTGATTTTGTTACTACTGGCTTTTTCAAGAGTGAAGGTGATATGGCGACCAGAGTCATCATCCCCGACCACACTGAACCAAAAAAGTCCAGCATGGAAACAATCAGGAGCGGTTTGAAATCAAATGATCTTGGTGCAAGATCTCTACCGATGCTCGGCCTTGTTGAATCTAAAACACCACCAAAAAATATCTGGAAGCGTACCTCGTCAACTGAGCTTACTGGTGGGGTTTCCGCGAATACTGCCTGGAACAATAATAAGAGCACCCGCCCAATCGATAAGCCCTGGAGGAGACCTTCTGATTCTGGAACACACTCTTCTCAAAAACCCGCAACCTCCAGTGATATGACCGGGGGTGTACCATCTATGGGTGGGAGTATACCCCCCTCTTCTCTGATAATTGGGCCCGGAAGCGGCCTCAAAGAGAATATCCCCAATAGGAAGACTATCCTCGGCTGCTCGCAATGTGTATTCGAACCAAAAATCAAGGTTGTTCCTTGCGGTTGTCTCATTTGCCTAGCCTGTGGAGGTAGGTCCTGGGGAGCTGGCCGCTGTGCGGAAAGTGTTTACTGTGGATGTGGGGAGGTAAGGATATCACTCCCATCTTTGTTTAACTAGCCACACTCCTTAACGCCTATCAGCTTGTCTCATGCATGATCAACTTGGACTCTACTACAAATCGCCAACAACTGCAGAACTACCAGAGCTTCCCTCAGCCTACATTCAACCCCCCTCCCAAGTTTTCTACCGAGCCCGTCGCAACTAGTGCGCCGGTCCCATCTCCCATGCATGCATTCGCGTCTAACTGGCAAAATGGCCAGGCTGCGGCGTTTCCATATGATATACCTGCGCCTTCTGTCGCTATCGATAACCCTCTCCCTTTGCCTGCCGCTGGGGTTGATAGTATTAGTAATTTCTTGCTTATGGATGCTGAAACCGCTATTCAAAATGCGCCGTTGGTGGAGCTAGGCAGGTATGGCATGCCTCAAAGTTGGGCGTGTGTTAGAGTAGGCAACGTGGGTATCGTTTATTCCGTTCAGTGGCTCCAAGCTAAAACATGACGATAGATCCCTTACAATGTGACAACATCAGAGCTCACCGAGTTTCTGGGTAAGAACTCCAATATCATTCCAGATAGTACAGAGAATGTTGGGGTTCATGTCATCATGGACAGATCTACAGTGAGTAAAGGTTTGACTTTTGCCACCAAAATTATGTTTGTTAATATATATATATCCAGGGAAAAACTATGGACGCTTTCGTTGAGTTCATGACTCCAAAGGATGCGTGGAAATGTGTTGCGCGACGCAAGAGCCGCGTGCTCGGGAATAGACATCTCACGTTGGATGTTGTAGATCCGTCCGAGCTTATGAAAGAGATATTTCCGAGGGCAAAGGGTGTTAGTTGGGATGGTGTTGTCCCCCTTGTTTCTCGCGACCCGGAATATGCTGGGAGGAGCCCAGAGATATTGGGTAGAGAGGAGCTAGTCCTAATTGTTAACCATGCAAGGACTCCTCATAGGGTTTGTATCCGTATTCTCTCCCCACAAAAAAGGTATCGTGCTGATAGTGCGCCCATCAAGAGTCCCTTCAGCCGCAAATGCCTGCAGAGACCTTTTCAGTCTCTATTGTCGATTGTCTCAAAGTTCCCATGGTTTGCTGTGGATTTCTACACTATCGAACAGCGAGATTACATCTATCAGGCTCTTCTTTCCGCCGTCGAGATCTTGAAACGCCACATCAAGAGGGGGAAGGCTATGCCAAACCTGGATCAAGAGTTGCTTAAGAGCCTTGTGAGGGTGGGTGCCATGTGTTCTGGATTCACTGATATCCAGAGACATGAGTTGGTCAAAGTAGCAGAATTCGGAGCAGAAGGTATCTACTTGGAGGAGGTTATGCCTGGCTTTCACATATTCCGTGCTTTAGGGAGGAGGCCGGGCGCCGATCGTAAGATGCTTGAGGTTTGTTCTCTATAAAGAATCTCTGACTTCCCGGTCTAAGTTTAAGCCTAGTTTTATGCCCTACTCTTGCAGCTCGCTGCCCAATCTTTCATGGATCCAGCAGCAAATATCGGAGACAGCGCAGAAGGGGCTGGGAACCCCGGTAGGGCTCAGATGACTATGGCTGAGGCTTCCGAATATGAATGGCAGGCTGTTGTCGGCGGTGTTAGGAGTGTCCTGCCCCCAAAGCCCTATCCGAGAGTTCAGAGCAACATCGGTTGGCGTGAAGGGTATCTTGCACAAAATCTGCTATGAAGTCCCTCTGCACCATATGGCCACCAAGTTGGTTTCTTTTTCGGCATTTTCACTTGCTTTTTTCACTCCTTCTTTTTCATTCAACCATCTATTCTTACAGTGGTTGTCATACAGAATACTAGTTGCGTTTAATGTCGGCACCTGATCGATTCCAAAGAAAATACTGATGGGGGGAAGAGTTATGATAAAATTCTTTAGAAGGCTTATATGATTTGTGGAGATTGCATCATGTTTTCGATGGTTCTCAAGTAGACACGAAAAGAGATACTAGTTGGTGATATTCTATCACGACTCAATTGTAGCCGATTACTCCGCCATGGTTCCGCGGAAATAAATAAAAAATTATTCATTAGTCTTTCCAGATACATGTTATATTTGTGATCGTCGCTGCTTACTACATTCTTGTACCTCTCTTATCCATCCATCAGGCACGTCTTCCCTTTACCATGAATATTTCTCTTTCCATCTTGATATCCTTCCCTGACCCGTCATCGTGGCCGAGGAAAGTAATAGCCTTCCCGCGCTCCCCGCCTGGTCCGACATCAACAAAGTCAACCTCTACCAAACCCGCGCCCCCGAACACCTTCCTCATGTCCTCCTGAGAAAAGCCGCCATGTGCCACCGTGTCTAGCGCATTTAACTCAGTAGCACCCTTCCCCTGGCCTCCGTGGCCCGAATGCGAGTGCCCCCCATGATGGGTATGTCCTCCGTGGTTCGCAATCTGATCTGGGAGTGGATGTGATTTGAAGTCTATCACCAACAGAACACCAGTATTGGGCTTCAAACGCTCAGCCAGGCGCTCAGTGGCCAGTTGGACATTGCCGAAGTGATGAAATGCGAACCCACACACAACGACATCGAAATTATAGTATTCAGGATCCGACAAAGAGGGATCGAGGTCGTCTGCGCAAAGATCGGCTACAATGGCGCGCATTTCTTCCTCAGGCGTACCTTGGTTCTTAACCTAGACCCAAAAGTTAGGACACACAACGGTTGCCCGGCAATAGATATTTGTGGTGAAAACCTTTTCGTTGAACATTTCAGCCATTTTTTCAGATATGTCCATCCCAATAATCTGCTTTGTATATGGCGCAATGATCTAGCACCTTATATCAGTTTATTAGGCCGTTTGGGTAACCCGGGGGGGGGGGGGGTATTAGCCCACCTGAGAGATCAATCCAGTCCCACAGGCATAATCCAGTACACGAGTAGTGTTTTCGTCCCACTCCGCGCCAGACCATTCTCGGCGAAGGAGAATATTTTCCCCAATTATATCGGTAACATTTGAAGATTTGGCTCGGGCGTCGTAGGCGCCTGCGTTATCGCTGCTTGGGTTAGCTTTTCGGGAGGGGGGGAGTGGGGAAGGTGGGGTTATGCTTACTTGAAGTACTGCTTGTTAGCTTCTGCGCTGCCTTGTGCCATTGTTGATTGAGCGGATGTCGTTTTTTGTGGTTATTGTTAATCCGTCTTTGGTACCTAATAGTGATTTCACGGTAGGATCTCGGGGGCGGGGGGGGCTTATATGCACCGTACGCAATCTCCCCTACCGGTAGGCGGGGTCTCGGCCGACAGTGGGTAGCGGATTGCCGGTATTTCTCTGGTATTTCAGAGAAGGATGCATCCACCGAAATTCTGTGAGTCGGCGAGCGTACTCGTACTTGTATTATTATGTGACATAGATGAGAAAAAACTATTTGGAGGATCTACCGGTATTGCTCTTGTGCTGCCCGAAGTAGTTGTGATGCGATGGCGATCTAGAGCCAATCGCTGACAGTTCTCAGGTTAAGCCAAGGACCCCTCTTTATAATAATAGCGATATCATTTTCTCAGAATTGGTCATCTTGCCATGTAGTTCTTCACGATGGCTGAAGCTTTTTACAAGGGTTAGGGATAAAATAACGGTACGCTGCATAACTAAAATGTCAGTAGCATTGGCACATCTGAGATACATGGTCCCGACGAGAACTCTATTTCCCCTCGCCTTGGCCAGTTTTGGGGGGATGCAATTGATAGATGAGGTGCCTGGCCTCCAGTTCAGTGCACCAGTCAGAAAAACAAATCTGTAAGGTTTACCAGTTATTTGTTCGTCCTTCATGTTAATCTAGTTTTACACTTCACGATGCGATGACCACGGGTTATCTGAGTGTCGTAGGGATAACAGTGCATCATTGCCCACACGGCTTCGTATCACAAATTTACACTAGATGCGCCGAACCCGTATTCACTACCGATAGCTACGCTCCTCTCCACACCACAACTAGATATACAAAACTCCACCATGGGCAGACCAGTCCACTGCAAGAAGGCATAATTTATTCGAGTAGAACAGGATTACTCATTTGGGTGTTCGAGTCATAGGACCAACTCGCTTTGCCTGTTGTGGTTCTTAGGGACCTTGGCGGATCTTCCTGTTTGGCCGAGCCATAGGTGGGGGCTTGAGATCTGGTTGCTCTTCCTCATCCAAGTCCTCATCCAAGTGCGCCTTAGATGGTTAAGAGCGGTATAACGGGGGGCAAAATATGTTGACATTTAGTAAATCCCAATAACTAAAATGTCAACGTAATTTTAGTTCTTGAGGCTGGGAAGCATATTACCGAGTGATATAAAGTGATGGAAAGTTGCGCCAAGACTAATCAGGGCATTTGCCCTACCACAGTCCCTGCCCCGCACCAACCAGAAATGCTCACACACATGCAATCCTGAATTCTTGAACGTTTGATGAGGAACGATCCGCAACCAACGCTCACAGACCTTACTTGCGCCCTTGACACCAGTCCATAAACGCCCGCTCTAGAAAAACAACAAGCATGGCTGATGCCGAATATGTGAGCTCTCCTTCCCCCTGGCCCGGCGGAACCGTGAATGGCTAATGGAAGCTCTAGGACGCCGTCGAGGCCGCTGGTACGAATCCACGGGAAGGCATGGGATTGATGGAGGTACACAGAGACTGATATGAACGGGTGTATAGAGAAGAAGAAGGCGAGAACCTTCCGCAAATTTTCCTACCGTGGAATAGACCTCGACCAGTTCTGTCCCCAAACTTTCAAAACACTCGACGTCGGCTAACGAGATTATTTATAGACTCCTCGATCTTTCCTCCGAACAGCTCCGTGACCTGGTCCACGCCCGTGCTCGTAGAAGGTTCAACCGCGGTCTTAAGCGAAAGCCCATGGGCTTGATCAAGAAGCTCCGCAAGGCCAAGAAGGAAGCCAAGCCGAACGAGAAGCCCGACCTCGTCAAGACTCACCTTCGTGATATGATCATTGTCCCTGAGATGATCGGATCGGTCATTGGTATCTACTCTGGGAAGGATTTTAACCAGGTTGAAATCAAACCGGAAATGGTTGGGCACTACTTGGGAGAATTCTCAATTACCTAGTACGTTTGCCTGCCCGCATTATGGCCCTTTATCCCGAGTTATGAGACTCGCGGGTTGTGTTGCCGTTGCAGTGCCCATGATTGAAATTGTTTGAATGCTAATTTTCCTATAGCAAGCCCGTCAAGCACGGTCGTCCGGGTATCGGTGCTACCCACTCCTCGAGGTTCATCCCGCTGAAATAAACAATTTCTTTCTTTCTTTTTGCGTTGGGGAATGGAAGGGATTGGGTGGCGTCATGACATGAAAATTACTCTGTTGTGTGTATATGAAATAAAAACATTACCGGAATCGGGACACCAAAAAGCTCAAGGTTTAATATGGTAGACATGCAAGTGAATTTGTCCCAAGAGTGCGTTTTACAAGTAACCTCCAACAACCATACCATATACCAACTATCATCGCAACATGGCACTCCCATGGCGGTGTCCAATTCGCCTACCCTGGCCTTTGGATAGTGGGAGCTAGCTTTTTCCTTCAATATGCAGAGCTCCTGTAGGGACGGCTTTTTCTTGGAGGGGGTCTTCACACATATTTTTTAACAAAGTCCTTTGCAGAAATGCCGCACTTTTTGTTCGTCGGCGGCCTTTTTTCCCTTGAAATATAATTTTCCGGTCCCGGTTCTGGGCTTTGGCATCGGGCCTTGTGATGTTTGATTAGGGAAGGCTAATGTGGTGTGGAATAATTATCTATACTGTTATTCCATCGCTCCTATGCCGGAGAAACCCGAACAATTTGACCATGTCCCGGGGCATTGGAGTTGCCTCTCCTATCATAGTAGGGTCCTATTGTCTCGGGGGGCAGGTTGCTTTGTGTGTTTTTCGCCCCTTTTCTAGAGGTGCAAATCTTGGACTGCCTAGCATAACCTAAGGTCTGGTTATTCCTTACTTGTCCATACGTAGAGCATACACTGGGATTTAGACTACGGTAGAGGTCACTATTGCCGACGCAACCCTCATTCTTCTCCTATAGTGCAGTGTAGTATAGTGTAGTGTTGTCACCCACGAGCCTCGCTATAATAGAGGATCCGAGAAATTGGCTTTCACCGGGGGGAAGAAGGGTTGGTGGGGCATCGAGGTGCCCGAGAATTTCGAAGGATATCCGGATCATTTTGGCGCCAAGGATTTATTATATGCTTTGGTGCGCCTTGACGTTAAAGTGTCCGGGTTGCTGTAGGAACTGGAAGGTCCGTTGCATTTTTTCCCTTTTTGTCTCGATCTTTTCGCTACTTTTTCTCCCCTGTCCAGAGGGGAATTCTGAACGCCTTAGAGGGTCATTTTCAATTATTCCAGCTTTCACGGGGCTTCAGAAATCTACGAGCACCGTGTGAACTTAGAAGATAGAAATTTATATCGGACCTCTACCGTAAGTCTCCTATTTTGGCGGGGACGGGAAATTCCAGAAAAACAAAACAGCGCGCTACTCAAAGGGGAAACTTCGACGTCCTAAGACAAATTTCTCTCATTCGGGCTGATAGGGTTGTGATCAGCCAGCTGTGATGGCGATGCTTTATTGCGGTTGCACCCCCCTGCAGTTAAATGAGGTTCAATGCCAATGTGGTAAGTGGACAAGAGGAGGGATTGTGGCCAGTGCTCGACGCACGGGATTGCGCTCCCTGTTGGACATGCTTGGGAGCACTCGCGTCCCAAGACTATTTATTCGTGTCGAAAGAAAGCCCCCTGGCCATACAGCTGCGGTCTAGTACTATTACGAGCACTCGTACAGTGCTGTCGTCTCCCCCGTCTAGCGTAGCTAAGGCTTGTGTACCAGCATTCTCCTCCCGCTCTGGTCGACGACACGTCTCCCTTTCCAAAATCCCTCCCTGAGCTTATATCTCTTCTTCCTCTCCTTTTTTGTTGGAGACTTGTGTCATTCATCCCTTTGGAAATACGGGAATTGTGCTCTTTAGGTTTGTATATGGCTCTCACCATAGTTCCGTAATACCTCATCAAAGCTTACAAACTCATATCCACAGCGAAACGTCACGGTTCTCGTCAAAACAATCACCTATACAAAATGGCTGCTGTTGAAGTTAGCGGGGCACAAATGGATGGTGCTATGGCAGAGAAGCTCGCTGTTGACTCGACCACTCCTGCTGCCGATTCTGCCTCTAAATACGATCATTATACGTTCCCAACCACAAACCCTGGGTCAGGGGAGGGGCACCCAGGACACACAACTTCTGAACAAAATGCTAAGGTTTTGGAGCTGAGAAGTGTTTTGGAAAAAGAGGGATATACCGAGAGGCTAGATACTCACAGCATGGTTAGTCGCTTCTGCTCTATCATATCCAAAGAGAATGACTAACTCTATACCAAGCTTCGATTCTTGAGAGCTCGGAAGTTTGACGTCAACTTAGCCAAGGCTATGTTTGTCGAGTGCGAGAACTGGCGGAAGGAGTTTAAGGTCGACGAGATTATCAAAGACTTTGTCTACACTGAGAAGCCCGAAGTCTTCGAATACTACCCTCAATACTACCACAAGACTGACAAAGTAGGTTCTTTCATTCCTTTTGCTTATCCAAAATTGTTGCTAAATTTGGGATAGGATGGCCGCCCAGTCTACATCGAGCAATTGGGAAAGATCGACCTAAATGCAATGTATAAGATTACTACTGCAGAGCGTATGCTTAAAAACCTTGTACTGGAGTATGAACGTCTAGCGGACCCTCGTTTGCCCGCTTGCTCCCGCAAGGCGGGGAAACTCCTTGAGACCTGCTGCACCGTAATGGACCTCAAGGGGGTTGGAATCACAAGCATCTCCTCAGTCTATAGTTACGTCAAGTCTGCTTCCGCAATTTCCCAGAACTACTATCCGGAGAGACTAGGTAGACTTTACCTCATTAATGCCCCATGGGGCTTTTCCGGGGCATTCAAAGTCATCAAGGCCTTTTTGGACCCAGTTACCGTATGTCGTACCCTCTCCATGAAACCCTGGACCCAGTCGTTCTAACCCTTTTTTAGGTGGACAAGATCCATATATTGGGCTCTGGGTACCAACCTGAACTTCTAAAGCAGATTCCGAGTGAGAATCTTCCTACGGAGTTCGGTGGTACATGTAGCTGTTCTGGTGGCTGCAAATTTAGTGATGCTGGGCCATGGCAGGAGACAGAGTACTTGGGCTCCGAGAAATAGATGGGCACAATTCTTGTTTCAACTTTTTTTCCGAGAGAGTATTGGCAGACTGTTGCCGTTTTTAATACAAGGTTCTTGGTGGTTTCTTGAATTGTACTATACAAAGGAGAGATGTTGTCGGCACCAGATAACTTTAGAAGAGAGGAGAATTATAGAACTGCTTTTTGCTAAGAATAAGTTATTTATCTTTAACCATCTTGGAAAATTTCTCACAGCGGACAATACTTTGTTATAGCTGAGAATTGTACCTAGGTACTGACAACGCCCAATGATCACCTACAAATATTGAATCACTGTATTATACTCTACTATTATCAATGCACGCACCTGCCCGAAACCTGTCTTGATCTCAGCCAAACCTACCTTTTTTCATCATTGGTGTTCCGCTTCTGATTATTCCTTTAAACATTGAGCGATCTTACCATTGCCAATTGGCCATCGATATATGCAATTCCCCTTGGGAGCGTATCTATAGAGTGTTTCCATCAGAGCCCGTCCAAGAACTTCATCATCCGAAATAGCGCCATTGGGTTCGCGCCCATGGCGCTAGGAAAAGAGGGTGGTCAGGAACCCACTTCCCCCCCCTACCCCCGTCTCTTGGACTCACTTCACAGGGACTCTTGGCAATTCGGAGAGAAAAAAAAGTAGTGTTATACATTATGTTGGCGAGCATCCACCAGAGCCAGACACGGGATAGGTGCCCTGGGTATCCCGTAACCTGCCACCGCAATAAATCACTCACGCACAATACTGTAACTATCCTGCCGGTTGAGCCAGGTACGATAGGACACAATTCCAGGGCGGAGCTGTAAGATGGTGAATATTTTGATATCGATTGTATAATAATATCATTCTCGGTGTATGTATGCCAGTGTGTGTGTATGGCGGTCAAGGACTACATTACTAGGCCGGAATATGTACTCTACACGACCGCCCAAAAATCCTTCCTTCCCTCCCTCCGTCCCTCCCTCCCTCCTTGGAGGGAGAAGAAAAAGAAAGCAAAGGCAACCCAACTCTTGTGATACTTACTGGTTCTCCCGTTTCTAATCATTTCTCCAAACACGGGTGGGAAGGTTTTAGAGTTAGTTAGTCAGTGAGCAATGGCTAAGGTTCACAATTATTTCTCGAGGGTATGCCTACTCTTTATATTCTTGGAGCATGCTGCCCCCCCGCTGGCACGGGGATGGCTAATGCCTTTTATAGTACATACTTGTGACCCCTCGTGTGCCCGAAAGCCCTTCGGCCGGCCATCTGAGTCTGACAAAAGCCCTCGAGTTCATCTGGTGAGTGACCTGATGTATGCTGTATATAATAAACCCTCCCCAGAGCAGTACTAGCACTAGTATTGCCCTGACTTCTCCAAACACGAGAATAGCGTCGGGCTGGGTGTGTGCTGTCATTGGTATACATACACCGGTAATATATGCTCTTGCTTTTCTGCTGGTCGTGTTTCTTTCCTGTGCTGGCAGTGGCAGTATATATCTCGAGCTAGGGCGTGGTCTTCAGGCCCTGTTTACTCGCTAGGGAGGTGACATAAAGTTATAAGGTTAGTATTATGCCATGGTCTTCCATCCTGAGGGTGGTATGATATGAAGACTAGTAGACATAAGCTCCCCCCGCGAGTAGTGGCGCTGAACCAAGAGCTCCCGGATACAAAGTCTCCATTGCATACTTATCCCGGATGCGAGTACTTTATTACGCAATTAGCTCCCCAAAATAGCATGAACCGTGATCAATAGTCGGCGGTAATTGTTCTCAGGAATCGCGCGTTGTATCGCCTGAGCGCAAGCTAAAAACACTGTGCAGTACGTATTGTGCTCCCGGATGGACTGGGCGCGGTAATTAGGGCCGGCCAAAGTTATCTTACCCAATAAACGAGATCTCATGAGGTGCCGCTAGAGGAATCCCGAGGGGGGTTGGTTGCTTGGGGTGAAGCTTTTTGTTTTATCATTTCCTCATCTAACTAGTCCTTGGCGGTGGGTTTGGAAGGGCTACTCACGGCACAGCTCATGGCCGTGCTGCCATGCACCGCGTCCTAACGCTCCGGGATTATTGGCTTCGGAGGGGAATATGGCTACTGTTAAACATATGGAGAATGCAATACTTGTTTCCCAAGAAGACAGATCGTTGGGCCGGTTATATGTCACGCTCCGAGATGGTGCAAGGCAGGTAGGAGACAGAAACTGTATTCGCAATAATGTCGTAGGAAGCATTCTTCTTGGAAACTCTTAATTCACTGCTGGCGCTCAAAGAGGGCTTGTGTTCATTTACGCATGGTATCCTGCCGGAAGACAGGCTTGGTACAAGGCATGGGGATGGAATCTAATGGTGCTTTACCGCTAGCTATAGTTTAACTTCTTGGGCATCATGCATTAACTATTCTCTAGTGAATGAACAGGTAGCGGGCCCCGCGCAGAGGCCTGGGATACAAACACTAGCATGAGGTAGAAACATACCCCCAAGGAGGGGAGATATAAAACTCGACTCGGCGCTCCTACACCAAATGAATAGAAAGAGGGGGGAAAAATATGCGTGAGAAAAGAAAAAGAAGAGAAAATAAGAGCAGAAAGGGTTTATTGCCTTAGGGCATTCTGCTCCTTCCGCCTTTTTTCGTTCTCTCTGTGCATCTTTTTAAAGAAAGTACTCGACTGGCCTTTACCCTTGAGCTCCTTGTTCCTGCTCCTATTGTACTCGATATATGCCATGTCATCTCCACCTGCTAGCTCCGAAAGCCTCCCGGTGGTTCTTCGGTACTTAGCACCCTTCCTACCCGCGTTGTAAGACAGCTTGGCCCCGTCAAAGTCGTCGCCTTCCTGCTGCCCGGCTTCCGAGTTCTGCAGCATCACCTCCGCGAGGAGTTCTTTCCTCTCAGCAATGGTAGCGTACGCAAGGCCCGACAACTGTTCAATGCCCTGAAGGTGCGTGATAACTTTGAAAGCGTAACCCTGGTCGACAAGGAAGGCCTGACGTTTGCTCGAGTAGTACATTTCCGCCGTATCCTTTGAAACGAGGGAATAGAAAAAGGCGTTGAAACCTTCGTCGTTCCTGCGCTTTGCTCTAAGGATTCGCCCTAGTCTCTGCGCCTCCTGTCTACGGGAGCCGTAGTGGGAGGAGATTTGGATCAGGCAGGTAGCCTCTGGGAGGTCGAGGGAGGTATCGCCGATTTTGGAAAGGAAGATAGTATTTACCTGATCATTTAGTTGGAAGTTTTCGAGAATGGTAAGACGTTCCTGCTGGGGTGTGTCGCCATAAATGAAGGCCTTCTTGAGCTTTAGAGCGTAGGCTTTCAATGCGTAAACGTTATCCGAGAAGACGATGATTTTATCGCCTCGCTTTTCGTGGTAGTCTATGAGGAATTGTGTTGCTTGGAACCTGATATTGACATCATTAGTGGGAACTTTAAAAAGGACTTGTAGAGCGGAAGGCTTACTTGCGAGGGTTCATGATGTAATGAAGGACCTTCTTGCGAGCATCTGGTTCTCGGAGATATTCAGAGTAGAACTCTGGAGTCATTGGACACCATACTTCCGCACATTGGACTTTAGCGATGTGGCCCTGTTCTGCAAGCTCCATCCAATTCGCTTCATAAAGTTTCGGACCGATCAGAAAGTTCAGATCGGTGATTTTATCATCTTCACGTAGAAGGGTAGCCGTAAGCCCTAACTTCGAATGCGTAGCGATAGAATGAACTACTTTACGGAAAATTTGGGCTGGCACGACGTGCACTTCGTCAAGAATGAGGAGACCCCATTCCCGTGATTGGAGAAAGTCCATCATCTTTTGAGAGTCGTGCGAGCGATTACGGGAGTTGGTTACCATAGAGTAGGTAGATACAATGATACCAGCGTCGCCACGGAATTTTTCTTTGTTTTCGGAAGTAAATATGGCAATAGCATCTGGGTTTATATTTGTCCATTTGATGAATTCTTGTCGCCACTGTACAACGCTCATCGAAGATGTAGCTAGCACAACCACGCTTTTCTTAATAGTGCATGCAGCAGTAATCCCAACTAGAGTCTTTCCGGCCCCACAGGGCAACACGATGATGCCACTCTTTGCGCGCCCGTTGCCGAACATTTTACTCAAACTCTTCTCTTGGTACGAACGAATCTGCGCCTGCGGTTTAAGATCCATATCCAAGTTGGCATTCGTCCTGTCATTGCGGAAGTCGTATTCTTCCAACACGGGGTATCCTAGATCTAAGCATTGCTTCTGTACAGTTTCCACGTCATCCGCCGGAATCTCAAACGAATGGACGGCATCCTCGTCCTCGTCCTCCTCTCCTTCCTCATCCTCTCCTAGTCCAGTAACCGAATTGAACAGATCTTCGGCTGCGTCTCCTGCAATCTCAACAGGCAGGCCACCTTGTGGGTTATTGACGTTTGCTGCACCCGCAGCGTTTCTAGTTCCGGGGATGACTAATGCTCCCATCTGCGGTGCCTTTTCTTTTGTAATGCCTGATCCACCTTCACCTTGAACCCTCAATGGCCCAATCACTGGATCCTGCAACAGTTTTTGTAACATTGCTGGATCGGAGCTCTCTACAAAGTATCTGTTCTCCTTAAGGACTAATTTAACCTTTCCGTACGAACTGGTGCACTTCTTGATAAAGTCGATGATCTTTGGGGGTACAGGGATTTTAGAAAGCCGATCCATGACTGAGATAATATCGTTTGGGTCCAAACCCACAGAGACCGCCGCATATAATGAGTGAGGTGTGAGTTTATACTCGTGCAGGTAAGTTGGTCGTGACAAGGGCTCGGCAATCGTAGTCAAGAAATCCTGCGCTTGTCCGGCCAAGGGCGAAAAGCTCTCTAGGACAATAACCCCAGACTCCGGGTTAATCCATAGTGGACGAGATTCATGATCCAATTTCATCTTCAGATAGCTGAAATCCTGCTTGTTGAATATGTAGGATACTGAATCTCTCTTTGCGATGACATTGTTGCCTTTGGGAACTAAATCCAAACTAAACGCGTCGACGGCCTCTGAGAACGCTTGTTAGTCGTTGCCGGCAGAAGAAGGGAGAGACGGACTAGATATAGCTCGACCCTCTTCTATACTCTCTATCTCTTCATCGTCCGAGTACTCATCGCTGCTGTCCACATCGACTGCTGGAGTCGCTGGCCGAGAGCGTTTTGTAGCTGCAGACGTAGTGGCGATAGCTGCAGTCCCTATGAATATTGTATTGTCAGTGAGCATATCAAGGCTGATGAGGAGATAAAAGAACCTCCTGCCGCACCGGCCTTGCGTTTTGGAGGCATATTGAGTACTTGGTGAGGGTTTTTGTTGGAATAGGTTAAGAGGAAGGGGGTTGTTGAAGTTTAGATCACACCTGGTTGCGAGATGATATCGTAGCTCTTTAGTCGAGGGAAGGCAGCATACAACGTATGACGAAGGCGTTAGGGCAGCATTTGGCAACAGCACAGCCGCAGGGCAATGTTGGAAAATTTTATGGTGCGGTATCGGTATATATCGGTATAAGACTGCACCTGCGGAATCCTTTGAAATCCGCTATAGTATCTCCGTTAGCCCTGCAGTCTCTGGACTCTGAGTCAAAGTCCCCAGAGAAGGACCGTCCTCCTCCTAGCACGGCACGTGAACATACCCTGGGTTGGCAGGGATGGTGGATTCCAAGAGACTTTGCGGTACCGGTACATCAACAGAGTCAGAGAAAACTCCTTAACTATCTATCCTCCGAATGCTAACATTGCACAACATTGTGTCAGAAGGGCGATTGGTCTTTTAAGGGGGAGCACAGTGCTTGCCCTGGCTGTTTATTAGTGAGAGGCCATTTATGATATGATACTAGCTTTTAAGGTGCGTCTGGTTACCACCCAGAGGCTCCATTTTGACCCGATTATGGGTGTTAGCAGGAGGGCTTTGGGGTGCGTTTAGTTGCAGCCTAAAACCTCTTGAGTAAACACTCCATTTCTAGGTAAAGCGCTGCATCATATTACCGGTATATCTAGTCAACAAAAAACAATAAACCTAGTCGTTATAATGAGCCTAAGATGAAGGTATCCAAAGAAACCTGTTTTTATAAAATCACATAATGAGAAACTCTCTGAGTAGTATGGGAGATTACAATGACAGCAGCCAGACGCACCCTCATTTTGCTTTAGATTTGCATGGCTTGTTGACACTAACTTAAAGACCAAAACTCGAGAACCAGGTTGCAATGACTAGGCCAACGTGAAGTTTTCCCAAATATCGATTTGACCAATATTTCCCAGGTCTCCTCCTCCTAACAGTGGAGTGACGCTGCAGCACCACTGCCCTTATTAGTAATTGGGGCAAAGATTGAAAAATAGATGTCTAAACCTAGCGTCAAGGTTTTCCCTTCTGTGTCCATTTTTCCTCTTTCTCTTTTTTTCAAAATGTCTCCCTAGTATGATATCATAGCTAAACACACTTTCTTTGGCATTGAAAATGCGGGATCATAACAACTTAAGATTGTCCCAGCTGCCATCCCCAACTCACGCTTTCTGATTTTCAAGGTTTAAAGAGTCCAAGATAAATAGAGTCATCTAAATTTCAGCGGTCAACGACAGAGTAGATGCGGTACTTTCTCCAAGATGAAATTCACTGATGTTTTTTTATTATATAGCTTACGGAAGCAGTGTGTGATAACTTTCAACAGTCTGGTGTAGTGATATACCCAGCCGAAATAGAGATTTTGTTCCTGGCGCACAACCTGCACGGGAAGTCATCCACTGTAAACCAAAAGGGTTCTATTCCCTCCCCCCCCAAAAGTGAGACTGCCAGGAAAGGGAGAGGGTAATACAGCCCTCATTGATATTATAATATGCAACCCTTCTTCTCTAATGACATTGAAAAAGACCAGGCTACGGGACCATGCTAAAAGTATGAGCTAGACTGGTCCAACGGAGAGGACTGCCAACAGCAGATATCATGTTCCCCCACATGGTTGCGAGCGCTAAGACATCTCTTCGGATTATTGAATCTTGTTACCCGGCCGCCATCGGGATTGTTCCGGTGCCAAGCCCGGGTTGTGGTCCGACTTCAAACAAGCAACACTGAAGCAGCGAACCACCACATTTCAGTGCCTTTGTTTCTACCTCCAAGCATTGGTCTTCAGACAAAAATCTTCGGAGTACTCCAAAGCCACCTACAATTCAGAAACCACAACTTGATAATATACCCTGAGCCTTAGCCATGAACACAGTAAGTATAGAAATCCTCGACTCTTCAAAACATCAAGACAGACAGACTAAGGATGACATATCAGGTAAAGTCATTTTGGTATCTCCGCCCCCCGTCCACGAATATGTGAGTGATGGTTAACACCTACAGGATCGGCTGGGGATCTCTTATCATTGGTATCCTCTTCTTCCACATAGTCAAACTGTATAACTGACAATTGCAAGCTGGCGGTGGGGCCTACTACTTCGCCAAACGAGAAATTAGCGCGGATCGGCGGGAGAAGCACTTGAAGCGCCAGCAGTTACAGCAACAGCAATGTTTGGCCTGATCTACTGCTTAAGATGTGCCGCTGTAGTCACTGATCATTACTAGACAACATGCTCTATCCCGAGACCGATCCCACTGGAAACCCATCGGCCGAAGGCTCCAATGATCCTGCTCCGGCCAAACCTACACCACAAACAGAGCAACAGGGGATCAATGAGAAGAGCAAATACGAGGCGTCAGCGGTGTATAAGAGGCCGAAGGGTGATAGGCTTAGTTGAATCTGGGCCGGGGGGGAATTCCCAGGGCAGCTCAACTTTATCCAGAGAATTGGGTAACCATGTAACATATCGCATCATACATTTCGGTGCAATTAAGTATTCTACAATCGCAGCTCCAACAAAAAAGGAAAAGAAGAATGGGAAAAAAACAATGAAAATTAGACATCTCCCCTAACGCCAGTCACTATCTTTATCCTATCTGTTCTTCCGAATGGCTGATCCGCTTTCTATCGACAGCAGTGATAGAGACTTATGTTTGATGCCGAGCTTCCACAAAACCATTCAGTATGAACTACTTAACCAAAGGAGGAGAAAGAATACCTCCCGTGCCCACTCGATCTCCTTCCGATGGCGGCCGGTACCGCAAATGGTAATGTAAATCCTGCCTGCGATAACTTTAGCCCCACACAACCCCCTTCTCGAAGCAAACATACCACAATATAGCCATAGACAGCAATAGCTCTCGGTGACCTTCTCTGGCTAACCTTGACCGGCATCCCATGATGAGTGCTAAACTTCACGAACAAATCCCTTCTGCACGGCACTCTGCGGAGAAGAAGGGGCAGCATTTCTGAAAAGGAGAATAAAATAAAATTTAAGAAATCTCGTCCGGCTGGGAATTATTATTATATCTTCTTAAATCACATTATTTAGGTGGTACTTCCTTCTTATATACCACTCTTGCACTACCACTTCCACACGATACTGGTACGAGGATGGCATGTTGAATTTGGCGCCATGTTGGCGGACATGTAAGCATCGGATGATTTCCCCAAACCCATTTTTCATGATGGGATCCCTGCTTTTTGGGGCGAGAAGGATAGGTGCACGGACGCCTGCCAGAGGTTATGGGATGGTTTGGGGGGCTGGGTTCGAGGTTCTTTCTTTTTTGGAAGGTGTGAGTTTTGCTGGGGCGCTCGCGGCTATAGATTATCACTCGGAAATTTGCCACAGGGTCAGGAGCTGGCTCGAAGTGTTCCCATGTCGAGTAGCCGGAACTAACAATGAAGCATTAGGATAATCGTCCTGTAAGGAAGGGTGGAAGGAAGGGAACGCTACTGGCATGTGCGGAGAACGACTAGTAGTAGGTGTTATAGTTCCCAGGCAAAAGCCAGTCTTCGGTCGATGGCGGGTCTTCAGAGAACATATCAACACCATACCAGATCCCCGGAAAAAACGGCCACTCTAATTTTACATTTCCCATGTCACCCTGTTCATGAATTGTTATATAAATATATCTCTGGGTTCCCGAGAATCTAAGGATCTGGGGTCCAGGCATTGTTTTGTCGATTAAGCTACGTCTTGTGTCATATATGTCATCCTATGGAAAGGATCTCTGAATTCCAGCATAGGCATCCAAGGTTTGCATGGGCATTCACAGAAAAAGTTACTTGATTGGAAAACTACTAATATCAGGTGATCACACACACAGCCGTAATTTGCTGCTGGCAGCGAGCAAATCCTCTTATTCCCAGGATTATGTAACAATTGGGTGCGACAGTAGGTAATCGCGTTCTGAGATGACGGAAAAATGACATTTTTGATATTATGAAATGCACAGGCGACGATGAGCTGTGTCATCGTATTATACCGTGCAAAAGGAGCCTTCCCCCTATTAGACTATCTCTGAGTGTATTATGGCCTTATTTCCAAGCGGGGGTAGCGAGAACTCCAAAGGTCTTGTCACATTAGGAAGGCCATCTTGGTGGGTCGGGAGGTTTGGCCTCTCGGCGTGGCGGGGTGCTGGGCCATAGGGTAAGTGCGCCTTGATCCACAATAGGGATTGGAAGCCAGCAGAGAAGGTCCTCTTATTGGGTTGGTTGATTGGATGAACTAGTGCAATTGTGGTCGAGAATAATTCCTAAACCACTGGATATCTGAGCCTAATATTTTAGCATAAACTTCTTTAATATTTAAGAATATGATCACTGCTGTATTGTGTCCAGAGCTTTGAAACACCCTCGCGTTATGGCCAAAGAATCTCAAGGGCCGTCATGGCATCGGTGTACTGTACGAGCACTGCACTAGTACAGGAAAGCATGTTTGCGCTGGGCATGCTGCAAAGACCATTGTGGAAGTTTCCTATGAGAGGAAGGATGTGGAAGCCAGACTTGGTCTTAACCAGTGGCCTGAGACAGGTTGCGACACTGATGCATTGAGCACCCCACTAGTACAGTTTCACTACCGGTACCGTACCTTATCGACATAGTTTTAGAATTTCTTGCGGTGTGGGTATTCTACCGGTATGTTGGTGCTTCAAGTAGAGCACTAGGGGTTTTCAAAGTTAAAAAAGTTGACGAAAAGTAGGTTACTGTGGCGTTTCGGGTAAGCTTGGCATACACAAAAATGGTTAATTTACAATCACTTTACCATACCATACCATACATTTTTTTCAGGTAGAGACAGAGGTCAAGAGGTCAGTAACGAGCCAAGATCAGGGTTTTGGCTTTGGTAACGAGAGAATACTTCCATGCAGGTTAAGTACCTGGGCCTTATTAACCACCAACAAGCCAAAGGTATCTCAACTTCTTATTAGAAGATAGGAATTTTCTTCGCTCTTACAGTAATACTAGCTCAAAGAAAAATCTGTTCCCAGCTTTTAGAGATGTGCCTGCTAAACCCACCCACCCACTAATGCCTAGGCGAACAGACTTGTTATTTGGGCAAGTACATACCAAACTTGCTCACTTTACTCAATCTCATTTTTGGGGGCTTCAAATATGCGACTTGAAATCCTCTGATACAATTGGCCACTGTTAATATGTGCCCTAATGCACACTAATGCATGGCTGGGTGCCGATCATTTTACCATTGTATCTCCTCTGAACTTTGAAAACCCCTACTGAGTATGATCGGTGATGGTACGAGTATCATGGGGACGCCACACACCGGGTGGTACCGTACATTGTTGGCAATCGAATGTAATGACTTATGAGCGACGGTCGTATGGTAGCTCGTTACAAGGAAAGCCGAGAGTTCGGGATTTTTCGTTCGTTATAGCGAGGAAGGTCGGTATGGGAGTAGGCGTGTGAATTCCTAGAGGTTTCATTCGTAATAGCGAGGGTTTTCCGTATAAAGAGTCCGATTATAACGCAGCAAATTGATCCTAGCGTGATGCGGGATCAATGGATTCACCATTCCGTATCTTCCCTTTCTTGGGAACCACCACGTAATATTCAAAAACTGCCCTTTTGGGATCGTGAACTACGTATCTGTACGCTGGTTTAATCGGGCGCTAGGAACTTGGTGGCTATCATTGCGCAGATCGCTGGACTGCTTTGAGCAGTACGATACTTGTAACGCGGGCATAAAGTGCAGTGGCGCTTTGATCTTGTGGAGTTGTCTCAGTACGCACTTATCGCACGTGATATCTTGTCCAAGGGCTCTGTGCCCTCCCCGCTTCTGTGGCAGACTTCTTCCCTCAAAGAAACATCCGCTATTGTCCCTTTGTTAGGGAGCTGAGAAAAAAACGCTAGTGCTCATCTTGCATCTCTCCCCTATTCTGTCTTTGCCCGAAAACCTACTATACCGGCGCCGCGAGTACGGACGATAAGCAGCTCTATCCACCCTACTAAGCTCCCGCCCCACCTCTTCATTCTTGATATACTTGACGACCCCGCACCCGTTTTTACTCCATCAACCTCACCCTCAACGCTCCGATGGCCCTTCCAAAGCGCATAATCAAGGAGACCGAACGTCTGGTTGCCGAACCGTAAGCATTCACTGTTCTAGCTGCGCTGGCCGGGGATCCGTCTGCTTTTTTCATACATTTCTACCTGGGGCTGCTTCACGTGTCGACCTGGTGGAGATGTATTTACTGACGCTTTTGAGCTACCCAGCTGACATGAGGAAATAATGTTTTTCAAACATGCAGAGTTCCAGGAATTAACGCCGTCCCACACGAAGATAATTTGCGTTACTTCGACGTTACTGTCCGTTCGCGCGTCTCTTCACCCGCCCCAGATGCAGGTTACTGACGCTGCCCGGCCTTTTATCTAGATCCATGGCCCCACCCAAAGCCCGTATGAAGGAGGTATCTTCCGTCTCGAGCTATTCCTCCCCGAGGATTATCCTATGACACCCCCGAAAATCAGATTTCTTACCAAGATCTACCACCCGAATATCGACAAACTTGGCAGAATTTGCTTGGATGTGCTTAAGGGTTGGATTATACCGTTCCGTGATTTGAGTTTAGTAGTGTCTTGCTGGGCGAGGAACTGATTTCTTGTTTTGAAATAGGAAACTGGTCCCCTGCACTTCAGATCCGTACTATACTTTTGAGTATCCAAGCTCTCCTAGGAGCCCCTAACCCGGACGATCCGTTGGCAAATGATGTGGCTCAGAGATGGAAGGAAGATGAGAAGGCTGCTATTGAGACTGGTAATTTCCACACCCTATCCATTTGGAGCACGAGGAGTGTCTTTACTAAACTTTGATTGTTTTCGGGGATATAGCAAGGGCATGGACCGTCACCCACGCGAAAGTCTAGAGTAGCTTGCCATTTTATTCTACCAGCAAATATAACTTTACGACTGCCGTTCAATATATCGGTTTGTACTTATAAAGCGATACAGACTATAAGGAGGCGGTCAGAAATGGATATTCCTCTTTCGACCCTTTAACGTCATCCCAACCTACTGTTTTTCTCCTGTGTTCTTTCATATGTGCCCAGTTTTCTTTCACTTGTTCTGTACTCGGGAGTTGGAGACAAGTTAGTCAGTGGTTGCGGAATAGAAATCTGCATTTGGTTTGATCTCTCCAATTTGAATTCTCGCCTACGAAATTCTGGGCCCCCGGAGTAATTGAAATTTTCTATAGTATGTGTGACCATATTGGGAAACAGGTTCTGGGGGAACTTGCTCTTGACACAGTTTGAAATTGGTACAGCATAAATAAGGCAGGCCGCAGAGGATGCCATCACCGGTTCCCCCTTTAGCTATCGAGACGGAGGCCGGCATTGCACATGAGTACCATATGATCTTCCCGCAAACATGCGGCCATTCATCGAGGCGGCCTCGGAGGCAGTATGCCTTCCCCCGAAGTATGGTGGTGGGGGAGAGGGAGCGAATGAGCATCTTTTAAAAATTCCCGAGGCGCAATAGGCTTGTGCTTATCTACAGTGGTGTGCACTCGGGAGAGAGCCTGCCTGCCTGCCTGCCTGCCCACGTGGAACGAAAAAGGATGCAGTTCCCAGACGGATATCCCAATCTATTATACTGTTATTATTTTCCGTCGGTCTCTAGTTCTGTTCTGTCTTTTTTCTTCTTCTAGGTTTATATTTTCGACGGGAGTGATAGAGAATTCCAGTTTGCTTTTATAAAAATTGGTATGTTCCGGATACCTGCCTGCTGCTATCTATCTATGTTGAGTCCGGATCACCCCCTCTATGGTTTCCCATAGATGCCATGATAGTGCTGGATTCGGTAATCTCTGTTAAATTTTTATTTTGAAATTTAATAATGTAATTATGATATATTATTATACTGCTCTGGCCTCCTTTTCTGTTTTCTCCTTCTTCGTTAGGTCCGGTAGATTTAATTTTGGGCATCATATTATCATACCGCTGTGTTTTCCAACCGCTACTCGCGATTGCCTGGCATTTTGTAGCACCGGCTGGGTCCCCGTTTGCCAATACGTGCGGGATAGGATAGAGCAATGAGATGCGGGGTCCAATATATTATAAAAGATTAAAATTATTCTTCAAGGATGGGGCTTGAATGGGAGTTTGTCAGCGGGTGCTTCCCACTCCTTTTAGCTTGACTAGTTATAGTATTATAGCCTCTTTTATTTCTCTCAACTAGATTTGGAAATGGCTGGGGATCATGTTAGTGGCGAAGAGGCAAATTTGGTGCTTGCTGAAATAGGATTTGTGGTAGGGAGGAGGTGGTGGTGGTGGAAAGATCTGGAGCCTGGGTGGAAGGTACAGTAGTTTGGGTAGTATTTTGTATTTAGAATTGGGATCTTAGCATTTTTGCTGCTAATAGGTTGTAAGTTGGGACAGGAATGCTCCGGCGTAATAGCACCTATAAGGTTTCTGGATTTATAGAAGGCTAAATATTGAAAGACGTTCATTTCCTGTGATACTAACCTCAGGCATTTTTAGATTGGATTTTAATTTTTAATTTTAAGTACAGATATGTGAATAGCGCTTTAAGCATATTTATACTGCTATGGAATGTCAAATTTAGTTTACAACAATGTACAAAGGCTAACCAAAGGAAGCTACAGACCAGGTAGTTTTTGGTTAACTATATCTCTATATGCCACAGATATCACCATTGAGAGTGTGCAACTTGAACCAAGCCAGTATGGTACGGGCAGAGTACCTTGGGATCTAGTGACAAGGTCCTTCTCACAAGCCTATAAAGTTCAGGTTTGTTCTTTTAAAGTAGGACTACGGGAGCTGGTTGGTTTATCACACAGCGACCTTCCTATTTAGGAAAGTGGGGAGGACCGCAGCAAATTTGGTAAGAAGCAACTTGCCGGATAGTTCTTGTGCATAACTGCAATTTATAGGAGAACCTGCTCTATCATACATCAGATGGCCATGATAGCAAACAGCCCCGTTTACGATTCAACTATCCTTCACCTCTTTTTTTTCCTACCACCTTGGGAGGTACCACACTACATGAGATCCTGACGACATTGTTGGTACCCTGGAGGTTATTTTGCACCGGGGATACAGCGCTGGGGCGGCTGGGTTATCGCTATTTCATAATATTCCTGCGGGAGTTTGGGAGCATCTGCACATATAATACTATGCTATATTATTCTACACATCATTGCTCCCAGACCGAGTCATGATATATCACTCTTAACTTTTGTGAAATTTGTGTTGTCGGTGGCGGCTTTTCTGGAGAATGGAATCACTATTCTGATGGTTGGTATTGGTATGGGAATGACGATGTGAATGACTCGCATGTCTGGAATGGCAAAATGGCAGGTATCTCTGGAACGAAGGCTGGCATGGGAACAAGTATGGAATGTTGGAATGCTGAATATCTGGAGGCTACGCTGGACTAGGAAACTTGTATATATTGACCACTGTTGTTGTTATGATTGGCGAGAGCAATACAAGACGCTATAAGGGTTGACTTCGGATTTCAATTTGCTCTATCGAAGGTTCACCAGGGACAGTATGGTGGGGCCGTGGGCATGATAGATTGTAGGGTAGCTCGAGTTACCCAGGCTCCTCAATTTAATTTCCTGATTTCTGGGGGGGAGAAGAGGAGGGGCTAATGGCTGTGTTAAGACGCCCGAGGCCGAGCACTGATGGAACCTATCTGTATAACAGGTTTGGTTTTTCTGCTCGGTACTTTGCTTGCTGTCGGATGGTTAGCTAGAGCTTGGGGTAGCGTATTAGGGCCTTAATGTGCTGTGCCAAAGATAGCTACGGTGCTTCTGGGGGCTGGGCGTGTGAACTCTTTTCTCACTATTGATTTTTATAATCTGCCGAGTGAAATGTATAACAAAGTTAGTTCAACCAAGTTGGGGATACGGCGCTGGCCCCCATATCTTGTCAAAGTGTTGTCAATTTTTTCTCCTAAACCGTGACAAGATTATGCACGTAGATATGCACAGAAGGAAGGGATGTCGATGTTTGGATAGATAAATGGATGAGGAGCTCGAGGATTTTCTGATTATTATAATTCTTGCAGTTTGTGACGGCGCGCAGGGAGGCAGTGTGATCCAACCGTTTTGCAGTAGTACAGGGACAGTATTATACCGTAAAAACTCAAATAGAAGATAAATGTGCTAGGACGTTGGAATTTCCCTTCTCAGCTACGCGAGGGGAAAACACCGCAAACTCAGCCCCCCGTTGAGACATAACAAAAGGAATATACGAGGCGCCTTACTAGGAGAGGCAACTCCAACGTCCTAGCACATTTATCTTCTATTTGAGTTTTTACGGTATTATAGTTTGATTCTGGGACGGGGCTGTTTTCTGGGAGTTAATGGAAGCAGGTATATAGATGGAAGGGAGTAATGGTCGAAGGAATGGGGCCATAGTCCTAATGGCTCAAAAGAATTTGTGCTGTAGACCTTGGGGGTACAGAAGGTGGATGCTCTAGTGGTGGGTATAGAATATTTGGACTATTCGTGGTTAAGCATCCAGGGGGACACTCGCGGGACTTTGCGCCTAATGATACCCCGTACTAATACTGGTGATCACATAGTTGAGTCCTCAAGGACAGCAACAGCAGTAGGATAGAATATGGGGCAAGAATGCATCTCGCGATATCCGGTGCCCTAGGTCACTGGTAGCATCGCACAGCATCTCCCATTATCAACCGGCCCAACACAGGTTTCAGGGGACTCGCGATCGGGCCCATTTATTTTTACATAACAGCTACAGGCCGTTGGCAGGCGGTCCAATCGATATCATTTTATGCAGACTTGCCATTTGGGTATCCCCGAGAAACGTCGGCTTTGGCTCCTGAAGAATTTTCTCATCATCTTTCTGTGCTTCCATCCAGGTTCCCGTTTTGTCACTTTTCTTCTTTTTTCTCTTCATTCTTCCGCCCCCTCGAGAACACTCTGACCATCAATTGCACTTTTACAATATAAGCTGGCACAATACTGGGTCTGTGGACACCACTCAGTTACCCACGCGCACCCCTGTGACGATCCTTCAGTTTGCCTCATCACATCACATCAGCTTTCCAAACCCTTTCACCCCACTCTCCCCTCCATTGACGATCGAAGCTATCATACCCTGGATCATTCCCTCCGAAGATTTATCACTCTGCTGCAGCCTTTGTTTTTTTTTACCGTCCGCTTTCTTTTTCCCCGTGCTGAGCTGGATGGGCTGCTTCGATAACAATCCGCAGGATAACCATCTTCTGGATTACTCCCTTTTGCGCTCCGTTTCTAAGGCGAGCGCGTTTACAGCGAGGAGGGCCCGACAACTCGCGTCTAGCTTGCACACGGAAGGGAAGGGGGGAGAGCGTTTGGCTGTTTTGTGAAGGAGGCCATTTTCGAATTAGCCCAGCCAACTCTCTCGTCAGCTTATCGGCTATCCCGCTTTGCTTGGAAACTGGCGGTTGTGTGTGTATACGGTAGCAGCACTTAACCTGAGTAGTAGGTTTTCTTTTCTTTCTCTTAGATGCGCTCACGGTTGGAGGGGATTTGGGCTGATCACCGGATCCTTAACTAGACTTCGGAACTTTGACAACCTTACATTTCACACAACAATCCACTTGGAAGGGTCACCAAACTCCGACTACCATGAGCGCCCCAAAGCCTTCCTCCCCGAAAGGGGAATCACCGTCAGCGTTTAGCTCGCGGACGTTCAATCTAGATATGTCGATAAAGGTCGACGCTCCTGTAGGATCTATGTACGTTTTTTTTATGGCGCTTGGGTTTCATGAGGATAGTCAACTTGGTTTTGTTTCTGACAGCGGATTAGGTCTATATCGCCTAGTAGTCGGGATGTGGTATTAGCTTCGTGAGTGTGCCTGGAAAAGCTGCTGTACGCTTGTGAACTAAACTCCCATAGCCGGCAGGGCCTTCATATAGTAGATCTCGATAACCCATATGATCCACCACGTTTCCTTCAGCATCTGACAGCTTGGTCGGTCGCTGATGTCCAATGGTCGCCGCATGCATCTCATTCTCACTGGGTGGTCTCGACATCTAACCAAAAGGCCATCGTGTGGAACCTAGCTCTTCCATCCCGCAAGGCTATTGAACATGTTCTACATTCTCATACTCGAGCTATCACAGACATCAACTTTTCTGCCCATCTGCCAAACACCCTGGCCACGTGTTCGATCGATTCATTCGTGCATTGCTGGGATCTAAGAATACCACGGCGTCCTGTTATGAGCTTCTGCGACTGGTTCGCTGGGGCAACTCAAGTCAAATTCAACCGACAAAACGAGCATATACTAGCCAGCTCACATGACAAGTATTTGTACATATGGGATATGCGAATGGGGGCGCACGAAATACGGAAGATAAGCGCGCATTCTACGAAGATATATGGGTTGGATTGGAACCGGACTAGGCCGTCTGGGATCGCGACATGCGCCCTTGATAAGACTGTCAAGTTTTGGAACTATGAGTTGAGCCCTCAAGATACGCCTGAGCGAGTGATAAATACCTCGTTTCCTGTGTGGCGTGCCCGGCACACGCCATTTGGGCGGGGAATCTTGACTATGCCACAACGGGGTGATACGTCGTTGTATCTTTGGGATCGTAGGACGAAGGCCGACCACATCGATACAGCTGTTGCGACGTTCGAGGGTCACACCGATCATGTCAAAGAGTTCCTTTGGAGGTGGAGAGGCGGAGAGAGCGAAGATGGGTTGGATGATCGTGAATTCCAGCTTGTATCTTGGGGCCTTGACAGGGATATCCGGCTTTGGAGTATTGATAAGGAGGTCATGGAGAGGGTTGGGCACGACCCGAGGAAAAAGATGAGATTTAGGGTCACAAGAAGAGGGGCTCAATATAAAACATATCGCGATGAAGCCGCCATCGTGAGGGAGTCAGGCACTGCTAGTAGAGTTCCGGCGATAGGTGGAATGAGACATATGCCACGATTAAGCATTGGCGGCTTCGACGGGGAAAAGGAGAATCTGAGGGGTGGATGGAAGGAGAGTCTATTTCCTCAAGGCCAGGGCACTAGGAGCGGAGCTATGAGCCCTATATCCGGGTCGGCTGGACTTGGGAAACAACTAAGCATGGCCAGTTTGGGCCGGGATTCGCGATCCGAGCCCAAGATGGGGTGTATAAAGGAGGGTGGATTTATGAGAGCCGGGAGGAAGAGGAGAAAAGAGATCAATCCCATTACATGGATGAAAGGTGTCAAGATAGGAAGGAGAATCCCAGGGAGTGGGGGCGAGAGTGAGGACAGCAGAAATAGCACGAAGGGCAGTGGATTGTTTGGGGTTGGATGGGAAGGCCCCGAAACTCTTGGAGATGAGATATCTTTGGTTGGAGGAAAGTTCCCAAAGATCACCTTTGAGAAGGTTAACATAGCTGCGAGAACATGCACTGTGTCCTTAACGGGGCCTTGGGGGACTGAAAACAAATGGGTATTTCTCAGAGCCGACGTCACTTTTCCCTCGGACTACCCTGGAGATTCAAAGAGTTTGCCAGTATTCACGCTCGAGAAGACCAACTCCATTCCCGATGACAATTTGGAGGTTATTGATGCGAACCTTAAAAAGATAGCAGAGACCCATGTTGGAAAAGCAAGGGTTTGTTTGGAGCCGTGCTTGTGCTATCTGCTAGGGGAGAGAGCCGAAGATGTCACGTGGGATGGAAGTGATGACGAGGGTCAGAGCAGTAGTGATGACGATGACGGGGTGGTCGGGCTAGGTATCAGAAGTGCTGAGGAGGAAGAAGGGGTGGGAGGCTTGCCAGAGATTAATAACCAAGCTAGTGTCCCACTTCCAAGAGCCTGCGGAGCTATGTGGGCCAATGATGGAAGATTGGTCTGCTTTTTCCCGCCTAAAGAGGACAGACCGGGACCAAGGAGCTTGTTAAGCTCATTAGCGATTAGGGATGGCGGAAGGGCGGGACAGTCTAGTGGCCGACTTTGGGAAAGCTTCGGCCGACTTTATACTTCTACCACCGGGCCACGAAGAAGAGGGAATTGGCTAAGTGAAGCCGATGGGGATGCTTCCGAAAATAGTTACAGCACTAGCAGCGATTCCTCGAGTGATGAGAGTGACGATTTAATTTCCGGAGGTCCTCTCAGGCCGACCTTGGGCTGGAGGTTGCACGGGAATATCGGAAAGGGGTTTAGAAGAGGGGGTAGTACAGATAGGAGCACCCAAAGGAGTACCGGAACTGGGGTAAAAACCATAACTGGGTTTAATTCTAGTAAGCCCAAGAATGTGGTATCGATCCATGACTTTTCATATTTGCTCCCTGCCAAAAGAGAGCTTGCCGTGGAGTACAAGGTTTCTGGGGGTGGTCCCGAGATCTGTCGCCATAATGCAAATGTGGCCGATAAATTCGGGTATACCGATATGGCAGATGTGTGGCGACTTGTGGAGATGGTTCTTTGCAACGAGATACCCTTGGAGATCTGCGGAGACCCTGACGATGAGGACAACGAAGATAGCAATGGGCTTGAGGATAAGGTTCTTATTATGGCAAGGAGAGCTACATTAGCGAGAGGAAGGCGTGATAGCGGCTTGGGGTTAGAGATGGATAACAAGGTGACTGCGGTCACCAATGTCGGAACTAAAGAAGATCCAATCAAAGTGGCATATTGGGGGAAAATAAAATGGGGGGCCCATCCCCTGGGTGGGAGATGGCTTGTAGAAGATCTCTTCGACTATTTTCAGAGGAAAGCGGATGTGCAGATGTTGGCTATGTTGAGCTGCATATTCTGCGAGATTGATCCTGCAGATGAGTTCGAGGGTGGGCCTAAAATACCTTTTGAAGTAGGGTCCCCCCCTCTTCCATCTGTAACCAAGTATTTACGTTTGCAGGACGTACCTTCTCCAGGGAAGGTAACAGCGTACACCCTTGAATATTTCTCAACTCTCGAACTTGCTCGCCAAACTCAATCAATGATCTTGTCCGTCTCTCCGCAGCACCATTCAGCATCTATGACTCCAATGACACATGGCTCTTTTGGGTCATCCAATGGTGGCGGCTTCAACAGCGATCCCAGCATGCCGTATTCCACCGGAACGACACCTCCGCTTCGAAATTACGCACTTGACGCAGACGGTCTTTCATCCTTCCCTAGCCTTTCATCATCCCCAGAACAAACCCACCATTATAGAAAATCCACCGCGGGGATGGCTGCCAACTTTAGCGCCGGGCTCGTGAGGGCCTTTGGCCCAGGGGCAGGAAGTCCACCAACTCGGAAGAGGCTTAGCCCAGCTGAAAGCCTTATGGGGAACTTCACTAATGCTACTTCGGTCACCTGGGGCCCTATCACGACTTTTGGAAGCGGTCCGAAGGGCCCTCCTAGTGAGGATCTTACCGAGACCAATTCCGATCACGAGCATCCATCTTACGCGAGAATCACCATGATGAACCTGGACAAATTCGATGACGAGGGCAATGTCAGTACCCCATTCCTCGATTCTAAGAAAGCGAAACTATACCGATCTTACAGGGAAAACTACGCGGATATTCTCTATGTCTGGCGCCTTCAAATACAGAGACTTGAAGTATTGCAGTTCAACGGACTGAAATGCAATCAAGTGGACGAGGAAGGAGAACTCGTTGGGTTTGGAAGAAAGCGCGGCAATACCGACGGCTGGGATGGCCTCGAAATCGCAGGACATTGTTCAAAGTGCGGCGCCGTCCTAGACGTGACCAAGGGAGCAAGAGGCGAGTGTAAGGCCTGTAAGAGAAGGCAGGTCACCATGAGTTGTTCCGTCTGTGATATCATCATCAAAGGGCTCTACGGGCCTTGTTTGCGATGTGGTCACGTAGCGCACGCAGATTGTCACGAAGCCTGGTTTTCCCAGGAGGGCATCGCCGAGTGTCCCACTGGCTGTGGGTGCAATTGTATGCAATTCGCCGAGAACGGGTTCAAGCTCGAGAGGGTCCCGCCGTTGCCCCCGGTGAGTATTAGACCACCGAGGGAGGAGAGACCCCGGCGGACCGTGATGCGTCATAATTATATGCTTTAATTCTGCGAGTAAAAAGTACTAACTAGTTGGGAGCGAGCAGCGTTGGTCTTTCCAATCGTTAGGATCAATTTGTTTTTGAGATATCACTGTTTATGTCTTTGCATTTATCTATTTTCACCTTTTAATGTACGCTTCCTGTTTCCGGCTTTAGGGCTAGCAGAGTTATTGCAGAAAAGATTTTAGCCGATCGTGTTACAGTTTGGTTCCTGTTCCATCTTTCAGTTAAATATACCAGGGGAAAAGTTTGCTGTGTCTCCATGCTTATATGTGTTCTCTCTCCCCCCGCTTCGGTTGCGCAGAATATAGTTTGGATTTAGTCTTTGTGGCACATTCATTGCAGGTAGAAGCACTCGTCGCCCCAATTTCTACATTCCTTATCATGTTTGGGCGTAGCTTGCGAGTGATACGCTATGAAACCACGATCCTCTACAATGGGTTCCGAGAGTAGAGGCTCTTCTATCTTTACTCAGCTCTGAAAGTTCAGGTTATCAACGGCCAACATAGCCTAGGTAGAAGTATAAAAAAAAGAGCAAGGATCAGTTAGGCAGGCGGCCTTTTCAATTGATATAAGCTCAGCGTATTAGACAAAAGACAATTATGAATTACGCTGGGAGTATGCAATAAGCTCCTGAGAAGCCAGATAGGCCTTTAACAACTTGAAAGAGAGCAACTATATAAGATATATGAAGGATGGGGTGAGCTGGTATTACTAGAAGATACAGGGAGATATATAATATATAATACATAAAGTGAATCTTTGTTTTTACTAATGATGATGGCATAATTATAAAAATGAAAGCTGGAGTTTGATGGTTGAATTTGTTCTGCCAGTCTGCTATTTTCAGTTCTCTTAACTAATTTATAACAAAATATTACAATTTATTCTGAAACTTTTGCTTTGTTACTACCAGATATCTTATCTTTTCTATCATAACTGAGGGCATTTTAGAAAGTTTCATACCTTCTGTTGGTGCTTTTTTTCCTTAACAATATTAAAATGTGTATGTCAAATATGTCTTACTTTTCCTGAATTCAACAACTGGCAAGTCTTTTATCACTCTTCAATTGTCATAATTCTAGCCATTACATCTTCAGTCCTAAATATCTATTATACGGTAGCTAAGAGTAGATATCTAAGCTAATGAGGCTGGAGATATTCAAGATAACAGATTGATAATCACAAAGGCTTATAGTTCAAATTAATGGTTTGGTAGTAAAAGTAAAGACACGATTGTAAAGCATAGTCAAATATCAAAGAGCTTAATTATAACTTAATAATATATTATATTTGTCACAAATGGTGACTAAGCAAGGCAGATTTCACATGACTAATACTTATTAGTTATAAGGTATTTTGGTTTTACACTATGATGTCACTTGACTCATAGTTCTCACATAACTGCGCACTTGCGAGTCATAGTTATATTATGATAGGTTAAGGAGTTTATGACTCACAATTGTGACGTCATACCATGTAATGACTTTCGCACATGACTCAGATTATGAGTCATGGGTTTCACGCATGTGACTCATTCGAGCACATGACTTGACATATAGTTTGTCATTGGATAAAGGATGTTATGCAGTTGCCTCAGGTGAGTTAGCTGATGGATTTTACGCTATGACTCACTACAAGTCATAGAGGTTATGTTATACAAGGTGATGAGTTACCAGGGTTAGGGTTGTGGGAAGATGCCTATATAAGGGCCTTGGTTCCGATCAAGAGATAACCCACGCTTCTCGCAAAGTCTTTTCCCCCCCCTACATTTCACATATAAACTGAACTCTACCCGGCTTTGCGTCCGGACCAAACCCCTCTCCCACTTTTCCTCACCTATTCGTCGCCATGGCGAACCCCCACAACCTCCCCCCAGGGAACGCAGCCTTCGGCAGGCTCTCAGCCCTCAACTCCCCACTCCCGTCGCGTTCAAGTACACCCTTGACAGATCATCCCATCGAGTTCATGATGAGGCAACTCGCTCAGGCGAGGAGCGCCCTCCGGCTCAGCAACCAAGACTTCCCGGACCTCAGCCCAGATGGGCAGGCCGGCACCCTCCCCATTGAGTCCATCACGATCGTTCTCCTCTCCCAGCTCGTCCAGGGCTAGAGTTCGTTACGGGGCGGACGGGGCCCCGAAAAACGCGGGCCCCCGGCCCTTTTCCCCGCCCCGCCCCACTCAACGGCCTGGGGCGGGGTGGCTTTTTCGGCATTCCCTGCCCCTGTCCCCGCTCAGGCCCCCGCCCCACCCATACCCCAGACGGGTCCCCGTTAAAAATAGGTGGTAACAAACGGGGCCCCGTCCAGGAAATGAGTGCGGGCGGACCCCGGACGGGGGCGGGGCGGGGATTACCCGAAACATACCCCCCCCGGCCCCGTGTAAGGGCGGGGTCTGGCGAGTGAAAACCCGCCCCGCCCCGCCCCGTAACGAACACTATCCAGGGCCTGGTGACCGTCT
>Ga0307513_10000425_pt1 | contig 60887 bp, 77 predicted proteins | sample 15_EM_MG_FD_202174 | JGI IMG/M metagenome (GOLD analysis project Ga0307513, IMG submission 202174) | Populus trichocarpa ectomycorrhiza microbial communities from riparian zone in the Pacific Northwest, United States - 15_EM | ecosystem: Host-associated > Plants > Roots > Unclassified | place...
GGAGTATATGCCAGAGCTGGGTTCGGGGGTGTTGATTGACCGATCTGGCCGGGCTTCATTTTACTGTTATGGGATGGAAAAAAGGTCAAGAACAGGCCCGTTTTTTACTTTCGGCTAATGGCGTACCGGGGAAGGAGTCAGTGGGGATATCGCTTGGCCGCATACGGGGTAGAGAGAGGGGGCGAAGGTGGAAGTGGAAATGGAGGTGCAATGTATCGTTGTTCTAGACCTACTCAAACGGGGTCACCAATTAAGAGACCCTTTAGACCATTATATATTAAGTTCTAGTTAATCTATTTTGTTTTAATTTCTAAAGGGGGGCTAACATGGAAGCACACTATTGTCATGGGTGGTAGTACAGCAAGGGCGGGAAGCAACTACTTGTGCGCTTGTAGTAATATAATATCTTGTATATATCAATCAAGTTCTCCTCAATCCGACAATTATGCTCCCTCCGGCTAAATAAAGGAAGGAAAACATCCACATACATTTACAAACACTTGGCCAAATTTTCTATCGAAAATGAAATATATAGGAAATGAAATAAAAGGATATAGCACTTGACATAGAAAAGTCAAAGAAAAAGGGGAACTAAAACATGTGACTGTAGGAGCCACTACAAAACTTTCGCTGGCTGGAAAAGAAAAAGGTAGTAGGAAAAGAAGGGGCAAAAATTGTAATATTCTCTGAAAGTGTAAGCAGTATTGCAACGAACCTTCTCCTTGTGGACTTCCCCGCCTCCATCCTTGGCCCGACGCACTGAACTAAAAGTAGATACCTCTCAAGTGTCGAACTTGGTTCCAAATATGACAAAACGAATGAAAAAGAACACGTGGCTAGAACCAAAGTGTTGCTTTCGGGTAAAAAAAGTATGTTTTTCTTGTCTTTCTTAGACCCGCTAGCGACTCTTTCATTAAGGACATCACTCATTACAAAAGAGACAATCTGTATCACATCCTATTAGCGATGGGCAAGCATACGAAAGGTGAAGGCTAACTTACTTGAAGTCATTATTCATGCACTGGCTCAAGTTCGGTGGGAATAGGGGTCTTGGTACCCCCATCCGAATCGACTGCTCCTTCTCGCACCCGCTCTGCTTCAACGCGTTCCTGGGCTTGGGCAGAAACAATTTCTGCTAGCCGCCTTAGCCTAGTAGTTTGCAGGTCTGGCAGAAAACATTAGCCTCCAGAACTTAAGCTCAGTTGAGTTCATATAACTCACAAGAAGGGATATAGGTTTCTAGCGCAGTGATAGCTCGTGGTTCAGCGATCTCATATGGCCCGCTGTCGTCCATATCCACTGCCTGAAGCAAGAGTGTGTCACTCTTCTCGGTGACCCTGGATGCAACTGCTTTCATGATCTCTCCGTTGATAGGCTGCTCGTAATCAGCTACTAGGTACTGGTTCAGTAGCTTCTGTATTTGGTTTGGAGAAAGCCTGCAGTTGTCAGCAAGTGGTGGGCACTGCGGGATAGTGATCGACTTACATCCAGCAGATATCTTGGATAATTTCAATATCGTTTAGAGTCGCTTTCTTGAGTTGAAGCAACTTTGTAGCTTGCTAAAAGGGTATTAGTAAGGATACCCGTGATAGGAGGGAAAATTACGTACCATCAAGTGCTCAAGTTGAAGCGTACCCTCGGGCATATCATGACTCTTACACCATTCCTCAATACGAGTGATGTTGTAATTGATCTGGAGCCCACGCTTCCACGACAAGAAGTTTCTCCTTAGAAGAAGGTCATTAAACGCGGTAACGCCAACAAGCTTCAACAACTCAGTGACTGCTTGCGTGATAATCGACTCTTCAATGAAATATCCTCGCAAGGCCTTGTAAACCTTATTCAGTAGGGTCAAGAGATCATCCATGCTATATTGGGGAGCACTCGAGGTCGTGAGGAACTTGTTTAGGAACCTATTGCCATCATTTGTGATGAAACCAGGAAGGGACTGTGATTCGATGATTGCCGGAACAATCATTTTATGCAGCTTCCTCTTCAGGACTTTCATCCAGGTGTGATAAATGTTGAATTCGAGACTCTCTAAATCATGTTTGACAATTTCCAATAGGCGGTCGTACTCGTAGTCGTCCTTCTTTTGCATCTCATACCAGTCCTCGGCAAGGAAGACAAAAGAGAGCATCTCATGGACATTGGACAACCAGAATGCACCTTGATTAACAGCGTCATCACCATTGTGCGCCTGGTAGATGTTAGTTAACTATTATCCAATTCAACAACGAGCGTTCCCAAATTACTAACCATGACTTCGTGCTGAATAGACTGCATGACGTTGGCTAGGAATCGTTCAGACTCCTTCACAAATCCATTGTTCCACATTTCAGAAGTAACAACATTGATGAGATATGCTGGAAATAGAACCTCCTTCTCAACCAACGTGTTCTGACTACTGGGCGATGGAATCTTAAGATTTCGGATAAGACCCATAGCAACCTCTTCACTCAATGCCTCGTCTTCTTCAAGCAGCCTTTGAAGCTCGTATTCAGTATTGTCCACCACAGGACTGAAAGTGAGCGCGTCCAGATCCCTATTCCTTATAGGGGCCGTTGTGGGCATCATGGAGACAGGGCGGGCTTGGTAAGAAGATCGGTACATTCCATCGTTTTCGAATCGGTTGACTTCAGCGCTTCGCCTCTTAGGTTTCTTATTGGAGACAAAATTGATAATACCGTTGGCAAGACCGGCTGGCGCTTTCTCTACATGCCCATTCTCCTCAACGGGCGGCCCAGCATTTTGCAGCTGATCCTCCAAAGCCTGGATCTGTTGCCTCAAAGACATCTTTTCATCCTCATGCACTTGGTCACGGGACTTGAGAATATCAAGCTCTGAGGTTCTCTTGGAAAGAGCTTCGCGCAGGGACTTCCCTTCTTCCTGGAGTCGCTTCATATTTGCCGTCGACTCCTCGAATTGCCGCTGGAGTGATTTCATCTCCTCATCCATCTGTGAAAGGCGGGCAGACGCAATACCGGCCTGGTTGGCTTCGATTTGCAGTTCCTTGTTACGGTTTTCCAAGGTAACGTGCTTAGTTCTCCAATTTCTCACTTGGTTGTCGAAGCTTTCCACCTTTTCCAGGAGAGCCTTATTGTCCTGTTTAAGCTTTCCTACCGTTTGGGTAAGCTCAACAACCTTGTTCTCCAGCTTATAAGAGATTTGTTTGAGATCCCTGGCCTCCTCGCGGATTTTTCGGTATTGTCTTCGAGCCATCTTGCCACGCCAAACACTTTGTATATAGATGCACCTCTTGCGGTATGTCCTCCAAGCTTGTAAGAAGCGTCTGCACGCGTACCATTAGCCTTGACTTCCCTCTCAGAATGGGGCTACGGAATTGCCTCACCTTGACCTCCAAGCCTTCTGGATATATCGCGCAGCGTTTCCAAGCATACGATCGGTAATAGACTTTCGACATAGATAACCCTTAGCAGCTGTTTTATATCCATATATCAGCAGATGTCAACAGTTACTCAGAATTGGCCAATTTACCTGCTTGAGTAAGAATAACACTATTACGGATCTTGTTGAACGCCTTGCGCTCCTTAGATCCACGCCAGACCCTCTGGATAGTAACAGCGGCCCTCACTATGCGCATAGCTTGGGCCTCCTTGCGAGCAAGGCACCCTCTAGCCCATGCCTGGAGCTTGAGTATCGATTCACGGGCCTCAAGGTACTTGCGTCGATAATATTTCTTCTTCAAGTTCTTCTGGATCAATATCGCACATCTGTTCAGGCGAGTTGTCCGCATGTTTTCAAGATAGGCCAACTAAGGAACCTGTTAGGATACCAAAAAACCAGTAAACAGTCACAGGAATACATGCCATGCCAGCTCTGAAGAAAATCTTCGACATTCCAAGTTGGAATTTATCCTTCCCATCTTTTTGTCCGTCACGGGGATGCCCTTCTTCTGGGATTGTAGCCCTAAGAATCAAAAGCCCAACATCCCTGATACTTCCGGCTTTCCAATTGCTAGAATGAACCAACATATAGTAACGGCTGGCAAACTCCTCATATGTCCATCTAGTAGGATATCCAGCACAACTAATCTTCACGGTCTCCAAAACACCACAGGCTTGCAATTGACTCAAAACCATCGGGCCTTCAAACTTCCAAGCTGCCTTTGCTTCATTCGGCTTGATGCAACGGATGTAGTGCACGTTTGTTGATCCAATTGTACCCATAAGGTCGATAAGAGATGACTTGAAGATTCCTCCCAACGTTGGCTTACGGTTGGCCATACCCCCCGCCCTTCTAGTGGCTGGACCAGGGCCAGGTGCCATCCTAAGCGCAGGAGCATTTTCCTACACCATTAGCCCACTTTCTAAAATTGGAGAACAGCAACTCACTTTATCTCTGAGCGATGTAGCAGACTGAATGACTTCGGTAAGGAACGGATTGGTTGATGCCTTCAACAACTCAAGGTGTTCGTCCGGCACAGTATCCCTATTTTTTTCAATAAATCCCTCGGAGTCGTAAGTGACATCAACAGCATAATGGCAAACAGTGAAAGATGTTTTCCCAAATCTCGGTTTCTGATAAGGGAAGCCCTTTGGTTTACCACTCGCGAAGTTCTGATGCAGCTTTTCAACAAAGGTCTCGTCCGCCCCGGCGGGAAGACGAGATTCCTCGTCTAAAAGCGACAGGATACCCAACTTTGCTTCAATAAGCTCGATGCAAGGTCTATTGTCGGAGAATTCAATGTACGCCCAATTAATTTGTTCTTTCGCATACTCTTCTTGCTCTAGTTTGAAAACATGCTGGTTAAACTCTTGCTGGAGCTTCTCATTCGCGTAATTGATGCAGAATTGCTCGAAAGAATTACGCTTGAAATGCTCGAAACCGTAGATATCCAAAACACCGATAAAAGATTTCACTTTCTCCCTCACTCCTTCGGCCGCCAAGCCGTTATTGATAACCTCAACAAGCCAATCGAACAAACTCGAATAGACAAATTTCGATATCGAGTCGCGAACAACAAGAGCTTGCTTCTGACTAAGGGGGGAAATTGTCTTCTCATTTCGCATGACCAATTGTTTCTTTGTTGTCCACTTAGCAAACTCTTCAGCATTAACACCCAGAAGCTCGCAAGCCTTAACCAAGGCGGGATCTGTTGTTAGAAGTAGAGACGAGTTCCGAGATGCTTCAATCTTGGTGTTGCCCAAGTGAAGCAAAGCTGCTAAAACCTTCCAAATTCTAGCCATAGTCACTTCCGAAACACCAATAGTTCCAAGAGCCTCTCGGGTTAATTTGAATTCGGCAGCATCGTCCACATGAGGGATAATGGGGTCTCCTCCTTGATTCAAGTAATCATATTGCTCCACCGGAAGCAACCCCAGTTCCCTCTTCTCCTCATCGGACGCTCCGGCAATCAATTGATAGAAGATATGATAATTTCGCTCGGTAGCAGGTTGGTACACCAATCTTGAACGTTCTAGCAAATATGTTCTGATTTTTGCGCCGACAATATCGATTTCTTTGTCGAACATGATCTCGATGTACTTTCCAAAACGAGAAGAATTATCATTTCGAGTTGTCTTAGCATTGCCGAACGCCTCCATGATGGGATTGGTTGCCAATATTTGCTCTTCCGTTTTGCTCATAACCTCCCCTGTAGCCCCCTTCTTCCGTTTGCCGGGTCTATTGGGATCCTCTACCGTTGCAAAATATCTCATAATATATTTAGCACTAACCGTTTTTCCGGCGCCAGATTCTCCGGATACAACAATTGTTTGATTCTTCTTATCTCGAACCATTGCCCTATGATAAACTAATTGTTAATTCCAAATAACTTTTTCAGAGAGATATTATGAGGTTTTACTGGTAGGCAGTATCAGCAATCGCAAACAAATGCGGATCTTGATCCTCGCGCCGTTTGCCGGCATAAGCTTGGATAAGACCAGGGTCATAGAGGTAGTCCATCCGATCGAAAGGATTTGTCGCAATGAGAACAATTCCGGAGTAGGTGTAAATTTCCCGTTTAGCATATCTGAGTTTGATGGCTTGTAGAACTATACAGGACGGGAATGTCAGCCAAGAACAAAGAACGCTTCGCCGAGATGGAAGGACTGAGGAATCGTCGCATACCAGCTGGTTCGTTCAAATGGGATAAACTGGTCAAATCATCGGAAGCTTCTAAAACAGGTGGATTCATTAAAGGTGGAAGGCTTTTATCCTCCGCATTCCCCTCAAGAGCCGCAAGTGTTGTAGTAGTAGTGATTTTCTACAAAGAAAATTAACAATGGAAACGGGGCTCAAAAGTGCCCCAGCTAGAGGGCAGATAGAGATAACCATACCTCACTGATTCGCTCTCCTGAAGCAATCTCAAAAACCAGAGTTGCTTTATCGCCCCCTACGCTCTTGGAAACAACCTTTGAAGAAACCCATCCTTCGTGAGTGTCCTGAATCCAAGCCCCGGTGCCGACATTGTAAGTGTGGGCCATAACTCTAAGGCGGCAGCTGCTGCTGTCCCAGACAGTTCAAGAAATACCACGGCACGAACCTCGCTTCCTTCGGCACAAACGAGGTCTAAAAATAAATAAAGAGGTAGAGGGTTATGTTTAGGAGATGGAGAAGCAGGATGATAATAATGAAGGACAAAAGGTGGAGGGGAGAGGGGAAGGTGTTTGTTGTGTTGATGGTGTTTAGGAGACTCTCGGTGGTTGAGAAATAATTTGGGCAGGGTCCCTCAGTTGGGCTTGTCAGCGAAGCCGTGGGGTGGGTGGAGCGCACAGCGAACCAAAGGTGCGGACGAAAAGGGGCAGGACGGGGCGGCTAAATCCAGAACACTTTCTACTCCCCCCAGGTCTTCTACTACATCTTCCACCTACCTCCATAAAAACGGCTTTCATCCCCACGGGCTACAGTATAAGACTTCCTTCCTCTTTTCATACTTTCTTTCCACCCGGTGTTGTTGATGCTCCCTACCACGGCAGCCCCGCAACAAGCTTGGTGCCCAGGAGTTCCTTACTCTAGCATCAGCCCCCAACTCACATACAAAATCCGCTGTTTCAGCTGGAAAACTCCCCGCCCGCTTTCCGTGGCCGCAGATCATGTATAGGTACGGTCTGGGCACATCCACTCGCAGTCTCGCACAACTGCTGCAGCTCCTTCCCCCCGTCCTATCATAATCAACAGAGGTGTTCTAAATTCTATGAAGGGGGAAAATGCTCAAATATTCCTCCGCCGTTGGTATCCGACAATCCAAAGCTTCCCCAGGGGTCGTCCCGGGTTTCCTTCTGATCACCTCAGTGACGAGTTACCCCACGATTTTGCCTCCCCTCCAAGTGCATTCCGCCCACCTTAATCGAACAATATGTTTCCCAATGAAAAATCTAAGCATTTTTCATGATGCATGTTCACCCTACAACGAAGATTCATTTCCTCAATATTCTTAGAAAATACCAAGGCCAGTACTGCATGCAGGTCATACCCAACCTTCCCAGCCAAGCAGTCCCCCTAATGTTAACTACCGTGGTGTAATGCAGTTCCTGAGGCTAGTATGGCACCAGTGCCCTCTTGTTCCCCCAGAGCGCTTCGGTCCGATCCCAAACCTCCTCCCAAGAAACAGGGCACGATAGGTATAACACGGCTTCCTGCCTCGGTACAACATTTGACCATCCAGTTCCAAATCCAAAACGCCGAGATGAACAACTTAACAAAATCCAAGGGCAACGAGAATCTGGCAGAAAAGAAATGCATATTACTCCACACACCTGGTGATACGGTATAACATCCCTGAAACGATATTTCCATGCGGTGAGATTAATAGAACGGCTGCGTACCCAATACTGGTGGTCGAGAGGTGTTGTCTAAAACTTTGAGATTTTCCCGAAGAGAGCGTACAACACACATAGGCTCTAACACTTAGCACAACTTGCTAATGTAGTGTGCTTGAAATCTTTTAAACCCAGTAACAGGAAATCCTCATGAAGGGGACGAAAGCGAATAATCCGAGGGAGAGCCAGAGGACGAAGGCATGGAGAACAGTTAAAGATGCGACACTCCTGCAAGCCCCTGGACATGGGTCCTTACCCAGAGGCCGGTAAGGCCCATCTAAGAAGGAGCATCTGGTAAGTTAGTAAGCCCTCGCAATCATACGGAGAGCTAGCTTCATATCCATCAGGCCCCAAGCTGAATGATGTGCACCGGCAGCTGTAATAATAAGGAAATCACCTTGCTTTTCACTCCAGTTTCGTATTAGTGATATCACACTGGATATGTAGCGCCACGATCGCTTGCGCTAATACTAACCAGCAGCAATCACCCGTCAGGGCAGCATCATCTCACCTCCAACCTCGGGTACCGTACCGGTGCTCCCAAAAGTTCACGCCTACCCCGCCCAGCATCTCTAATATTATCATATCATATCACACCTACCCGCATAAATTTATCGGCTGAATATTCTGCCCCAAACCCCACGTCCTTTTGAAACACTCCCGAGCCCGCTACACTAAGCTTAACCCCGAAACACACTCACTCTAGCAGTCTATTAATAACGCCTTTACTGATCCTCACCACTACCCAAACATAAACTTTAATTGATATACACTTTCTAGCGCTCAAGAATGTCCCATTCTCACACTCATCCCCTCCGAAAACCCCCTCAAGGCAAGTTGCAAGGGCCGCAGTCACACTCGATCACTCGAAATATCACATCCCGCGTCCTCCGCGGATGTTGGAAACATCCTTGGTGAAGGAATACCATAAAGTTGACTGATCCCTCCCGGCACCCACCCGAAGGAGAGACATGAGATTGGCGCGTGCGCGGGGAGGAAGAGGCGCAGGTATGATATATGTGAGTTAATTAGCCGGTCGGTGCGGGTAGGTTAGGTCGCATAGAATGAGTTGCAGAGGGAGTCGTAGTGGAGTTTGCCGTGACAGAGGGTGTTTGAAAAGTAAAAGCCTAATATAGTGACTTATGGGGTGGCCCACCGATACAACATGGCACAACGGTAGGGGTTGCATTCCTGTAATCTCAGAGGAAAGCGGCTGGATTGTTGCATCTGGAATTTCCCTGGAATTCGGATATGCTGGCTCCTGCCGGGCGATGTTCCTATGGCTAAGCCTTTTTAACTGAACCGAGGCGGGGCTGAGGGGATTGTCGATCACTGCTGCTCACTCGGGAGCTTGGGGACCTTGGCAGTGAGGCTCTGCAGAAGGAAAAGGGGGGGGAAAAAGGGAGGTATAATATTATAGTCCCCAATGCCGTTCATATATCGGTAGGTCTCTTCCTTTTTAAAGAGAGATTTTCTCGGTCGTGAATATTGTATGGAGAGAGGAAGATAGGCCAGCCCACATTTTATGTATATAGTACTGATTGGGTACCGGTACTCAACCCCCCACTATTCCTATCCACGACCCGCTCTCCGCCTCCCACTCTCCCTGCCCCTGCGCCGACCTGCTCACCCCACAGCCAACCCTACGGACCTATCGGGTATTTGAACAACCAGGAAAGAAGCTCCCAAAAACAAATCGCGACCCCCCAAAAAAATTCATCCCCGCAGAATCTGCCGACATATGAGACTTCCCAATCCAATCGTTCCTCAGTCGGTTTCTTCAGGCTTTATCTTGCCGAAAATGAAATCCAGCGATGGAAAACATCCTTGGGGGGTTCCCACCTTCTTGCATGGGTGTATCATAGTCTAATACCGCACCGCACCGAAGGCATCGTTTCGGGTAAAAAAAATTCGGATGAATCCAGATCAAAATGTTCTTGCCATCTTCACACACGGTCACTCGCTTACTAACATCACTGCTTGGGAGAAAAAAAGCTCTTTGTGGCGTTGGCCACCCGTGGCGTAGTCAATGGGAAGAAAAAAAGATGCCAGCTCAGCCTGGAATGTCTCACCCGGGAGCGATGTCCCCAGGGCAACGGGTCAAGCCGAAGCGAGTATGTTCGATCCGTAAAAAGCACTTTTTTCCTCTGAAAGAGTAGGCAAGAAAAAACAAAAAATAAACACGAACGCGAGAGGAGCTAGCGTAGAAGGAGAATTGAACCTCTTTCCCCCCCGCTCCCCCACCTTGCTCTTCACGGGTAATTTCTGCTGCCATAGCACACAGGATTGGAAGAGAATGGGGGGTACAGGCTATAGTCCGTTATGGCGGTAGGTTTTCGGTCAATATGGAGGTGGTGGGTACCCGGTTATACGTGGGCATTATTATGTATGGAGTGCGGATCGAGGGGGATTTTTCCCGGGGATAGTGTAGCGTGGGAGGTTTATATGTGTAGAGCCTCCGGAAATACCGGTACAATGATGCTACTGTTACAGTTCGCCAGTGAAAACATGTCACGACAGCAACTGTTGGAAAGGGGAAACTTGTGCTGCAGGAATGTCACCGATGTGGAATAAGCCATTGCTCAGATCCACCGACCAGTCCCCGAAGAAAAAGAAAACTAGCCAGAAGATACACAGATGCAAATACAGATGTGAGAGACATAAGATATGGATAGAGGAAAGAATGATTTGAGAATAAGAGAGTACATTGTAAAACTAGGCGGAGTGATCAGATAACGCAGGCTAGAGTCATAAACTGAGACAGGCACAATAGAGAAGACATCAAGAAGAAAATAGAGACCCACTAAAGAAGCCGTACTAGTTTATAAAAAGAAGTTATGCAGGAAGAAAAATATTTCAATGAACCAGCTAACTCGCCCTTCCGCCCTAATAATTTGTACCTTAATCCACAACCCATTCTCCCCACCTTTTGTCTACCCCAACCTCATTGTAGAGCACACCAGAAAAAATGAAATTCCAGACTGCTCACACTTTTACGCATTGATGAAAGAGAGAGAGCGACATGTTTTGAGAAGAAAGAGACATAAGCTGTGCGTCTAACTCTGTTTGCACTCGGCCGCTTCCTGTTTGGGCTTTGTACCATCGTCCTGTTTTTGTTTTTTTGTAAGCATAATTGAGAATCTTGAGAATAATGGAAGAAGTGCATAATTACCTCGTCTTCGGATTCGTCGTCATCGTCATCGTCTCGATCCTCACTCAAATCATCGTCCTCGTCTTCGTCAAAGTCCTCACCCTCAACTTCATCCTCCAACTCCTCGAATTGAAGGGCCTCGCCAGTATACCAGTCAACAGCACGGGGGATAAGCTTCTCCTTGATGTCTTCGCCAAGATGGTAATCAAGTTCGAGTCTCTCTTCGAGCTCCTCGTCGTTGTCCTCTTCATCATCGTCACCGTTAATAGGCTTGGGAGGGTTAAAGAAATTGAAGAAACTCTCGGTAGGAACGGTGCGCTTAACAACACGAGTCTGCTTGGTGTCTGAAGATCACTGTTAGTAAAACCAGGAATGCGTAATTAGAGGGAACCATACTCTTATTTCTCTGCTTCTTAGATTCGACTCTCACAGTAAGGTCTTTGTTATCATTCCAGTTGATTTTATCACCCTCAGCATGGTCGTATATGAAGTCTCCTCCGTAACCACTCTCCTCTTGATAGTAGTAGGTCTTAGTGATTTCCTTATTGGTGAAAAACTCGTTCTCAGCGAACTCGAAGATGAGTTTGAAACCTGGGCGGTCGAGGTAGGTCATGCGGATATCAGTGAGGAATTTAAGCGCAGCCTCATCTCTATCGGTGATAGTTTCGGCAAGTGGGTAATGGTTTTTCATCGCCGACAACCAAAACTCTGGGACACCCTTGAGATCCTCCTTGAGATCCTCCTTAACCTCAGCCTTATCTTCAGCCTTCACATCTAGCTTCGATTCTTCCTCCTCGTCGTCATCTTGCGCCTTGCCAGCGGCAACCTCGTCCTCAGTAGGCTCAGCGACCCCATTGACAATCTGTGCACGCTTTTGGTAAAGAGGAGTGTATTTTGCAAAATACTTCTTCTCCAACTGCAAAACCTCCTCCTGGAATTCAGCCTCCAACTTGGCGTGTTCCTTTTGAACACCCTTCAAGCCGGAAATACGGCGGCGGACCGGAGCAGGAAGGGATTCAATATAACCAGACGAGCGTCCGACAAGAGAACCAAGTTTGCCCTGGATCATAGAGACTAGTTGAGGATTCGAAGCAAAGATCGAGGCAGCCGAAGCGCGGTCAAATCTCTCTGTTATGACCGGGAATTATTAGCAAGGAGTCTCGGGCCAGCGGCAAAATAATGTATAAAAACCTTCTTGAATAGTGGAAACCTTGGGTTCAGCGGCATGAGAGGAGATAGGAGCATTGGTAGAAGGAGTGTTCTGGGGAGTACTTTGTTTCGAAACAATTAGTTAAATGTCAATAGCAGAAAAAGTAGTGACGAGTGTGTCAACTCACGGTGCCCCCGCAAGGGTGTCAAGTTTTTTATTTCTAATAGGTTCGGACATGGCTGACAATTATCGGCTAGTAATGAATGCTGTGTCGTTCAAGAAAGAAAAAGAATAAATATCCCTCTGAAAGGGATAGGGGGAAAGAGAAAGAGGAGGTGGTGGTGCTGATGACAGAGAACCAAAGGTGGATGGGAGGCAAGAGGTTGATGGACAGGGAAATTGGAGAGGAGAAGAATGGAGGGGCGCTCGTCTCTTGCTAGGGTTGCAACCCTGGCCCTAGTGGGATATGAGTTTAGTCAGCTATCACGTGACAACGGTACCCGGGCAACCCCTCCCAACAGTTTCGACTCGGCGCGTCGCATTAAGAGCTACAATACCGGCAATTGAAGTAGGGTAAGGTAATGAGATGTGCGGTGTTCTCTAAAGCTCTAGTTTCCTATGCTTGCTCTCTCTCAGAAGTTTGCCTAAGACTTTACCCCCGTCTTCAAAATGAGACTGCAACTGCTAAAACGATAACCAAACAGATTTAAGGAACAATATCATATTATCATATGCACCAGCGGGTTACGGTATCCGGCAGACCACTAAACCCACCAAACAGGAGATCAGATTTCAGGTGTTGCAGATGAACTTTTGAGCATGCCATGCCCCAATCCCCTCCGATGCGAGGTGAATATTGCACTACCTCCTCAGAATGATAAAAAGGTCCGGGGAAGTGTGGATGAATTGTGATTATTTTTTTACTGGTACCTGTGCGAGCCTGCATGTTAACTTTAGAGCCTTATTGTTGGGAAGTACTGTTGAGTTGGACAAGTTTACAAGAGGCTGAGGTACCTTAGAGCATTTTTTCCTACATACACTACGGCACATTACTAGATTCACCCAACTTGCGTACCGGTGAATGAAGACTTGGCCTTCCTTTACACGGATCTAATAGCTCTACATTTCGGGATGCCGGCTAGTATAATCTGCGGTATGGTAACAATATCCGAGTCCCCTATCAGATCGCTCCAGAGGTGGGCTACCGGTACAGCCTCGTTCGCAAAGTTCTCGCTGATCTGTAGGCACCCTAGCAAAAGTCTGGGGACAACTCATGTACCGGTACAAGAATTTGCACTTCAGATTTTCTGCAGACACTTGTATGATACCAGTACATTTGTTACTGCCAATATTTTTCCCTGGTACCTCTTGATCCGCGAGAACTTTGCGAACGAGGCTGTACTTGCTTATTCCCGATTCCCTGCCACACTGATTTCGAGCCCTCCACTGCCACGTTTGGGTCGTGCATACCTCTGGTTTCTGTGCTTCAGATCTCGGCGGGAAACCCGTTCCAACTTACAGCTTTAGTATGACATGTACCAAGTGAACATCGCTTATTATTATTCTTATTATTATTATTATTCGAGGCCCTCTGACTAATGGCTAATTGGGAGTGGGCGGTGACAAATCAAAGAGTGCGGAGATTCTGCGATCCACATCCCCAGGGGATGCACAATATCATGGGCTATCACTCGGGTATTCGGATCCAGGCTCGAGAACACACTAGGACAGGAGGGAAGAGTGAGGTCTTGGTGGAAAATCTGGCCAAAATCTGGGCGAAAAAAGTCCGGTAAGGTCTCGGCAAAAAACTCATCAGGATTGTAAAAGTGGACTCCTTGTGATGGCCTGAAAGAGGGTATGGCCTCAGCAACACAGAACCAGTAAAGTCTCGGCAAAAAAGCCCAGCAGAATCTTAGTAAAAAAAAAATCTAGTAGGGTTTTACCGTTTGCTTAATAGGATCTTAGAAATAGCTTCACTGAGTTTTCGTAATGTCTTCCTAGTAAGAATTCAAAAATTATTAGTTAAACCTCAAACATGGTTGTAATGAATATACCTTAGGTGCACTCTAGACAAAGACCTTGTTCTCAGACCTCTAGGGCTTAACCCTACCTTTTCAAAATGCGCCGCTTCGCGTTACCCATCTTATGTCCACCACGCCTTCGAGAGATAACTGAGGGGAACTCTGGCTTTGAACTAGAAATTGGGATAGGAATAATAAAAAATAAACAGACCTCAGCTAGATAAGGTTCACGTAATGTGATCACTCATTTTGCTGGTATGTAGTCTGGTTATTGTGAGTGCTCGAATGGTTGGCAGGCTGTTGTTGTAACGATACACGATGGGAAAATTAAAGGATGACTTCAAGAGAGTGAGAGCTTACGTAATCAGCCCCTCGCTTAATCTCATATCTTTTTTTGCACTCGATGTCTGCTTGACCCGCCGTAGCGGGTTATTACATTCCAAAGACTCTCGACCAACGGCTTAGCCGATCTCGCAGCAGTGTTAGAAAACAATTCCTTGAACGGCCAAAGGACCGCTGGAAAAGGAGAAACAGTCTTCAGTCATGCTTTCGGGGATCCTGCTATTCAACCAAAAGGGCGAGAACTTGATCTTTCGTCAGTTTCGGAATGACTGTAGAGTGGCTCTTTCCTCCGAATTTATCACCCCTAAGTTGAGGCTAATGAGAGCGTGTGTGGAATAGGTCGACCACGGTTATCGGATGTCTTTCGGATTCAGGTCATCTCTAATGCTCAGGTGCGCTCACCAATACTGACCTTGGGGTCAACAACATTCTCCCATGTTAAGCACGAGAACATATACTTGGTTGCCGTCACGAAAAGCAACGCCAACGCAGCGTTGGTATTCGAGTTTTTGTATCGGCTCATCGCACTGGGAAAGAGCTACTTTGGAAAATTCGATGAGGAGGCTGTGAAGAATAACTTTGTGCTCATTTATGAGCTTCTCGATGGTATGTTGGGTCTTGGAGGAGCTTAGGCGGCTTTGATGGCAAATAAGAGGAAGGTCTTGTGTTTGGACGAATTGCTAAGAGCTGAGCGTTGAAATAGAGATCCTGGATTTTGGCTACCCGCAGAATACGGAGACTGACACGTTGAAGATGTATATCACAACAGAGGGAGTAAAGACAGAGAGGGCAATCGTATGTGCAAGCATCTCTGGATTCGCAGTTGTGATTTTATGCTGATAACGACGGACCGCAGGAAGATTCCACCAGAATTACTATGCAGGCTACCGGCGCGCTGTCGTGGAGGAGAGCGGATGTGAAGTATAGGAAAAATGAAGCTTTTGTAGATGTGATAGAAGATGTGAACTTGTTAATGAGTGCGGGAGGTGAGTTGCTTTCCCGAAGCCTTTACCTAAACTCACACTCACTCCACAGGAACCGTGCTACGAGCCGATGTCTCCGGCCAAATCATCATGCGCGCTTACCTGTCCGGGACCCCCGAATGTAAATTCGGTCTCAATGATCGTCTTCTTCTGGACGGGGATGGGCTCACGCGACCATCAGGAAATAAGTCTGGCACAAAGGCCACTAGGGCAGCTGCGGGATCTGTGACGCTAGAGGATTGCCAATTTCACCAATGTGTAAAGCTCGGCAAATTCGACACGGACCGGATTATCTCGTTTGTTCCCCCGGACGGCGAATTCGAGTTGATGAGGTATCGGGCTACGGAGAACGTCAACCTTCCCTTTAGAGTCCATGCGATCGTAAACGAGATTGGCAAGACTAAGGTTGAGTATCAAGTTGCTATCCGTGCCAATTACGGGACGAAGCTGTTCGCTACGAATGTAGTCGTGAGGGTGCCTACGCCATTGAACACCGCCGGCATACAAACTAGAACCTCACAGGGGAAAGCCAAATATGAACCCTCCGAGAATCATATTGTCTGGAAGTAATCTCCCCCTCCTCATATTGCCGCCCTCCACTTCTGCTCCTGCCTCTTTTCATTTCAGCTCCGCCACCCCCACAACATACCTAACATGGAGGAACACAGAATTCCTAGATTTACAGGTCAGGCGGAATACGTGCTCAGCGCAGATGCAACACTCACATCCATGACGAACCAGAAGGCCTGGTCGAGACCGCCGTTGTCGCTCTCCTTCAGTCTACTGATGTTCACTAGCTCTGGCTTGTTGGTGCGCTACCTCAAAGTGTTCGAGAAGAGTAATTACTCCAGTGTCAAGTGGGTCAGATATATGACAAGAGCTGGGTCTTATGAAATAAGGTGTGTGACTTGCCACCCTTCTCCCCACCCTGTTTCCTCTCCTTTAATGGTGCCTCAATCCCTCCCACACACACCACACCCACATGAACACAGGGATAAATTTGTTCGCCAAATTACCTGTGTGCATCTGAGCCGCCATACAGTACTAAATTCAGACTCAAATGTTCGGATGCTTTACAAGTACGCCGGGTACTTGGACTTGACGTTGCGCGCTAGCTTGCTTCCCTCATTTATGTCTCTCACAAACCACTCCGATATCCGATGTCTGATCTGCTTGTGGCTGGGGTGAAACTAACCAGGATTTAATTATTAAACTATAGATTCTGAACCGAAGACGAAACAAAAACAAAACAAAAAAGTGATATTTGTTTTTTAATTTGAATTTATTTTCCCCCCCTCCCTTCCTCCAACCTCATTCTCCGACCTTCCTCCTACGGATTACTCTAATCTTATGAACCTACCCCCTGGTATATCATACATTTATCTTTTCCCTGATGTCTTCTTGGCTTTTACTCTCATGGTACCGGTGTACTAGTATAGCACTCAATAGCAAACTCAATTCGGGTTTAACTTTCAAGGGCATTCTGGGGGCAAATGAGCGCTCTTTCTTTATTTTCTCTTTTTCTAGCGAAGACAGAAGATTGGTATAGTGTGATGCCTCATATTTTCCTCTCCTTTTTATTGATTGATTCTAGCCCTCCACTGTAAGGAACATAGCACTGTCTCAGCAACATGACGCGAGACGCGAAACGCGAGACATCATTAGAATTTGGTCGGTATGTCCGTTAGGGTTTGTGAATCAAGGTGTATTAAGAAGATTACCGGTAATTGTAGGCATCAAGCGTTGGTGGTATTTCTTTCTTTCTTTCTTTCTTTTTTCTTTTCTTTTCTTTTTTCATTAAGCCTTTTCATTCCTCAATTGCTCACTCACTCTATCCTTGGCCGACGTGAGAGTAACCACATGGCCAGGGGAGGGTAAGGATGTGTGATATGGGGGAAATTTGGGAATGTAACGTGCTCGTAGAAGGCGAGAAGCACTCGAAAGTAGGGATTGGTAAAATATATGGTAAAAATTCCGTGGGTACCTGAGCGCCCCATACAAACCCACGACCCCTGTTTCCGGATACTTTTTGTCTGCTACGAGTACTTGAGTACATAAGGGAATACCGCGACTACCATGGAGCGGCGATTCCCTCATGTTGTTTCCTTCGAACCTGTTGGTGTTATGATGGCCCGGGAAGTCGGGGAACGCCAAAGACAAATGGGCTCCAACCGAAAAATCCATGATCCTGACTAACATGATTATGCGTCCGAGGAATTGAAAGAGGGAAGAAATAAATGAAGCTTAAGATAGGCCAAGCTAGTTGCACAGGTAGTATTTGATCCGAAACTAGAGGGATGACTTTTTCCGTTGCTGTTTGAGTTTCTTGTAGAACTCCTTCTTACCGCTCCTCTTCTTGCTTTGTATCTCCTCGTATTTGTTCTTGAACCGTTTGCGGCTACTGCCGTCAGCCATGACCTCCTCCGCGATCGTCCGCTTCCTCTCCTTGTTGCTAAGCCTCGAGGAGAAATAGTCGGCGTTTCCTTCTATAATGGTCCCAACCTGGGAATATTCTGGAAAAGCAGAGTTGTCCTTCTTGTAGTGGCGGTGGGGGTCAAGGACGCCACGCATCTTGATCAGCTGCAGGTCGCGCTTAAGTTCCGGGGTCAGGTTGGTACGCGGCATATCAAACCACTTCGATCCAGCAGTTTTCTCCTTGTTCTGAATTTAGAGTGGTACGATGTTAGTACATTGTAGTATGACATCACCTTGTGTTGACAACGATTGGGAAAGCGGATACATTTAGAATTAGAAGCCTCAGAGTAACTATGAATAGTAAAAAAAATCATGGGTGCAAGAGGACCGCCAAAACGGGGCCCCATCCTCGCTCAGGTTCTAATGGGAATTTTCATCATAGGCAGATGCCAGGAATGTGGGATCAAGTTGGTGGGAATAGGGATGAAAATATTTGATCAAAAAAACAGTAATACGGTGGGGGGGGAATAAAAACCTCTTTGAGCTTTTTCTTCGATAACGCTGGATCCACAAGGGGGACCCCTCCTGCAGCTGCTGATGTGTTCGCAAGTTTACGATCAGATGAGGGCACGAGAAGAGAAGGATCAGATATTCTAGAAACTGCGCCTTGGGATTTGATGGGTGCCTTTGGCAAAGAAGCGCCGGGATTGAGCTTTGGGAACCTTTGTACACGTATCAGTCTTCGGCTCCATTGCAGGCAGATATATATGACCTTAGAGAAAAAACGATACGACAAGACAACCATCCACACACCCACACCACCGATGGAGGGTATTACATGAAAATACGGTACGTATCATGAAGTATCATCAACGAAATGGTGAGAAAATAGAAGGAGAGGGGAGGCGGGGCAAGGCATGGCGGGGGATAGGATAGAAGAAAAAACCCACTTTGTCATCAAGGTTTTGCTGCGATTAGTGGCAGAGGATGTTGTTGATAATGTTTTAGATGAGGTTTTCATTCTTTCCTCTGCCTCGCGGAGCAGGCGGCTGATTGTTTCATCCGACAGCTCAGCGACATCGTTCCCAAAACCGTCACCGCGGCGGACATGAGATGAGGAAAACAAGCGAGCGGGTGGGCCCTCGACCACGTCAATTCTATTTCCTCCTTGCTCTGCTTCTGCTGCTGCTGATTCCTGACGGAGATCAGGGGTTTCTTCTGTTGGCATTGCGGGGAAGGGGGGGTGGGAAAGAAGGAGGGGAGGTGAAAAGTTGGGAGAGGGAAGGAACGAGGGGGAAGAAGTGGGTGAAGTTGAAACGGTACACAACCAACAAACACAAGGCGAAGAGAAGAAGAAAAAACGGGAAACGGAGCGGAACAACAAAGGAAAAAGGAAGGAAGGAGGAAAAGGAAAAAAAAGAGCTGAAGTTGTGGCTTCTAGGGCATAAGCCGCATAACCTACGCCCACACACTAACTAATATTGGATGAAGAGTAGGACAGAAGCGTTAGCGCTAAACCCAAAGGGGGTGTATTAGCCAACGATTCCGAAATCCGACATGACGTTCCCACAAATTCACCGGATGCGGGTAGAATTCATGTGAAGGTGCCTGTTAATGCCTCTTCCTTTTCGTCCCTTCTTTCATCATGACATTGTCTCTTCTTCTCATTGCCGTATTTTTTTGTTTTTGATTCCCGGGATCGGTAAAAATATAGTAGGATGTGCACCGGTAGAAGATGATGATATAGGGTTTCATAAGAGGCTGAGAGCCGCGTGGGAGATGGTGGCTGGGGGTCATGCAAAGCAGAAATGGTAAGCAAGCAGACCCATGAGGCTGAGACGGGGGGAAACGCTGCACAAGCCTAGCCGCATGCAGACTTCACTTCTGCAAAGTAGCCTGCAAGAACACATCACGCACTGGACTGACTGACTGACTGACATAGCGGGACATAACTGTCGCCTGCGAAGTGAGCGCTGTAAAATTATCATGGAAATAGAAATAAAAGATAAATAAAAAGAGAAAATCTTCCCTAGAAATTGTGCACTGGACCTAGTACCAGTGGTAAGTCTTGATATGATTACCCATTTCTCTTCTCACTCCGGTTAGCCATTCCCCCGCGATTCATAGTTTCGGCAGAGAAATGGAATGTTACCAGAGGACAGTAGAAGGGTAGTATGGTACGTATACGGATAGGTAGGGTATAAAACTTTGGTATGGCACAGTACGGTGTCACACTGGGAAGAGTGCAAGGGTCTAAGGGAAAAAATAGGTCAAAGGGAGAGACACTGGGGAGTGAGTTGCGGTCACAGAGTACTCGCTGGGATACTGCAAAATTGAATGCCATCATCAGCACCACCACCATCACCGTAAACTACCCTCCTACCAACTCAACAACCTCGTTCAACCCCAATATCTATTTTTTATTTTTCTTTACTAGAGGGCACCGGTACTGCTACTATACTGCATTGTACTGTGAAAATCTGTGTGAGGAAACGGAGGAGACGAGAGTTATAGATCGGATACATTCCCAAGTTTCTAGCTCGTAACGAGTCTCTGGCCTGCACCTCGCCCACACACGCCCCAAATACCCAATACCCACCACCGTACTTACTCTCTTACGGTACCGTGTTCCTGTGAATACTGTCTCTGTGCTTCGTACAGTACACACCCCCCCCCCCCCCCCCAACCCCCGGCCGCAAACCTGGGTTCCTTCGACCACACATCCACCATCATCTCCTCTGGTCCCCAATTCTCTCGACTCCCACCCCCCCCACCAACGAACATCCAACAGGAGGGAAAAAAAAAAAAGGCCTAACCCTCGTTCGTCAGTGTTTTACCTGACCTCTCTGGTGCGTTTTCGACAGCTGCCAATCTCGCGCAGATCCTGCGCTACATATACTTCGCCCACCAGTTTCATCTATTATATCTACCGCAATTCGTCCTCCTCCCATCAACCTTCCACTCATAAATCCGATTCTTGTGTGCTGCAAACACCAAAGACTCTCCACCGCTCCACTCCAACCCCCAGCGTCACTATTCCGTCGAAGCAAAATATGGATCAACAATTCCCCTCTGGGGGCTCTAGACACGACCCTTCGCAGTCGCAACATCCGCAGCCCAGTGTTCCCCCATATGATATCTCCGTGATGGGCCATGTCAGTCTAACCCTATTTCATTCTTGAAACAATTATTTGTTTTGACTATTTTCATATCCTTCGTTCTTGAATTATGTTCAATCTTCACCGCCCCAGTGATGTGTTGCGCGCAGAGAAATGCTGATGGTTCGACGGAGTACAGTATGGAGCCAGCGCGGCGCTGGTAGCGTCCTCCTCAGTTCCAGCACCTGATATATACAGCGGTCCTTTCTCAAATGTATTTTCTCCCCCAGAAAAAAACGAAAACTCTATCCCCCCTCTATTCCCTGCTTTAAAACAAACGTATTGATGGATTTTCAGGTTTCCCAAGGACTTCATGGCCATTATCGTGATATTCTCACCACCTATTGGCAGCAGACTATAAATCAACTCGAAAATGAGGATCATGATTATAAACTACACCAGTTACCATTGGCGAGGATAAAGAAGGTTATGAAGGCGGATCCGGAGGTGAAGATGATCTCGGCCGAGGCACCAATACTATTTGCAAAGGGTTGCGACATCTTCATCACAGAGCTTACAATGCGCGCTTGGATACACGCCGAGGAGAATAAACGCCGAACTCTGCAGCGATCCGATATTGCTTCTGCTCTTGCGAAAAGCGATATGTTTGACTTCCTCATCGATATAGTTCCGCGGGAGGAAGCATCTCATACCAAACGGTCTGGCGGCGGTGGAGGCGGCGGTCCAAGTCATCAGCAGCAACCTCCACAACCTCCACAACAACCCCCTCAGCAGCAGCAACCCCCCCCTCAACAACCTCCCCAGATGCCTCCGCAGGACTATCTTGGACACCCTGGACACCCTGGGATGAACCAGGACCCTGAAAGATATCAGCAGCAGAACATATACGCTGGTGCAGTGCCACCTCAGGGAGGTTACCCGCAACAGATGTATTCGGAAGGAATACCAGTAGATCAGATGTATTATCCCGGCATTCCTCATCAACAGGTAAGACCATGTCCTCCCCCTCCCCATTCTGTCATTTGTTTCGCAGCTGTCGAGCACGGGACCATTTAGATAGCCGATACCTAATTATGTTTGTTTATTGGCTCAGCAGATGTATCAACTGCCCAGCCAGCGTGGTCATCTACAAGACCCCCAAGGAGCAGGGGGTGGCGGCGAGCAAGGCGATGTAGGAGACGCAGATGCGGAGGGCGAACGGGATTATGAGGTGCCCTAGTTCTCCCTGATCTTCTAACCACCCTCATTTTTTCTCTGCGCTTTTTTCATTCCACTCTTTTTTTTTTTTGCCATTCGCTTTTTCCAATTGGTTTGGAGCATGGGTAGTTTTACATACGGTTTACTCCGGATATTATTATTTCATTTGTTTGTTTTTTAAGGGCTTTTTAGTTGGAATCTGGGTGGTTTATTTGAACCATTATTACTTGCTTTACTACTACCACAGGGAAGTTGAGGAGTTTTGACGTCGCTATGGTTGTTTTTTTCCTTTTTTTCCTTTTTTTCCTTTCTATTTTCGATTATCATCATGACACCCATTTCCCCCCGTCCTCCACTCCACACCAATCCCTTCCATTTCTTATTATTCCCAGTTTTTCTTCTTTTACCTACCCAGCCTTTTTTTTCCCTCGGAGGTTGGGGAACGTGCACGTGACGGAACGGCCAGATACGATTCACGAGACGAACTAAACGGGGACGGGACGGGATATCATTTCTTCCTTGAAAAAAAACAAAAAAACGCATTTGTTTGTTTCATTGAAACAAACTCTTTTCTCCTACAGTGCAGGGATTTTTTTCTTCTTCCCCACTTTCTCCTTCTCAAGTAATTGTATTAGTCTACGTCCTTTTGTCCCCTTGACGAACATTACCTATTTCTTAGTTACATTTCCTCATTTATCCCTCCTCCCTCCCCCTCTCCTCCCTCCTCCCATCCGAGTATTTATCGTCTCTCTGTTCCATTTTACATACACCCCATTATACATATTCACCTGCGCCCATAATCATTTCCTTCTTACCTACCCAACCTATAAACAGTACTGCTCAGCCCTCTTCCTCCTTCACTGCTTGTTTCCTCCGTAGCACGAGGAAATACTCTCACCCTCCTGAACCTATCTCCTGTTTCCCTCTCATCCACCCAAACACGCATACACACTATTTTTCTCTCTTTTATAAAAAGAAAGAGGAGCACGGGGTTCTGAAGAAACTTTAACTCGAGATGTAATTGAATTGAAGATCACGTGATCAAATTTGAACCTAACGCCCAACCAGAGCGTTTGGAAGCTTAGGAGCAAATTAAGCGCGGAATGTTTGACTAGATGAGAGGAGAGCATTAATTTGGTGGATATGATAGCTTTGGGAGGGATGGGAGAGGAAGGATGACCTGTGCGCTGGGCGGTGCAGAAGAGAGTAGAGTAAGATTGGCTCAGTTAGCTACTTCGGGAGGATCTGTGGAATGGAGGGGAGATGAGGGCTACTATGGGATGGCAAGGGAGGTAGGGAGACAGGGATTTGATCAATAGATAGATATTCGCGTGCTACTACAATACGTGTATGTATTCCACAGCTACTTTACTCTAGGAAAACTACCGTAATGCGGCCATGTCGTATTGTACTGGCATCATTAAAGTCTATTGTGGTAAACATCCTGCCTCTAGTATAGTAGACCATGGGCTCGTAATAACCTCCTCCCCAGCAAACAACCCAACTACAACCGACCAAATAAAAATCTCGCTTACTTACCTACATAGTCTTCTCGCGAGAGCCATACACGGGGGCACAGTCCATCATAAACTTCCCTCCTTCCCTCCCTCTTCCCCGCGAGAACTTACAGGGGGCGGGGGAGCGGTACGCTAATCCTTGTACTCATAAGCGAAATGGATGCGGTAATACAGCGAAGGTATAATTCCATGCCAGGAGTATGGGATTGTTCTGCTTGTTTGGTCATGTTGCGTCACTCGAGAGATTACTTACTCTGTCTATTGCAGTTGGAATGCTTTGTAGGCTCGTGCGTAGGGCAAAGGATTGCTTTGTTCTGGTTTTCTTGCGGGATTTTGTTTAGTCTGGTTGTTTGTGGGTATGGCCTGTGCGGAGTGAGGGGTGGTTTTAGGTTCTACTGCTGCTGCTGCTCGATAGGTAAAGAACGGGATCCTTCTTGAGGATTCAAATATCGGTGGGTACGGTACGATACCATAGAGGAAGGAGGTAATGGTGGGCGATCTCTTTTTGGCTTCTTGCTGGAGACTCGCTCGCTCCCCGCGGGTGGTTTTACTTGATGGGAATTAATGGGTGTGATTGCATGCGCGAACAGGTACATATTGTTTGGTCACGATGGTGTCGTACTGTGTGCATGCCCAATCCTGTGGTAATGTGGTATGGGGGGTGTATACGAACGCTGTACATTTGGACTGGTGTAGGGGGTTCTTTGAGACGTTTCGTGATGGCGGGCACACGGTGTGTACAGTACTCACTGAACTGCCAGCAAGTCAGAAAGCAAAGAGGTGTGCTGCCCAAGCACCTTTTCCAAACCTCCTTCCAAAGGAGTACTATACCTTGCAAGAGCAAGCGAGTCCAGAATTACCCTTACGCTCGGCTGCACAACCTCCGCTGAAGCCTGAAATCCTTCCCCTCTTCCCGGCATATAATAAACTGCACGGTGCTACACTATAAAGCCCATCGAATCACTTCCTTCCATCCCCCGGCTGTGGGAAGTGCGTTTCCCCCCTTCATCCTGCCCCCCGCATTAGAATGGAGCTGATAAGGAACCGCTGGATCGTCAAGTTTGCTTGCCTTTCGGGACGAAAGCCGTAACTTACTTTGGAGTGGCCATAACTGTTGGGTTATAAGTAAGTCATACAAAGCACTGTGGGGGGTAGGTCAGGAGGGCAGCCAACTGGATAGCTGGTTATCCCCCCCCCTCCAGGAGGTTGGGATTGGTATACGCTATGGTGTTGTGATCAACGGCTGGGAGAATATCCGGGAAGGGGAAGATATAGCTGGTGTGGTATAAGACGCAAATCTCCGGGGGTTGAGATTATTTGTCAGCGAGTGCTAATGATATCGAGTAGTCAGCTACCTCATAAGTATGGGCACAATACGATACGATACGATTAAGGGCTAGTTATTTCTTATTGGGGATGTTTGTTCGAGACTGACGAATCATGGCATGCGCGCACATACCGTAGCTCATCTCTGAGTTTGGAGGCTGCGCGAGTACGACTGGTTTACGGAACCCCAATGGTGGGTGGGTGAATGAGCGAGAAGGATAAAAAAGCATCATGTAACGATAGATAGCTAGCTAGCGGATCAACGAGAGTGAGCGAATCGTATATGGTAAGTGCGGTGCTGTGCTGGGGTTTTTACCTACTTTCATGGGTTACGTTGTCTTCTCCAATGAGAATTTTGCATCTTGTGGAGGGATTTGATTGGGGGGTTATCTCATAGAGGGATAACTTTTCTTGGGGAGTGAGGGTGTTGGATTTTTTGGAAAGGAAAAGAAAAAGATGCTAATTTATGGTTGTAGGTTATGTTATTTACCCTCTCATCGGTGAAGGAGGGAAGGAAGGAGGGTGGGTGGATGTTTTGTTCTCTTGGGTGGCCTGACTGGATCGAACTTGATGTGGAGGGACGAAGGAGAGGGTTGATGAATCGGTCAACGGGTTGGCTGGAGTGAACTGCTGGCATAGCGGTTTTAAGAATCTGACTTAGATGAGAAGGGGGGGGGGGGTGTGGAAATATTTCGGCGAATGGGTGGTGGGCTTTCGTAATGTGGTGGGATTGGATTGGGAGGGTTCGAGCTTTTTTGCATGGGTGAAGGAAGGGCGATTATGGTACTGGCTACTTTATAAAATGGCCTCAGGTGCTTGGATAAATTCTTGATACACTGGGGCCTGAGTGTGCTTTTGCGCGGAAGGGGAGGGGGACGAATCATCAACAGTCACTCGAGGAATGTGGCTGTTGGGGGTGCAAGAATGTGTGTGGGGGGAAGGAAAATGACCCTCCATCGCTCTGGGCCGTCTCATCCTTCTGGGTGAAACCTCAACCGCCAGCGGGTTTCAGAGCTGCTGGGAGCAAATCAATTTAGGGCAAGAAGGTACCTATCACATTGTTTTGAAACGGTATCTTTGGTTTCTTCGCTGCCTAGCTAACTAACAAGATGATACCGGTATCTATCATCAAAAATCACTCATCACCGCAGACGAATGACACTTTGTCCGTCTGCCTGTTGCCACCACCTTCAAAGCTGTGCGGGGGTGACCGGCCCATGGAAGATTAGTTCCTGGGTCTTCATCTCCTGAAATGCCTTTTCTCCAACCCACATATCTTTCAACGCCAAAAACGACTCTTCCGTCTCCGTGAACATCCCCTTCAAGGTGTAAATCATCCTACCGTTCCAGCGTCCGCTCTGCTTGTTCGCCGCGTCCTCGGGGGATGTTCCAGGAATGGGGATGCGTGACTGTTCCCTGGCAACAGCAGAGTACACGATGGCAAGACCAACCTCGTGGGGAGTACCCATGGGCTCGTTCTTCGCCGCGAAAGCTGGCTTGACAGAATTGACAAGTTGTGTGGACGTGACGCCTGGAGCAACGGCGTTGATGGTGATATCTTCATTGACGAGAGATTGCCTTAGGCCCCTCAACATTCCCGTAACCTGTACTATCCAATTAGCTTTGCAGACACCTGCAGCCAAGGAGCTAAAGAAGCCGAGGGAGAAAAAAGAAGACTTCAAGTGCTTACGGCGAACTTCGAAGCAGCATACAGCGGCACCTTCGCTCCAGGCTCGTACACGATCCCGCTGGCTACGAGAACGATACTTCCCCCAGAACCCTGTTTGCGCATGTAGCTGACCGCAAGCTTGACGCACATGGCCACGCCGACGATATTGACGTCTATCACTGACATACTCGGTTTCATCAACTCTCCTGTCTCGTCTAGTCTGTCGTCGAGCCAGTTTGGATCTCCGAGGGTACCGGCGTTAGCCACTACAATATCGACCCGGCCGGCGGTCTTGAAGGCGGCCTTCAGTGAGTCCCAAGAAGATACGTCGGTCTTCACCCAGGTTGCATTCTTTACGGTTTCTGCGGGTGGGGCCAAATCTGCCATAATTACTATTGCTCCCTTTGAAGTGAGGATCTTGGTTGTTGCGAGGCCAATTCCAGCACAGCCGCCTGGTTGGGGTTGGTGGTTAGCATGGGAGGTACTAGGTGAGAGGAACTGATGGAGCAAGGATGATTTACCAGTCACTATGGCGACTTTGCCGTCAAGGCGGGGAATGCTGTCCTCTGCAATGTGAAGTTCAGTCATTTTGATTTCTGAATATTGATAATAGTAGTAGGTATATTCGAATTGTAGTTGGTATGATGCGATAATGGTTCATGGGGATTTGCTGAGGTATTTATACACATCCCTCTGCTGGATATTAGTGCTAAGCTGGGCGTCGTAGTAGGACGATATGAATAGCTCCCGATCTACGAATATTTATCGCAATGTTAAGCAAATAAATCCGATTACCCGTCATGGGCGATGTGATATCGAGGGTACTAGCGCGTGCGAATACCCAAGTGTGTTCCAATGAATTCGTCGTCGCACACAGTGGACACTAAGACCTCCACCTGTACTACGGTGCCTTACTTATGTGTGCCAAATGCCATGAACGCCTTACGGAATTATAGGCGGCGGGAGAAATGCGTCTAGCACATCTATCATGTCCGAAAATTTATCCGTACTGTGAAGTCAATGCCTTGTCTCCCGAGCCCTTAGCAGAGAGCAAGGGGGACAAGGGGGCAAGGGGCGTATTTTTCATTCTATTTATCATATCATACCCACTTCACTAATATTTACAAACCCTAAGGCGGCCTTGTGGGAGAGGGCTCATGGGTTGGTCAGGTTTCACCCGATAAAGTAGCTAGGTGTTTTAAGCAATAGCACGCCAATTGTGCGTTCCGAATGCTTCAACGCCATATCTCGTGCTGTTTCTCCTCGATTTGGGAAAATTTACATCTGGCCCACGAACCTGAAAGCAGCTGCTATCCCCTCATGATGATGGTGAGGGCTTGGGTGTGTTGAGTTTTTCACGATATAGAGCTTTGTTTCGCCAAGTTTAGGGCTATTTGTGGTTATGCCCGACGATCTTAGATCGGGAATAAGGTGAGGTGAGGCATTCAAGAGCTTGCTTTTGCGACTTCTGCTAAAGTGCTGGATTGTTGGGTCAGTTGTTTCAGCTGTCTGGCTGTCTGTGTAACTGATTCCGATTAAGTTTCCTCCCCGTCTCTGGTAGTTTCAACAGAACTTAACGGTGATATATTATACGAGGCATACCCCTGTTCTTTCCTGCAAAGTTTGGGGGAGACTCCGCTCCGGAACCGGAATTGGAAATCGTTTTAAGCCGATCGGAGAAGTATTGATATCTTATCAGCGAGGCACTTGGTGCTACAACGCGGTCACCTACAGATTGTACGAGGAGCCTGCAGCTTGATAATGTTGGATTGTAGACTACTTATGCAAAATTGATAGAAGCTGGATGGTAGCATGATGTGAGCCAAGTCTGAACCTGTGATTGTGACTATCGCCGACTGTCAGGGCCAGCCAGGGAGGGGTGGGCAAGGGGCGGGCATGAAAGAAGGGCGGGCCGGGTAGCATCGAACATGTTTTCAAGCCAGATGTCCAAAATCACCATATGACATAAAATCACCATCATGACATAACTGAAAATATGGTAAGGTTATCACGGGAAGCCTGATTAATCTTTAAAGACGCCAGTACCGGTATGGTAGGCATGGTCTATTAGCGCAGGGGTTGACCATGCCTTCCGTGTCCGGTTGTAGGCGCAGTGCATGGCATGCGCATCATAACATGTTATTCACTGAAGTAAATTTGCTCTGCGTGTATTTTTCCGACCCTGTTATATTTCTCTGCCTTCTCTATCTGCCATTCATCCTGGCTTCTCCTCCCCATCCCCATTAACTTGCCGTAATCAAGACCGACAACTATATCCTGCGCTTTATTATCAATACGGCCTGCGGTGGGTCCTTACGATGTCGAGTGGAAACTCGGATGGCTCCGCCGGCGGTCCTTATCGATATGAACCCCCACCTCCTCCACCGCCCCCGGCCCCCCCGCATCATCGCCCTCTGCCGGGTAACAGTAGTCTCAACACCAGCAACAATGGCAACGGCGGCAGATCTGAACAATCTCCAACGACCCCCTCTTACAGACGTGTACCCAGTGTTTTCGGCCGACTTCAACGAGGGCATGCTTCTCAACCTAGTTCTCCAATTTCCCCTCTGACTCAAGCACCCGGAGCCGAACAAACGTCTACACGCGGGTCTCGTTACGGCGATCACACAGCATCAACACACGACCAGCCGAATGCTCACGCGTACCCCCGGCGTTCGTCCCACGGCGCACACGGTCCAGTAAATGTAGAGGGGGGACTTCCCGTTCGTGCACCCAGACCACGTGCTGGCACTTACCACGGTCACAGGCACCAGTCACCTTTTCAGGCAGGGGCTCAGCATAGCCCTCAGCGTACAAATATGGCTCCTACACCAAACCCGATGCGTCCTCTTGATGGATATCGGCTGGATGGTTCGGGGGGGGGAGCGGGTTCTACTTCCAGGGCGAGCGAGAGGAAGCCTCGTCCTGCCCGTCGGAAAAACTCATACCCTCCACCGCCTTCTGTGGAGGACGCAGCTGAAAGTGAAGAATCGGACCTTGAATCTCGGACATCTAGTCATCAGATACCCTCAAAACCACTGAAACGGGAAAAGCCTCCTCCTTCTAGGAGACAATCTTCCTCTAGTAAACCTCCTAGTGCTGATAAACCCGTTGGTACTGGGGGAAAACATAGCGCTGGTGTTGAAGCTCTTGAGGGAAATGAAACACCCCCTCCCGAGATTTATGTTCGAGAATCACGGCCATATGGGTCTCAAGGGGAGTCGCGGCCTAGTGCTGAGAACGAATGGATGTCTTCTGCTCCACCTCCGCTCGTACGATCTGATACAGAAGTATCGCTTCCGCCGCAGATTCCTACCCGTGAGCCTCGACCATATGGATCTCAATCAGCGTCACAGTTTGCTCCCAGTGAGCCGCCCTCGAACTTCCCTCCCAAACTTGAGCGGACAGATACAAATATCTCGCTCCCGCCAGAGATCCCTGCCCGTGAGCCCCGCCCATATGGGTTGCAAAGTTCGGCACAGCCTACTGATCGGGACAATCAATGGGACTTTCTTCCTGGCCCCCCTGGGCGCTCGGACACGGGTACCTCCCTCCCACCCCAAATACCCTCCCGCCAGCCCCGTCCTTATGGATCACAGCCGCAAAACGCTGCAACAGGAAATACCCCTCATTTAGCCCCTCATATTAAGCGGACGGATACGGACACTTCGCTTGCCCCGGAGCTCCCTGGCCGTGAGCCCCAGCCATACTCTTCTCTAAAGAGAACGGATACAGGTACATCACTCCCCCCAGAGCTTCCTGGGCGCGAGCCTCGGCCGTATTCCAAGATTGAAAGGTCCGATACAGGCGCCTCGTTCCCGGCCGAGATCCCTTCTCGTCGACCCCGGCCGTACTCCACCCAAGGGCCTAGGTCCGCCTGTGAAAGTGAAGAGCTATCCACCTCGGATCGTCCAGACTCTCCATTGGCAATTCCTACGCGCGAACCCCGACCCTATTCTTCTCAGGGATCTAGGACCTCCGAAAAGACTCACCCCTCCGGCACCCAGCGTTCGAGCACAGCGCCACCGAAAACACCACCAAGTACTAATCGAGATTTAAGCCCTCAGGAGCTCTCCCGCCTTCCTCCATGCCCTAAATACAATTTCACTCAATGGGGGACGTGGTTTCAGCTGCCGTTTGTCTCGGGGTTCGATATTTGTGCTCATTGCTATTATACTCATATTCACAAATCTCAGTTTGGGCACTACTTTTTACAAGCAGAGAAAGAGCACAATGTGGAGAAAAGTTGCGACTTTCATACACCACGCATGCAGGAGTTGTGGGCTGTGGCAATACGGACGCAGAGCTTTGAACCAGTCGCGAACTATATGGAAAGGAGGATTCGGATACCGAATTGCAAAGGGCATGAGGCGGGTGTTGGTGATAATTGGTGGGGAGTGCCATCTGAGATACCGGATTTTGCCGTTTGCGAAGCTTGTTACAATGATATCGTTCTGGCGTCACCTTTCGCAAGCCGGTTCACTCGCCTCGACCCTCGCCAAGAGAATGCCGAAACCGTGTGTGATCTGGCGGTTCCGGGCCTCAAAAAGAGGTTCCTCCGACTCATTGATCCAGAACCTCCAACCCATGGGAACACGTGGAAGGACTTTGTTAGAAGTGCTACTTATCGGATTACTGAGGTTCCAAAGTGCGTTGGAACCTCATACGTTGGTGGGCCTAGGAATTGGTGGACGACCAAGAGACCTATACCGGGGTTTGTGATCTGTGAAGCGTGCTATCTGGACGAAGTTGAGCTTTCTCCATGGCGTGAAGGATTCACTCCAACTCCAACCAAACAACCACGATCGGAGAAGTGGAGTTGCGATTTTACTATGGTTGGGATTGCGCTTGCCTGGGAGGTTTCATTGTCGAACAATGTGAAGAATTTTGATCATTTCTGGCACTGCGCTGAAGCCGCCACCAGATCCCCTCCGTGCGAGAGCCAGGTTCTTGATGGTGCTCAATGGTATAAAATGTCTGGCATTGACAACTTTACCATCTGTCCTACGTGCTTCTTTACTGTGATTGTCGCGGCCGACTTTGGGCGCCATTTCTACGTTGACCAGTACCCACCAGGCATCCTCGCTTCTTGCGATATGGGGCCCGAATCGCCTAGACATAAACGACTCCTGGCGAAGCTGGCCGAGTCACTGGACCTCCAAGATTTTTCCAGGTTCAAGGAATTCGCGTACACGCGCTCCCTCTTTCCTCCATGCCCAGAAGACACGGGTGTGACGGGACACAAGTGGTACGGCACAGATTCTTTCATCGTGTGCGAGGAGTGCTACGTTGATGTGGTCAAGCCCTCGAGCCTCGCCAGCGCTCTCACGGTCCACGGTGCCCTCATCGAGGATTCAGCCAGCTGCGACATCTACTCCCCGCGCATGAAGCGCATTTGGGCCGAGGCGTGCCAGCTGGACGATGTCGGCCACTTCGCTGCTGCCGCCAAGCACAGGGCCGAAGTGTACTTCCGTGTCAAGCCTGCCATGAACCAGGTCCGCGGGTTCTTGCAGATGCAGCGCAACGTGGGGGTGATGTACCCGGCCGCCCCAACTGCTGCTGGGAACAGCGCCGGATACAAGCACGTCGTGACCGGGTTTAACGGGTACAGTTATGGGAATTCGATGGTGGGGTACGGGTTTGAAAGCCCACAGGAAGTAGAAGCTGCTACCATGCGGAAGAGGGCTAATTCCACCGGGGTTGGGGATCCGGCGCTTTGGCAGGAGTTGTTTATGTTGGAGCAGGAGTGGAAGGCGGTGGAGTAAGGGGGGGTTTCAATTCAAACATGCACATGTGTATGAATTTGCTTCGGCAGTTTTTTTTCCTTTTCGCTTGTCATTCCTTCGTTTTCGTCTTTCTTCCTTCTCTTTTCCGCCCAAGGGCTATTTAATCGTATTTTCGGAAGGCAAAAAAATGTTTCTTAGTGATCGGGCTGGCTCGGTGAATGGGTGAATGGGTACGTGTACTGAGGTGAAGGAGGGAGGCGCTATTATAGACTGTACTTGCATGAAGCGAATAAGTTTTCTTGAGGGGCGTTCGGTATTTAAGGCATTGAGTCTGATGCTATGCGTAGAATCAAGGGTGTCGGGTTTTTATCAAGTCATATTGTCGTGCTTATAGACAACATCGCTGAGGGCTCCAACCTCATTCTACTACCGATATGGGCACCTGTGACAGAAAGTAAGACCACTTGCATAAGGACCTTGGGAAACTCTCATCCTCATTAGCTCTTGTTCCGGGTTTTCAGAAATCCCCCAGCCATCACACTCAACTAAATAGAAGGTCGGCCACAGACCGATATATATCCGCCCTTGCCTTTTGTCTCCATCTCACCAGCTCTCAACCTAGAAAATGAAGTACATATATAACCCAACGAGAATAATCGAAATCATCCCAGTCGGGCACAAACGGCCCCAACAGACCACTAACCAAGGAGAGCACAAAATTTCTCCGCCAGGGCATTATCTGATTTCCATCAGGGATCACGCGGAAATAGTCTGAATAGAAGGCAAAGCCCGCAGTTGCGGTGGGAGTATCATCTTGCCGGTAACCTGGGGGAATCGCTGGAGGGAGGGATGGATGGAAATGCTCTACAGAGAGGGGCCCCCGTGGGAGACTGAGCGTCGAGAGCAACTGACATAGGATCATTCCGCCGAATTGACAAATGCTAGCTCTATACTACCCATACCAATCAGCGTACCGTACCACAATACACACGACCGCTTATTGCACAAAGCCGATCACTTCCCGACGACAATGGTAGTGAAGCCAAAGGCTTGGTATAATACCTCAAAGGAGGTCAGTCAGCACGGCACTGCACATATAGACGCAGAGAAGCTGGCCTGTGTTAACTTTTTTCTGCAAAATATTTAATTATTGCGTTGTGGGGCGATAGCAGCTATCATACTGCGGAATAGGGATCCTAAGTTAGTTGCTCGCGTTACTACCACTCCAGGCCGCTCCGCTCCATATAGCTCTCGGTTGGTTGGCCAATTTCAGCTCGTCGGTCGGTTTCTCCCCCCACCCCCCCCCCCGCTCCCCTACTGGGTTTGTTGAGCTTGCTGGGTGTTAATCACCGCATTCACGGGAGACAACCGGACCGCTCACTCGCTCACTACTCCCAATGGCTATCGGAGGTTTATCTTGTGGGGGAGTATCACATCGGCGATGGGCGTGCCTGTGGGGTGATTGGGCGGCTATCATGCCACCACGGCGGAATACAGACATCGGGTATGGATTGCAGTACAGTTGCAGAGCGCTTTGGAGCAGTTAGAAATATCGGTGTGTGTGCGGTTAGGGTTTGCAATATAACAGGTGCACGGAATTCCGGGTTTTCATAGCAAGGCTACTGTATGATATACCGGTAAGTTATACGGTAACCATCCTTCGGAACTCCATCACGCATACGGTACGCATAATACTCGACTAGAAGTTATATAGTACAGCACAGTACTCACGCCACTCGGTAAAAGCCCCGAATTAATTGGATTAACCTTAAAATACCGGCAAAAAAACCATAAGTAAAGTTCAACTTATGCCCGCCCACATGCCGGATGATGTCACGTGAACCGAGTGATGACTAGTGACTAGAGTCTCCCCATAAACTTGGACCTGTGTTATAGTATTATGAGAGCGATCTCCTCCGCCGCCGCCGCCGGATATATATAATACTCCCTTAGGCGGCCCCCGGCCAACCAACCAACCAACCAACCAACCAATCTACAAACTAGCATCCTCCGGAGACCCAAACACTAAGTTACTCGAGTACGGTACATACAACCCTTCAAACACATCTCCACTTCCCTCCGCCTCATCTTAACCTCCCTTTCCTTCCGGCACCTCCGTCCGTTCCTTTAATCCGGGGCACCCACCCACCCACGGTAAGCTAGACCCAACGTAGTTTTTCCCTCCTCCTCCTCCTCGGAAATCTAAATCAATACCAGAGCCGGAGAAGGAGAGAAATGGTATACCGCATAATCCCCCAATCAGTAAATAACTTTTATGCCCCCCCCCCCCCCATTGCTGAAGGCTTTCCATGCCGTAGCCTTTCGGGAGGGGGGGGGGGGTTTGAGATGGGACTTGGGAAAATCCTAAATGAGGAATCGGGGGAGGGAGGGAAGGGGGGGGGGGGGGCTCTTATGGGGGATATTTTTCCTGCGGGGAAGGATTATTTTTGCGGGTTCGTTGGTTCGAGTTGCGATCAGGTGTTGGTTGTCGTTACTGCACGGCTTAGGATGGTGGGGTGGAGTGGCGGGGCTCCGGTGTTGTTCTGGTTTATTGGGCGGTTCGTCTCCCGGGTTCGTTTTGCTTTGGGAGTTGTGGGCTTGTTTGGCACGCGCTTGTACTCTGCGAGTAGTTCGTTTTGGGGTGTGTGACTAAAGTTTGTGGCTTAGATAAGCGTAAATCGGTGGATATTATAGTAAAACCCGAACGAGGGAGTAATGATCGGGGCAGCATCATTGCTAAGGACGGTTGTTCGCTTGCTAAATAGAGTCAATGAATATAGTTACGCAGAATGAATGTATATATTGATTTCCAAGACAATGCTTTTCCCATCAATCGGAAGTAAATACGAGAAACGAAAAGTGAGTATCTACAATATGGATTTAAGAAGCTACCAGAATCCCACCCTTCGCCAAAAACCTCGTCCACTTGCCCGTATCCTCAAATTCATCAACCGTAAGCGGAACATCAGCCAACTCTCCAGCAAGCCCCACAACTCCAACCTCCCTCTTGTACCTCTCCCAATACCCCAGCATCTCCTTCATCACCTCCGGCAATCCTTGACTCAGATCTTTCGTCTCGCCGGGATCACTCTGCAGGTCAAACAGCTCCCAGCGTTGAGGGCCCTTGGGTGCAGGCACATAGGTGATCTTGTACTTTCCCTTCCTTATCGCGCCGCTGCCGGCAATTTCCCACCCGGATACCTCATCCTGAGAGTGTATCTGTTCACGGGAGGAGAGATATTCCGTCATGCTCTTCCCTCGAAGGGGAGCGATCGGTTTGCCGTCGTAGGAGGTTCCAGGATGTTCGACACCGGCCAAGTCGAGGATCGTAGGCACCAGATCCATCACTGTGCAAAACTCGTGACTTATCTCCGCCTCTTCCTTACTCGCCCCTGGTGTCTTCAGGACAAGTGGAACCCTAACGCCGCCTTCCGTACTAAACATCTTATAAAGCCTACACGGAGCAGTAGCAGCCTGTGCCCACCGTGTCCCGTACCAGACGAAAGAGTTATACCGCCCGATATTATCGAGGCTGTTATCATAGTATTTCTCCAGGTGAGATATGACCTCATCCCCCATGATCGGATGTGCTTCGATGCTTGCCCCTTCGGCACCATTGTCGGACATGAAGAGGATATAGGTATTCTCTGCTTCGCCTGAGGCTTCTAGAGATGAGAGGACCCGCCCAATGTTTTCATCCATGCGATCGACCATTCCTGCGTAGACCTCCATGCTCCGGGCGGATTTAGCACGGGCATCTGGAGCCATGGAGTCCCATTCCGCAGATTCTAGCGCCATCACAGGGTGTGGGTGGACGTCGGACGATACAAGACCTAATACCTTGAGACTTTCTAGACGACGGAGGCGAAGGACATCGGGTCCGTCTTCGTAGAAGCCCTTGTACTTCTTGACCGAAGCTTCTGGGGCTTGTAGAGGCCAGTGTGGCGCGGAGAAGGGCAAGTATGCAAAGAATGGTCTGGATTTTTCATCGGGCGTTCGTGTTTCCAGGTAATTGATCAGCTTCGATGTGTAAAAGTCCGAAGAATAAAAATCGGGCTCTGGAGGACTCTGGGGGACGTAGGTCGAGTTCTCCATATGCAGAGCCGTCACAGCGGTCTCGAAAAACCCTGGTAGACGGTCATTGTATCGGGGCTCGAACCCTACACCAAACCATCAGCATGCGCCTAACGGACGTGATCCGGCTAGTGGGTAGTAGAGAGACTGAGCCCGGGCAGTAGACCCTATTGACAACTCAAGCATAATATTGTAGGCCTACCGTAATGGTTAGCACAACCAGGCAGCAGGGCATAACTTTTGTCAAACCCTCTAGCATGTGGTGAATATTCCGGCTTCAGTCCCAAATGCCACTTCCCACTCATAACAGTAAAATACCCGTCATCCTTCAGAAGTTGTGGCAGAGTGACAACTTTATCATTTAGGTACCCCTCGTGCCCAGGCTTTCCCTGGTGAGCTGGGGAGTTCCTAGTATACTCGGAGAGTTGACCTAGCCCAGCGATATGGTGGTCGGTGCCAGTCAAGAGCATAGAACGAGTGGGTGAACATGCTCCGGCGACGTGAAAATCCGTGAATCGTAATCCCTTGCTAGCCAAACGGTCGATGTTGGGAGTTTGTATCTCGCTGCCAAAACAACTGCAATCACTGAAGCCAAGGTCATCGGCGACAATCACAAGGAAGTTTGGCCTTTTCCCTGATTCTTCCATATTGTTGCTGATTGTCCTAGTTCCGGGATGGCGAGCGCAGGAGGGAGGGAATCGAAGAGGGAAACTTTCTGGCTTTATAAATACTTCGTTCCACACGTGTACTGGTATCCTATACTCAGACGTACTATTTAAGGCCGTTGGGGTGCAATATGATGGCTCCAGGTTTAACCTGCGGGTTTTCCGAGCTCCGAGAGGGTTTTTACCGAGCTCCTAGCGAACCTATTATGAGAATCGATCTGATCCGCACGATACGACCCCACTTTGATTTCAATGAACAAATCGGCGAGTACCCAGACAGCTGATGCATGGGATGGGTGTCTTTGAAGTTCGCGCTATCGATAATCTGACAGTTTGTTTGCATATGTTAGTAAAATATTAGCAGGCTTGGCTTGTTAGGTATATTTGCATAACAGGGGACAGCACTGTAGTAATGATGACAAAGGTAGTTTTTGTAAACTCCCATAAACTATCCTTGTTGGGTAGTACCAGCACCTTTCTATGCATATATATGGCACACCGCCGGTGCCAAGGTGAACTATGATAAAAATAAAAGATGGTGCTCCTTTTGTATTGAGCTTGAAAGTGGAGCAAATCGAACCTATGGAAGTTGCTACATGCGACGACCACCGGCGAGAAACCTGAAGCAAAAGAGAATAAAAGAAAAACATCTCCGACTCAGGTAATTCAACCTTGCAACAGCGATCACCCCCAGCCTCCCCCAGATCCACCAGCGCCATCGACGCTACCACCATTCATAAAATACGGATCCCAGGCGAAAATCTGGCCACTTTCACTAGCAATCCTAAAGTCCATCTCCGCCCATATTGCTTCGTAATCTACCTGAACACTTTGATATTGTTGTTCCGACGGCCGCCCAAGCGAATCCAGTGCGATTGGTTCACTATTAACCGCCGGAGGAGACAATAGAGGGGGGAGGATTTGATGCGAATTCGGGGGATTTGAAGTGACAACTTGTGGGGTGTCAACCGCGCGGACGTTCGACAGGGTATGTTCCCCAGGCCGCAGAGGTGTGGGGGGCTCCCGATTTGAGGAAGAGCCAGGTTTAGCAAGACCTTCACGGACAAGGCGGAAAGTGGCGAACTGATGTAAGTTATGTATATCACCATAAACGATCTCAGTTGGCCGTGTGCTGTATTCGCCGTTACCTATTAGTAAAAGCTGCCTCCCGCCAGTGAGTGAAGGGAACATACCCGTGCTTCTCGCTCTGCCCAGACACAGGGCCCAAGATGCTGGACATATTCAGTCTTTCCAGGAGCCCTTGTATTGATGATACCTGTATCGTCAGGTCAGTACCACTCTCCCGGAAGGGATGAAATAAAACCCACGCATTCCCCAGCAGCCCTTGAATAACCTTTTATGTTGTTCAGGGCTTTAATATTTACTGCCAAATTGCATGCCAGTGCATCCCATAGCTTTCGCCTTTCCGGCCCGGGTGGGCTGCACGCTGTGAAATACACAATTTGATGTTTCGAGCTCTCGAATGCAATGACACTACACAGCGGGTCGACCAAGGCCTTCCATCCATGAGTGAAGCTCATTTCAAATATCTCTGAAATACGTGCTGCATGAACATTGCATGTACTCTGACACTGCTCTATGAATCCGTCTGGGGCACCGCTAAAGGTAGCTGCGGCGGGGAAGCGATAGCCTGGAAGAGATATACGATAAAGATCGCAGAAAACTTGATGGTATACAAGGTGGAGACCAAAGAATGCACCAAGCTGTCGCCACTCACGACGGACATATACATTAGAGTTGTTGAAAATTAGATTGTCAGGAAGCATATTCTCCCAATCGACCAATTCATTGGTCAGGTTTTGGAAGGGTGAACTAGTAGACCAAGGCGTTCCTTGGGGATTTGGGTTACGTATTTGCCTTGACAAAGCTCTCAGTTAAACATCGACCAAGAGGAAGAAGAATCCTTACTCAAGAACTTTTCCTCTAATGTGGAAAAGCCTAATATAGTAGGCTTCTATACCTAAATTATCTGAGCCCCTTATGTCTGGTGAACCTCTGCGTATAGGGTATAGGGACTCGGTTTCGCAGGGTATTTGCAATGTATAGTTTCTCTCCTGGCATGGTAATTGCACCTTGATGTTCGCTGGGTCCCACAGCATCAACCGCCTAACCCCAGAGCACAAGAGAAGATCCGTGATATAGCAAGACCACATAAGCCGCCTTCTTGTCTCACATTCGGTGATAGCATCAGGATCCTGTGCCTTCGGAGCATCTTCTTGACCTATATCCAGATTCAGGGCCTGAGCTGCACGTATTAAAAAAGCAGAGAGCATAAAGCATTCGCGGGATTGTTGAGTTCGGGAATGATGTTCGCACAAGAGTACCAAGGCCTGCTTGCTATTAGACCTCTCATACGCCTCTGCCCCCCACGGAGAGTAGTGCTTGAAGGCTCCTACATACCATCAATCTCTCTGGATTAATTTCCGCAAAATTTGTGACTATTATATGTTGCGCTTTCTTAGCCCATTGGTCACCAGGTACCGAGCTCGGGGATAGTTGGTCACTCGGATTCCGGACATCAGCGAGAACAAGCGAGCGCCCTTCTAGCACTTCATCCCAATAAACGACGCTATGAAATAATTAATTAAAAGTAGTTTAAGGGAGATGAGAGAGAAGAAGCTAACTCACTGTGCTGCTAGCGCACACATAGCTAGTACTAAAGGTGCTCCATATGTTTTTTCAACCGTTCCTTCTTCGAGAGCGCGCATAAACGTTGGCTTGTGAAGAAAGCTCAGGGATCGGCAGGGATGAACGTCGTTAAAGTAAGTTTCGATCAAGAGGTTCAGATGTGTAGAGGACTTGGGCAGGCTAGGTGAAAACAACCTGCAAAAAATACGGACTTTAGCAAAAAGTTGTCTTCACTAAACCACCAAACAGCAACCTCACCAATCCGTTCCATTTGATTCAATTTCACCCTTCCTGTCTTCACTCTCACTTCTCGAAACCCTTCTTTCCAGGCCAGCGCTTGCCCAACTTTCACACCTCGGAAGTTCCTCCACACAGAAATCGCCAGCGGACGTAGGAGTTTTTTTCTTACCCCGTCTACCCTTAGGGCTCTGGCCTCCTGAGAGACCTCGCAAAGTCTCATCGTACTCGCAAGTGATCCCCCTCTTGGCACAACGCTCACATGTTGGTCTATCACTCGAACATTTGCTTTTCGATGTTCTGCAATCAACACACGAACCAACCATTCGCCGTCGTTTCCGCCCTGCTCGTGCAAATATAGCACTGACTGTTTCCTCGGGGGCCTCTGAAGAATTGACAGGCGAATAGCCAGGACAATCGATGTCTAGCTTCTGGCAATTGCTGCAAGCTCCGGGACGCTCATCGCATTTGACCTGATAAATCACAAAACCAGACATTAGGATCAATTTGAATCGTTTCCGATTAGAAAGAGCCGAAGTTATACAGTACCTTACGGACTTTGCACACGATACAACCTGTCGCATGCCCCAGAGGCGGGCAGTCAGCATATGCAAACCAAGGATTAACCCTCCCATCGAAGAGACCCATCGAAGAGACCCAAGGTTGGAAGTGGGGTGGTTCAGGTGAAGATATAACGGAGCAGATCCAAACCCACCTGATCGAGAGCGCTTCTTTTCTTTCGAATCACTGGATCCTTCTGGAGCAGGAGCCACAGTAGCAGGAGACGAAGTAGCTTGAGATGTCTGCACTTTGAACATGATTACATAGGATATCGCATTTCCAGACTTTTTTTTTCGGGCTCCCGAGATCCGTGGGACTCCAGGCGGGGGAGTTCAGCCCACTCGCCAAGTTATATTACCAGTACTCCCTTTTCCGCTAACAACGGGTATGCCCGGAATTCGGGTGTATGCGCTATGGGAGAGTGTGAATCTCAGATCTGGGGTAAGGTAATGAACCTGATTTTTCAATAGACGTGCCGGGATCAAACACGCTACCGGTATTCGTAAACGAGGGATAAAAGTTTAAGCACCGGGCCTTCCTTTAATGATGATGATGGATGAGCGGGTTTCTACTGAGAAGGAAAAAGAGCAGCAAGAGCTGGGAAAAATGAATAGAGGAGGAGAACAAGCTGGCCTATGGAAGAAAAAGGAGTGTGTGGAAGAAGCTAACAAATCAATGGCAGGGGGGGGGGGGGGGCGAGAGAGGAGGAGGAATATTGAGGGGGCAAACTGGCTAGGCTGGCAGGCAAGACTTGCAGAGAAGCAATCGAAAGAGGAGAAAAAGAAAAGAAGGGAAAAAAAGAAAAATTCAAGCCTCAAGACCCAAGAGAGATAAGAAACGGAGAAATGGAACGCCGGGCTCACCAGGTAGCAGACTCTCGTCCGCCAACTCCGGCTAGGGAAAGCCTAGAGTTTCAGTACTTGAGTAATAGATGCCGGGGTGAAGAACCATTCGGACCACAGATGTCAGATGCAGAAGAGAACACCGGCAGACGGAAGAATGGAAAGAAGGTTGAATTCGCCATGGCACAGCGTGATACAAGAGTGCGGTTTTCTGTTGTATTCGTATGCCAACCAGACGGCGGGACGTTTAGAAGATGTTCCTTCGGGAATGCCGGTACTGGAGCATGGAGGGAAGAGTGCAAGGTACTAACTACCGGTAGTAGTACAGCAGTTGACGCTCAGGTATCGTACAGGTACCGGGTTCTGCCATTTTCTGGGGTAAGCAGCAAGCCTTCGTCAACAGCCAAGACCAAAAAAGCCTTTGGGTGTTCTTTTTGTGTCGAAGCCAAAGCGTATGATCACGGCCCTTGTGGATTACCGTGCCCGTGCTCATGCAGCACCAAGTGGCCCACCTCACCTCAGCCACCCGAGTATCCTGTTGTTCAAGCCAATAGGGTTTGTGTCCAGCTGGTTAGAATGGATGTGCCACCAATGCGTGAGACAGTGAGACTTGCTGGGCCTACGACTAATGCCTCAGAACGGTGGAGAGGCTTCTGAGGCGGGGGGGTTAGAAAAAGGGCCGCTGGAGGGTGGGGGGGGTTGCCAAGGTTCATATTTAGTCACTCGTTTCTGAATTTATATTGCAAGGTGCTGCCAATGAAGAGGGCAAGATTTGTTCTACGGGTGGGGAGTGAAAAGCTAGTGGCGATGTGCCCCCTGCGTACACTAGGTTCAGTTGCATGTGAGAAAGGCTTTGACTTCTGGACCTTTGATCCCTTGCTTCCCTGTTCCGCTAGCTCCAAGACAAACCTAAGCATGGATCATAGTGGATGACGGGCTGCTGAGTGAGACTTCAAGCTGCGCTGTAAAAGTACTCGAGTACAGTACCCGAGCAAGCCTCCACATCCGTACCGAGCCACTCTCCATAGCCAACTTCTCTCGGACATCGAGACATCTAGCAGGATCCCAAACTACTAAGCCTACCCGAGTAAGTACCGGTGTCCAAACACGGGAATTAGAAAAATATATGGCTGATTGTCTGTGAGCGCCCCTACTAAATTAGTCCTCGAATGTTCAGATGCTTCTTGCTTGTCACCTCTAGATTAGTGGCCTGTTAGACAGGTGCCGCCATAGTCGTACAAAAAGATGTTTCTCGAAACGAGAGAGGAATTGAGATCAAAGAGCCATGGGGGCACTAGAACAGAGAATAGAGCATAAGCTTGCCACTAACTTTAGTGCTGTAGCTAGCATCCGAATGTGCACACTCTGTGCACATTACCTTTGACCGCTTTCCTGCTCCACAATACCGATTGCATGTACTACCGGTATGCCATACCTTCCGCCCTAGTTCTCAATGTTTGTCCCCCCACTCTTCAACAACTAGTCTTCCAATCTACCAATATATAAAACTGTGCCCCTGTTAGTATTCTGGCTTCCCGAATGGCCCTTCCGAGTTTACCACAAAGCCTGCCTGTACCGAATACCATACAAGACACCACTTGTAAGGCCCCCCCGTGTCCTGACTGCCTCCCACTAGTGTCAATCAATTGGTGTTTTCATCGTCATGGAGGCCCAGAATCATCACCATGAACTCACGCTCCGGCAGCGAATTGACCTATTCACGCCTGTGTTGACGTTTTTGACGATTTTCGTTTCTTTGGCTGCCTTCAATTTTGGGTGCTTACCCATCTCCTTTCCGGTAATTTGGTTGGCTAACTAACCCACCCGGCAGATATGATGTCGGAACATTTGGAGGTGTGCAAGGCATGAAAGGTGTTACAAAACCCGGAATTCACCTCCCTATCTCAACTTAATGCTGACAACCGCATGCATAGCCTTTGCTCAAAAGTTCGGACGATATGAAGAAGATGCAAAATTATGGGCGCTCCCTGCGTATCTGTCGTCCATCATGACTTCTACACCTTTCTTGGGAAAGCTCATAGTACGCGTCCTCGTTTACCCCCTCTAGGGTCCTATGGGTAATGGTTCTGAAAAAATAAAAAATAAATAGGGGACTCTGTCTTGCGGACCGGTCGCTGAACGCTACGGAAGGAAAATTGCTATCATGATACTTGCTTGCATCTCACTCGTGTAAGATTCCCCCCGCCTTGAGCAAGAGACTAGCCCTAACCCTGTTATAGTGGAGTCACTCTCCAGGTTACTGCAACGACTGCGGCCCAATTTACTGTTGGCCGAGTTCTTAATTTTGCAATGACCGGTTTCACCATAGTTGTTGTCCCTATATTTCAGTCAGAATGTGCCCCACCTGCCCTGCGTGGTATGATATCTGCAACCCTGCAATTACAAATTGGTTTCGGTCAGCTAGTTGCGTCTTTAGTGAATTATGGGACCAAAGGGATGGACGGCGATGCTAGTTGGTTAATCCCAACAGGGCTGCAGCTAGTTGTCCCTGTCGTCATCTTGGGACTACTTCCAATGCTCCCAGAGTCACCCAGATGGTAAATCCTTCCGGCAAAGATAGGGTGAGGATCATGGCTGATTATAGCAGGCTCATGGCCAAGGCGAGGAAGGACGAGGCCTTGGAGGCAATAGTGAAGCTGAGGAAGGGTGTTCCTATTGAGCTGTTGCAGGAGGAAATGGAACTACTCGCTGCCTTGGATACAAACCAAGGTAAAGGGACATGGAAAGAGATTTTCCAGGGAGTAAATAGGGTAACTATCTGTCCCCGCTAGGCTGTCGAATTCGAATTTTACCGCATCTTAGCTGACAACACCTTTAGAGGCGAACAATTATCGCTGTCACAGCCATGTTTTTTCAACAAATAACTGGACAAGCATTTGTCTCACAGGTAATACCCATTTATTAGATTGTGACAAGTAGGGCCCATGGGCTGATGGCCCCAATTAGTATGCTGTGATCTTCTATCAACGCCAGAAGATCCCTAACCCCTTCGGAATAAGCGTCATCCAAGCTGTAGTCGGCCTTGTAACCATTATCTTCACGTCATTGGTGGTTGACACCTTCGGGAGAAGGTGATTGGGTTGTTCCTTCAATGCATGGAGGGCTCTAAGGCTAATGACCAACTTAGGCCCATTCTCCTTACTGGTGGTTCCTTTATGGCCCTTTTCCTCTTCATTCTTGGAGGTGTCGGCACGATCCACAGCCCAAATGCCGCCCAGAAGAACGTTATGGTAGCCTCTAATATTCTCTTTGGGGCTTCCTATGCGCTCTCTTGGGCACCTCTTTCCTACACTATTCTAGGTGAGGCTGCCACATCGCGTCTTAAGGAGAAGACAAACAACCTTGCTACATCTATCAGTGTTATAACTACATTTGTAGTCTCATTCACCCTTCCATATCTTCTTAACCCACCCTATGCTGCTCTTGGTGCTAGAGTAGGCTTCATTTACGGTAGTATGAGCGCTATCAGTGTGGTGGTTGCGTGGCTCTTGATTCCTGAGATGAAGGGCAGAAGCTTGGAAGAGGTCGACGAGATGTTTGAGAAGAACACTGCGGTTAGGGAGTTCCGGGATTATCGAAGCAGTGGAATAGGCGGAGCGATTACCAGGGAAGAGAACATGGGGACTGAGATAAGTGACAGCGGCTCTGCTAACGCTATGAGCAAGGCGGTTTGAGAATGGACCCGGTGTTTTGGCCCCTGGAAAGTGGGTTTGATGTTTATGTTTATGCATCATAATATGCTTATGGTGGAATCCGTGATGGCTGGGATGAGTGATTTCTGGAGGTTCTTGTATTTCTATTTTATGGCTTATACCATGCAGAGTGCTATAATATTAACCACGAATACTATTATAATGCAGGCGCATTGAATCCATGCAAGGCACCGAAGGCCCGGGCCGGGTTACTTATCAGTAGGATACCGTAATAAATTAGCACCTTCATGGGTAAGAAAATCAAACTACAGTAGAGTCCCTTATTGTGCGAGTGTAAGCACTGCAAAGATTATTTTTCAAATTGGTTTACTCATACATTTCTATACCGAGTACAGCCTCCAACGGGCAAAAGGACAAAAAACCCCTACGGACGGTGACGAACAAGGGTACGGCAAAAAACACTCTTGTATCATACTCGTACTCGAACACTTCGCTATCCCCGACACCACGCCCCCAATCTCCGGATCCAGAGAGAGAGAAAAAAGAATCCTGAGAAGAAGGGCCAATATTATTTCCCCACTCTGTAGAATCAGCCAGCCCTCAGGACGTGTTGGATCTCACCATCTGGTGCAAGTCCTCGGGTATGGACGTACTTGTCACAGGCAACAAGTACTCGGGTGAGGGAGGAAATATTGGGACACGCAGGGGGTGTTCAGAGGTCTGTGCGAAGAAGAAAACAAGGGCCAATTTATTGCCTTGGCTATTATTACAAAGTTGTTCCGAGACAACATTTAAAGGAAAAAATATTGATAACAACCCGAATCCCAAGAGGAAGTAATTGTAGGAAATGACCAGCAGTGTTGATAAAGGACAAACTAAAGACAAAAACAGGGGAAGAAAAAAAGAAAAAAAGAACTAATAGTGCGTGTGGCCACCTTGGGCAGCAAGCACTGCCTGAATGCGGTGGGGCATTGAATCCACAATGGTCTGGATCTCTGAATTGCCCAGCTGAGCCCAAATGGACCAGATTGCATTCTCCATTTCCTTCCTAGTGCTTGGGCAGGTCGAGAGAGAAGAAATTTCTTCTTTCATGTGGCGTCAAATTTCTTCGATGGGGTAGAGGTCTGATGAGATAGCAGGCCAGGGGAGGCGAGGAAGAAGATATGTTTCGCGAACCTCCTGCATAAAGCGGGCATTATGGCCCGAGGCGTTATCTTCCATGACTGTCAGGAGGATTCCCCAGAAAAGATGCTCACGAGGATAGAGGGGAAGTAGGTGGGGTAAGCAAATATGATCATGATAACTTTTTACCGTTATTCTACCCTGCCGCTTCCTATCCCAAAAGACAAGGCTAAGTCGTCCTCCAATTCCCGAGATAGCCTCCCAAACCATTAAGAGACTAAGTCTTTTAAATTCAGGAACTAAGCAATCCTCGGTATACTCTTCCCCGGGCCGCCGAGTAACCCAAATGTGGCCATGAGCACCTCCAACATTAAATGCAGCCTCATCTGTCCAGATAACTCGCCGCCACTCCTCCACCCCCTAATGAGCATGCTGCAGAGCCCAATTAAAGCCCTTGGTCTTCTGTGCTGGTGTGAGAAAAGGCTTCTGGCGGGCAATTCGGCGATGGAATCCTTCCTCATCAAGCACCTTTCGAACAACAGTGGTAGACATATGGACTCCAACCAGGTTGGCAAGGGAGGAATAGGGTAAGTGGCGATTGTGGGCACTCGCAGTAGCAACAGAAACTAATTTTTGGCGAATGATAGGTGTTATAATCCGCGGTCTCTCCGAACGTTGCTTGGGTTGAAACTTTCCTTGCTGACATTCTTTTGATAGTCACTAGATGGTACTACGAGAGATATTGAGAGTTTGGGCTATTCGGCGAATTGTCCATCCAGCATGAACTCAGAGGCAGTGAATAGCATAACAGGGTGCTTGGGACAGTGCTTTTCCCCGTCGTTGGGATATGAGTGCGGTGATATTGGGAGTGGGTTGGAGGCTCATCCCTTCTAAGGACCGAGCAAGTATCGTATCGAATTCCTCCTCCATACTCACTGGTAAAGGAAGAGTGAAAAGTGAAGCAAAAAAAAGGATAATTGGGGATAGGTGGAAAGGATTATACCAGCGGGTTGGAGGAAGCTGAGACTAAAGAATGACTATAGTGGGAATCGGCCCCGTTTCCTGATTTTCTATTCTTCACCCTTTTCACCTTTATATATACATTGAATACTAATATTCAAAACTAGGAAGTATCTGAGATACCTTCAATAGCCATCCCTTTCGTCCGAATATCCTATCCTAACCGGCCTAAAGCCATTTGGTCCTTGCTTATTGGTTCTCATTGCCGGTATTGGCTCTCTACGGTCTTCAAGCATTCTGACATTTATTGCATATTCTGTACTGATATGCACAGGTAGGAAATATTTGTCCCCGGCAAGCAGATTCCGGAAACCTGGATTCGCAAAACTTATGCCAAAATATCTGTGCACATCACAAATTCACCACTTGTATTTCCGTATACTTGTCGCCTGGGACACATATGCACCTACAGTAAAGCAAAAGCAGAGGATGAGCACAGTCAGGTAGACCAACATTATCAAGGTTAAGCACCAGCGTGCATTCTTACTTTTTTGCTTTTTTATATGCCATGATCTCAGGGTGGAGAAAGCAAGGTTAAGCATGACCATGTATTCTTAAGGCGGTCGCTTTTGAAAGGTAGTGGGGAATTCTAGTACAAATAGGGTAAGAGTTGTTTTTCCCGTCCCTAAATCCTGATCCTAAACCAATTATATGCTTTGTTTATGTCTCACATCATAAGCACGAACCAGTTTTTTTCCGTTCTTATTATGCCACAAGAGAAGGTCGTTGCAGTGCTTATGTCTCCAAAAATGGTTTAGCAAGTCAGATTTAGAGTGGTTGCCGTGGTGATTTAAGAACGCATGGTGGTGCTTAACCTCTATATCCGGAACAATTGGGAACGACATAACTAAAAAATACATCATTCAATTGCTCAAATTAGGAATCTTATTTTACCCCTTGGGGTTATTTTCGGGGTATATGCACAGGCCTCCACTACCCCGGCTTGTCCCAATACTTCACCCCTACCCCTAGTACCCGAACATTTAGAAGGAAAACAGGGATAATACAGGGATAAACGGCGATACCTCAGGGATATTTCAGGGATATTTCAGGGATATTTCAGGGATATTTCAGGGATATTTTAGAGGTAAGACATCCATTGGAGGCCTGTGTACACAGTTAACAGGGGCAATTTTGGTGAGAATTGCCTAGAAGGGCGTCTGATTACCTCAATGTTTGGGTACTTTTTTTTTTTTTTTTTTTTTTTAAAACTTTTTCCATTTCGGGTACTTAAGCTACTCTAAAGCGTGACCCTATCCTAACTACTCCTTAACCGCCACAATATCAAACTACACTATTGCCAATTACCGACCTACACGCAAGCCCCGAGCCTAATCATGTGAGTCTTTAGCGCCCACGGTCTCCGCCCGCTGCGAATCCTAAGCCCCTCTTGACCCCGGTCAACAATCAATAAACTGGCCTATAACCCCTACCCCTATACCCCCCTCCTCTATCTCCGCCTCCATACGCACGGGCATAAGACCCTCTGGTACGATAGGTATCCCCTACCATCCCATTGCGCTCTCCTACCAATGTCCTGTCAACGAACCTGTATGCCCTCCTGACAAACAAATCCGCCGGCACTCCCCTACCCCTTCTCACTCCACCCACCCTCTCCGCCATCAATCTTGGCCCCGCCGGCGCCCCACCTCTTGGCCCCGTCGGAACCACAACACTCACCTCCACATCATCCTCCCCCTCCTCACTCGAATCATCCACCCTCCTCCTCTTACCCTCCCCCCGACACCGGCACACCGATAGCCGAAGGTCCACCCTCATCATCCACCACCAGCGCCACTCTTGACTCAGCCTCAACCCGCTTCGCCTCAGACGCCACCCTAACCCCCGCCACACCAGCTGACGCCACAAACGCCTCCGCCATATCCACTTCATCCTCTTCTTCGGGCTCAGCCACTACTTGCGGCTCAGGCTCCTCAACCCTATCAGGCGAAGCCACCTCAGAAGATACCGCCACCTCCTCTTTCTTCAACCTATCCACCTCTTTTTGCAGTCCATGATTCCTCTTCGATAAGACGGAAACATGGTGTCGCAACTTAGAGACATCCTTCTCCAAGTCCAAAATTTTTTGTAAGGCAGCCGAAGCTGTCAAACCCGCCTTAGCAACCTTGGTCGCCGAAAACGTTATAGAACCTCGCTTAACCATAATTAACAGATACCGTGTAGTTAATGGAAGATGAGGGAGTAAAAATAATAGATGGAAGAGATAAATCTATCTTCCAGTGATGAAATTAGTGTAAGGGTTGGATTCCTTAGACTAAAGACTTGAAGCCGTCGTGAAGAGGGGTCCAAGGATCTCGATTGGTCAGAAGCCAAATGTGACGAGTTGAAATTTCAATCGCTGTGGTTGTAATGGACGCCGTGGATGTTGTTCGGGTACTTATTGCCTGTGACAAGTATCGTAAATGATGAGAAGGAACAGGGGGTTCCAAGATGTCAAAGCTTCCCTCCCTCCCTCCGTCTCACCCTTCCTGGCATCATTCCTACCAAATTAAGTGCTTCTTTACCTCTAACGGTAACTAGTGCCCGTAACTCAAAGTCTCAACCCCCCCTGTTCCTTCTCATCGGTTCACGTCCATACCCGAGGACACGCAATTCCGTCAACCCGCCAAACCCGGGCTAACGGAGATATCGTAGCGAAATCGAAATCGAAAGGGTTCCTCATGGCACTGCAAAAGAACCCATTCGATTCGCTACCGGTGCTCCGTCCCAGGAAAAAATATCCGAAGCCAATAGGGATTCATGGAATACTTGTACGAGTATATTACTATTACTATTATTCCTGTGCTCGAGTACGGTAACCGTATCGCAAAAGATCAGTGCGTCTCTACTGTAGCTAGGCACCACCCCACCCCACCCCATACAAGTAACAGTACGAATCCCCCCACAATCCCTGTTTTTCGGATGCCGGTACTTTGTTTTCCCAGGACGGGTATCTCCCTATTCTCCGGATTCAGAGACAGAAGCCCTCGAGAAGGGTTACACGGTGGTATGATAACGTGTGTTTACTCTTGGGATTCGCTTTCCCCGGCACGCCTCCAATATAATCTCCGGATTTGGAGACAAGGGACAAGGGGGTGGTTCTTTGAGAAGGGTTAGTGCTCACGGTGTGTGTGAGATCAGCTTTTGCAAGTGGGAACATTGTCGGTTCTTATTGATTACCGGTAGTATGCGCAATCCTGTTAACAACTTGCTGGGCCAAGCTTATCCTGGGCTGACGGACGTGCTGTAGCGAATCCTTAGGAGTAGCTTAAGCACGGTATGGCCAGCCAGGGCCTGTGGGGCGTGTTGGATCTCATTATCTGCCGGTAGCGTTCGTAGTTCTGTTGACTAGAGTAGCGGAACTAAGCCTATTTACTGTGGGCTGATATAATAGTTGTTACCGCTGATAATCCGATACTGTACCAGTGGAAAATAGCAAGTTTCCATGATAATTGACTTGATAATATTATTGAATAAAAGTGAACTTGTCAAAGTAGGGTAACAGAAAAAAGTACGGTATCATACTTGTACCGTAGTTCCTCCTGCCGATCCCTGTTCGTCCCTCCGGCTTCTTGTTGCGCCCCTGTTCGGGGCTGTGAATTTTAGGCACGATCTGATATCATACTTGAAATGATAGCACGGTAGCTTGGCTGCGGACTCCATCTCAGGGGTTCTCGGAAACATCCGAAATATGATAAATATGATGCAGTACCGGCAAACAATTCCGGGAAGCTAAAAGCCACATGCATACCAAGATTTCATCGAGCCTCGAAAAATCTCACCAACGAGCCCCCGCCACCACTCCAGCAGCTGCAATGTCTCCAACACCACCACCGCCGCCATCATCACCATACAATACTACCTACCATCCACCATGGCGGCAGAGTCCAAATCCCTCTCTTACCACGGACCCCCAATCCTCACAATCCTCATCCAAGCCTCCTTCCTCCTCCTTCTAAACCTCCTCAACACCCTCCTGAACGCAACAATCTACTGTGGCCTCCTAGGGCAGATCCTCCTAGGGATAATATACGGCATCCCACTAACCGCCACCACCCTCCTCCTCCCACTCTCAGTACAGACCACAATCGTAGATCTCGGCTACCTAGGCCTCATCCTGCTAGTCTACGAGGGAGGTCTTACTACCTCCCTCCCAGCCCTACTCTCAAACCTCCCCATGTCGATCGTCGTCGCGGCGACGGGGATTTCAGCCCCTATCGCTCTGAGTTTCCTGCTCGGACCGATTATGGGTGCTAGTAGGGTTATGTGCTTTGCCGCGGGGGCGGCAATGAGCGCTACTAGCTTGGGCATGACGTTTACGATTCTGAGTACTTCGGGTTTTACGGGGACTAGGTTGGGGACTGTGCTTAGCTCTGCGGCCATGATGGATGACGTGGTTGGGTTGGTTATGATTCAGGTTGTTGGGAATCTGGGCGGTGGTGGGGTTGACGGAGAGGTCATTGCAAGGCCAGTAGATGAGAGTTTAGGATTGCTGTTGGTTGTTATCGTTGGTGGGCGGGGTGTTGAGAGGGGGTGTCGGGGGAAGTTTACGGCGGGGGGGGGGTACGCCGGTGTTAGGTTTGTGTTCCTGGCGCATGCGACCTTGTTGATCGGGTTAATAGTCGCGGCAAGCTACGCCGGTACCAGCGTTCTGTTCGCAGCGTTTCTGGCCTGCGCGGTGAGTATGATACGTGGTGGGATGGGAAGCGCGGCAGTGGACTGACCGCTGCCAAGGCCTACGGGGAGTAGGTTCCTGTAGAGAGGATATTAAAGCCCTTCTTTTTCGTACCTACACCCGCCAATCCTTCGTCCATTCACCTACGCTAATCTCCGGAATAACAGGCATCAGTAAGCTTCTCAATCCCCATAACCCAAATGTTCTCCCGATCCACTGTCTGGCGCGGGGCTGTCTGCAGCCTCCTCATGATACTAGGGAAACTAATAACAGGTTTCTGGCTACTCCGCTTTTCCCTCCCCTTCTCCCTCCGCGCACCAACCGCGCTATTCCATTCACTCCGCACCCGCCAGAAGCTCGGCCCTAACCCTACCAACGACATCCCCCCACCCCAATCCCATGGGGGCGCCACAAAACCCCCGCTCCTACCCCCCAACAGTCCTAAGTCTCTCAATGGTCACCCGTGGCGAGATTGCATTTCTGATCGCCTCAATCGCGGAGTCAAAAGGCGTGTTTGATCAGTCTGAGAACGGGGTATATCTTGTTGTCGTGTGGGCAGCGACCGTGTGCACGGCTGTTGGGCCGCTGGGAGTCGGGTTGTTGGTTCGGAGGGTGAAGGTGCTGGAGAAGAGGAGGGAGGGAAGCGGTAGCGGGGAGGGTGTTTTGGGGGCTTGGGGGTTTGAGAGCGGGGGTGAGAATGCGCAGGGTGAGGAAGGAAAAGAGGTAGAGGAACAGACTATGAACTAAAAGAGCGCTGTGATAAGTGGCTCACCTGAGAATCAGACCTCCGCCGCACTATACATATCATAGCGTATCACTCGAGCCATAAATACCCTCCATCCCTGTCAATTCCCTCCTCCCCCATAGGCCTAGACATACTGCTGTAAATTTGAATGAATGATAATCCTCGAGAGGATGGACGAAGGGTACAAGCTCTATTCCTAGTATTGGTATTTTCCCCCATGATATCATTATCCACCCAACTACCACCAAACTCTCTTACCCTAGGGACTAAAGTTACATCGTTACCACGATTATATGTCGAAATCCAACGCTCTAGAATTTAGCGATTGGCGCTCCTTGGCTTTCGCTAGTTGGGGAAAGTGCCGGTCCCAATGCAATTGCAAAAAAACTCCACTCCCGCAAGTGGAAGCCGTGGTATCACAGCAGAAATGGGCCTGCCTCTCTCACCGAGGGGGGCCTACACGCGGAGGGTCACATTTTAACTCAACTTCACACCGTGCAAGAGATATCCAGAAGCGGGTGGAAAGGTGGTGCATGGAGATGTGCTAAATTACCGGTATATATTCTACTATCATACAAAAAAATCACCCGCCTCCCCCTCCCAAAAAAAAAGGAAAAACTCAGAACCCCCCCCCCTCCCCCACTTAAGACACAAACAGGTCCCCAATAGCCCAGATATCACGCAGGTCACCCGCCCACCCCTCTATGCGCCCAATACCTCCTCGAAAATCCCCCTGCAGCGCACCCTACTCCCCAATCTAGCACATAACAAAAAGGCTCCACTAAGCTTCCGGTGCAGACTGTACGTCTCCTCGGGCGGCGGGGTAAGCCTCTCCTTCATCATCAATGGGATGAATCCGCGGACACGATCGGTTACGGTCTGATCGCTAAAGTCGTAGACTTCCGGCGCGTTAGTACTAAAGGGCTCTGATAGGGCGAGAATGGATCCAAGATGTGCGCGCAGCATTGTTTGGGATTCGAGGCCGGTGAGGTAGCCGAGTTTTAGGGAGAGGTCACGGATTTGAGATTCTTCGCTGCAGGCGCCCGCCTTTAGGAGGGCGCAGTAGGTATGGACGAAGGATTCTGGGTAGGCTCTTGAGGCGCCAAAGTCAAGAAGTTCAATCTAGGCTCGTTAGCTTTCTTTCTTTTGTTTTTTGTTTCTTTCCAAGAAGGGGGGATGCCTTTTGCTCCTCCACGTTCCATAGGAAATTTGTCCAATTTGGATCAGTTTGCATAAACTTGAATTCTCGAACTTCTCGAAAACACAGTTTGAGAATCTGAGTGCCGATAAAGTCTCTTTCCTGCTGTGTCAACTTGCCCATTATCTTTGTCACGCCGACCCCGCCCATTCTCTCCATCGTTAATACCTGAGGACCGCAAGCCTCGTCGATAATAGCGGGAACCTTAAATACAGAAGTATCATTCTGCAAAAGTATCGCGAAACGCTTTGCACAGTCCGCTTCACGGAGGTAGTCGCATTCCCAGGCTAGTTCTACTCTTGCATTCGCAATAGTTTTATCGAGGTAAAGACCTTTAGGGAGAAGGCGGGACGCTGTTAGGAGAATAGCCAAGTTGCTGAGGTCCGAAGAAATTGACGCGGCGACTCCAGGGTACTGGATTTTGACAGCAACGGGAAGACCATTGGATGAGAGGGTTGCTGCGTGTACCTGGCCGATCGAAGCAGCAGCCATGGGTACCTCCTCAAACGCGGAGAATAAATCCCGCCACTTAGGACCCAAATTGCTTTCCAAGACAGAATCGCGTTGGGAGGGTGGCATGTAATCCGCGCTGTCCTGGACACGTGTGAGAACCTCCTGTATGGCTGGTGGTAACATTTTTGAATCTACCCCAGTCAGCTTTTGTATTTCTGCATTTGATATATGTGCGTGTATACCCTGAATGCTCATCATTTGACCAAGCTTCAAAGCCGCTCCTCGCATCATACTCAATTTTTTAACCAATCTCTCCACGTTTGCTGGGCTCAACATTGCGCCGCCAGTGGAGCCACCATCCCCCCCTCCAGTGGCTCGTCGAAGGGATTCGCCCGCCGCTCCCCATGCCATACCCGCTGCCAACCCACCATAATGAAAGAGCCTTCCGAGACGGGAAGAGGGGACACGGGAGGCACTCATTTGGAAGGCTGTCCCGTCAGGAAGAGGGCTATTGTCTGCCTGTTTTCGGATTCCAGGCAAATCCTCTTTCGGTACAGGATCCAGGCCATTCAAATCTCCAGAGTAGTGGAAGTGGCCTTGCCCGATTCCTTCTTTCTTCACTAGCTCGGGCTTCACAGGAGCTATATCTCGGGATCCATAGCGGGACTTTAGTATGCTAGATGAAGAAGCGTAGAGGTTCAGTTGCTGAGTTCGTATTAGGTAGTGCTTTCTTGCCACTGCTGAAGAGGCTGAGAACACCGCTATCAGGTCTGAGAGGCCGCGGGAAGCCATGATGGCAGGTAAAGGAGGGATTATTGGAAAACGGAGAAAGTTTTGACGGACATGTGAAGCGTGGTTGAAAGTGAGGTCCGGGATTTGATAATCACATTGTTACCTGTTCGGATTTACATTTCTCCGGATTAATTGGGGTCTAGCCCTACCATACAAACGCTAGAGGTTCGGAGCGAAATCGGCAAATTGAGAAAACCCGAGAAGGCCTAAGGGGTCTATTTCTTATTATTTTTATTTTTACTCATATCATACTTGCGCGCAAATTAAGTGACCAGTGGAGCTCCAAAAGCGGGTGGGTATGATACAAGTGGTTTTACCTCAAAACTAGCAGATTTCACACCAAGATATTATGCCAGAGAAAATTCGCAAAAATACAAACTATCAATTGTACCACTGAAAACAGTAAGGACATCACTTTCTGTATACAAATGTCTACTCGAGTACTCAATTCCCAACTCCCCAAGCATGGTATGTACGATATCATAGTTGAACTTTCAAATTCCGCCAAGACCCAGTTTTCCCACCAAAAACAATGGTCTTGGCCCAATTTCGAGGAAAGCTTTATTTCTCATTGCTGATATCCCTCAGAGAATTTAAATTCATTCGAGGTTAATAGAAGTCAAGCAGCCTACAGCTTTTCTAGACATTCCATGAACTTGCCCTATTTTTAATTCAAGTATTGGCACTGGAACAAGTGCACTGCACAAAATTGGCTATTCCTGGTGTAAAATTCCTTGTGCCTACTCACTCTCTGCTTCTATCAAAATCTAGGTCCCGTTGCACCATGGCTTAGATTGCGCACAAGTATGATACGAGTCGTAATCATTTCCACCACTCGTGCAGTACAGTGCCGGCATTGGTATCATATCGAACTCTACCTTCCCACCTACCCAAAGAAAGCCACTCGGTTCGCACCGACTGATGAAAGAAGCACGACATTCCACAGCCTCAATACCGTACCCGAGAAGCTTCCAACAGCATGGAGGGCGGATATGCCATGACCTAACGTCGACATTGCTTCTTGCATAACCTTCTTCGCCTACCGGTATATACCGGTATCACTTGTAACAAAATCCGTCCCTGCTCTTCTCCCACTTCTTGTATAAGCACATGTAACTAATCGGCTTCAACAGTGCAATATCACATTTGCACCTACGGCCTTCTCCTTCCTCTCCTCCAGGCGATAGGTACCTACCCCCGCTCTGCCCCAGCACCGCAAGTCAAACTGCCAACAATAGCCCAGGCTTATGAATGATCATGATCATTTCGATCGATGACTACACCAAGAGCCAGTTCACAACAATTATTGGAGGGGCATCGCCGAGAAACGCACCCATGGGAACAGAATCGCACACCGATGCGTTGGATCCTTCGAGAGCCCAGAGAGCATCGCCGATTCGTCGAACGGGATTTCTATTTGTGGATCCGCAGCCCACCAATCCTTTCGGCTGGTAGTCTAATGGTTAACCGAACATTGGCAAACAAACGATGAGCTCCCAGCGGGTAAAGAGCGTGTGATCTACACCCTTCTCCCGGCGTTTCCCCCCTAAAATTTACTTTGTAGCAACACGCCAATTCCTTGTAACCTCAGGTATTGCCTCGTGCATTATCATGCTGTTAGTACAAGGATATACAATCACGCATGGAGTATCTGCATGGGCTTTTTTTTATTAGACGGGGTGCTACCTCGTATTTCACCTTCAGCGAGAGGGTGTGTGGACTACAGTTACGAATACTGTTTAAAAAAAAGGGAAAGAAAAAAAAGAAGAGGTGAAAACAGTTCGTGATCTGTCTCGCCAACAAGTGTTCAAGGGGGGATGGAACGTGGAAGACGTTTCAAGTTCGCAATCCACTAAGGAGAAGAGGCACTCGGGAGTGCCACGCTTTTGTCGTCGCAAAGATTCAGGAACGGATTTAGAGAAAGTCCAGCCCAACCTTTCTCATTGCGCAATGCCCCCTCGCTTGTCTTGGCGCGGAGCCACTGGGCGGTGTCTCTCATTGTCTCTCGAGTCCCTGCCGCCAACGAGCGTTAAGCGTCAACCATTCACCGAATGACCGAACGACAGGGAATTCAGCCACTATACTCGAGTAACCCCCATGGTACCTTTAGGCAACAGCTACCCGCATCGATAGCTCCCCTCCTCCACACTGACGCAAAATCTACATTCCCCCCCGGCCTGACACATTGCAGGAGAAGGGAAGAAAAAAGAGACAGAGATGTGAACATCGAAAGACCCATGAGAGCATCTAGCCCACTTCCCCCCCCCCTTGTCCTCCCCCCGTACTATTATCACACTCAGCCCCTCTCATCTGGCAGTGCGAGCACTGCTTCCCTTAGTATAGAACAATAAGAGACCCGAGCTCTTCCATTCCATTGAGTGATCCCGCTATATTACCCCGCTCATTCCTGTCCTAAACTCTTTTCCCTTCATTTCCTCGTGAACCATCCCCCTCTCTTCCTACAATATGCCTTTCGTACCCAATACCCCCGAGTCGCTATCTACCCTCCTCTCGCGTGCCGATCCAAAGAACCCTTCCCCCACATGCTGTGGTGTATCAAACACTGGGAAATCATGTCGCCGCAAGCTGGTACCCTCAAAGTCAGGCCAGCCAGCATCTGGGGTAATTGCCGTAGTTAGCGGTCAAAAAGCCTTCTTTTGCGAACAGCACAAGAACCAGTCTCGAGACGTGGTCCTCAGACATACTGCCTCCTTCGCCCGGAGACGTGAACTACTCGGACGTGGAAGTATGGACACATTTATTGAGCAAGTTGAGTTGTTGGTTGCTGGCGGGAAGCCGGGAGCCACAACCACTACGACCTTGACTTCCAAGATCAAGAGAATTGGCCCAGGGAATGATCCATTCACTTCCCCTCCTAAGTTTGCAAAACCACCTCTTCCCCCTGCCAGTCACAAGCGAGAGGAGCACAGGCAACAACAGCAAAAGACACAAGAGAAAAAATCCATTTGGTCAAGGCTGTGCTGTTGGGTTCTTGATGACTCGAAGGAAGAGTCTCGCCCTCGGTACAGGAAAGATGAAGCGGAATCGCAAGCTGCTGCTGCTGGCGTTGCAGAAAATGATTTTACTGAGAAGGGCGGGAAAACACATGGGAGGAGCAAAGACAACACATATGTAGACCTTGACTCGACTCCATCAACACCGAAATTGCCGATGATGTACCCGGATCTCACTCATCTGCAGCAGCGTAGTGCCAGCGCAGCTCCAACATCCAGACCGGTAGCGGCGGGAAAGGGAACAACACCTAAGGCTCCAAATCACCCCTCAATAAACGACTTCGGTAGTCGAAGGAATAAAGGTAGGTACCCGTAACCAAATTGCCAGATACGGCTCTAACATTTCCCCAGGAAACCCCCTAGTACCACCAACTTTAACAGAGAAGACGGCACAACGCCTTGAACAGGAGCTTGCAAAGCCCTTTTCGGAGCAAGACGAGCCGGGCTACATTTATATGTTCAAGTTGTCAGACTCTCTCCTATCACCACAGCCAACCCCGGCCTCCACCCCCAATGGCACACCAAACAAGTCGAATGGGCGCTCCCACCAGAGAAGTGCTTCGGGTGCACCACGAGAGGTAGCTAAGGACACCGAGAGCGCGCAGCCAGGGCAACGCATATTGCTCAAAATTGGGCGAGCAAACAATGTTCAACGACGCCTTCACGAATGGTCAACCCAATGTGGGTACGACCTGGAACTAGTCCGTTATTACCCTCACATTTCAGCGTCCTCCCCAGGACCTACGACCCCGAAAGTAACAACCAAGGCCCTGAATAAGGAGATTGGAAGGAAAGTACCAAATTCCCACCGGATAGAGCGATTAATCCACCTGGAGCTTGGGGACAATCCGGACAACCGTCCCGAGATCAAGTGCGACATGTGCAAGAAGACGCACAAAGAATGGTTCTCAGTGCCGGCCACCCGCGCAGGATTGGAAGGCGTGGACGAAGTCGTCAAGAAGTGGATCGAATACGGTGAGAAGAGCGCTATGGTCACCGGAACAGGTCCCACGGCCCGGGCACCAGCCGTGCCCAAGGTCACCCCAACTAAGACGGCAGCGAGCCCTCCAAAGAAGGGCGACACCCCCAAGTCGGCCTCAAAGCGACCGACGGTGCAGAATGCCCCGGTTGGCGCTGACATCAAAGCGGTAGCCAAAAAGTCCCTATCGCCTTCTAGGAAAGCTAATGGAAGCGCGGGCAATACCAAGACTGATAATTCCTCAAGCATCAGTACCAAGACTACACCCTCGAGGAATACTAAGAGTCCATCTCCAGGTAGGAGCGCGAGGCCACGAACACCGAGCCGCTCTCCGGCCCCTCGGAGCAAGGCCACTTCTACTCCGAAGACTACCCCGCCGCCGCCTTCGAGCGTGGGTAGCAGTGGAAGGAAGAAGAAGCCTAGCGGTGGGGGGTGGAAGCTCTATGATGAGAATGAAGGATGTGAAGAGTATGTGCCTGATGATGAGGTAGAATGATCCAGTCCATTGTAGTTTATTCTACCTTTTTGTTTATATTTCTTTTTTTTTTTCTCCCTTCTTTCCTTTTTCGTTTTTTACACAGGAGTTTGGCGGGGGAGATGTTAGATGGCGTTTCTTGCCTTTTTTTTTCTTTTCTTTCTTTCTACCCTTTTTTGCCTTTTCGTGCATTTCTTTCCGGGCTTGGAGTATAATATGACATTGTATCATACAGTATGATATTATGGTTTGTGAATAATGATATATTATACCCTCGAGATCTACCGTATCATACTTTGATCGTACTGACCGCACCCCGACTTGTCCGTCCAAAACCTTAACAAAATTGTGAAACTGCACCTTTCCTTTCCTTTCTCCTTCCACCATAGAACAACCTTCGATTCCCCACAGCACACACACCAGAAATTCCACAACTTTTTTGCGGCTCAACAAACCCGTACGGTATACACCCCACCAACCAACCCCACCACCACCACCAAACAAAAAAAAACACCACCACCACCACCAAAAATGACCAAATTCCGCGCCTGCATAGACATCCACAACAACCTCGTCAAGCAAATCGTCGGCGCAACCCTCTCGGACCCCTCCTCCACCACCTCCTCCGGGCTAAAAACCAACCACACCTCCCCGCACCCCCCGGCACACTTCTCCGCCCTCTACCGCGACGCGGACATCACAGGCTCCCACGTGATCCTCCTCTCGCCGGACAGCCAGCCAGCCGCGACGGAGGCATTGGCAGCCTGGCCCGGCGGCCTGCAAGTGGGCGGCGGCGTGACGGCGGACAACGCGCTGGAATGGCTGGACGTGCGCGGGGCGGCGAAGGTCATCGTGACCAGTTGGCTGTTCCCGCGCGGGCGCGTGGAGGTGCGGAGGCTGGAGGAGTTGGTGCGGCGGGTGGGGGGGCCGGAGAGGGTGGTTATCGACCTTAGCTGTCGGCGCGTGGGGGGGAGGTGGATGGTTGCGATGGAGAGGTGGAGTCGGGTTACGGAGGTGGAGGTTTGTAAAGGTTTGCCTTTCTTTCTTTCCTTCCTTCTTCCGGGGGCTGATGGTGGGTGGTAGAAACGTTGGATATGCTATCCGGGTACTGCTCTGAATTCTTGATTCATGCTGCGGATGTGGAGGGGCTGTGTCGGGGGATTGATGAGGAGCTGGTGCAAAGGTTGGGGGAGTGGGTTACTATTCCTACGACTTATGCCGGGGGTGGGAAGGAGTTTGCGGATTTGGAGAGGGTGGAGAGGCTTTCGGGTGGGAAGGTGGATTTGACGTTTGGGAGCGCGTTGGATTTGTT
>Ga0307513_10000426_pt1 | contig 60859 bp, 60 predicted proteins | sample 15_EM_MG_FD_202174 | JGI IMG/M metagenome (GOLD analysis project Ga0307513, IMG submission 202174) | Populus trichocarpa ectomycorrhiza microbial communities from riparian zone in the Pacific Northwest, United States - 15_EM | ecosystem: Host-associated > Plants > Roots > Unclassified | place...
ATCCGTAGTCGACAAGCCGTTTCAGACAGTCAGGTTTCTCCTTCCACCAATATCTTATGAAGGGATACCCGATGTCATCAAGACCAGGACCAGTATTCGTCGGGCTCCGCCTAACAGCAGATCCCAACTCGCAGGCAGGGTCCATCTCAACTGCAGATGGTTGCCATGGTTGTTCATCGCCAGGTCGCAACTGGGCAGCGATAAGATCGCTAATATCGGCGTGTCGGCAAACCAACTGACCACCAGGGTCACGCATAGAAGGAAGTGTCCGCCTCGATTCCAGTTGCCTGACCAGTTTGAAGATAGCAGGATCACCGGCCTTCTCAATCGTGTCCCGAATAAATTCCTGTCGGGATCTCAATAGCATGGCCCTGTAAACCCGCCGAACAACGTTGTATTCATCCGATACCGCTGGCAGTCGTCTCCTCACTCGCCTCATGCGATTCAAATCAGATCGAATCCGTTGCAAGTCGGGATTCCAAAAGTGGCATCGACCAACCCCCATACCAGCCCTCGGAAGCGCGTCCACACCCACCCTCAGTCTCTCCCACATCCCCTCATCCTCACCAGAATTGACGTGTTCCAGTATATCATCACAATCAGATGCTGGAATTCTCCTCCATGCCGGGCGCCGTCTGGCCAGGTCGACTGGTTCATCAATCTCCAACCTCGCAATGATGGCGGCATGTTCGAGGCCGGCTTTTGTGTCATATGACACTCTTGTATCCCCAGTTCCGATAAACAAGTCGATAACACTGATGTTTCGAAATGTTTTTTGACCAGGAGAATGCACCAGGAGGCCGTGTCGATCGCAGAACTGCTTCAACCATATACCGTGGCCACGTGCACTGCCACCGTTGGGGTTAGGGTCCCAATCGCAGTGTCTGGCATTGAAGTCGCCCATGAGGAAAGAACAATCAACCCATGTCGGTTCGAACGCTGCCCATTCATGTCGGTTGGCAGTGGGAGGAACGTAAACACCGCCGATCCTTCTCCTCACCCCACCCACATCAACCATAATCACACAAGTCACCATGTCGTGTAAGTCCACCAGGAACAAACCAGACAAAGATGACCTAACAAACACCTCAACACCAGACGCCTGAACAAAAGAAAACAAATCAAAATCCACATGCTCATGTACAACACCACCCCCGTCCGCCTTCCGGGGGGGATCAACAATAAACAACAAATCAACAAAAGAAAAAACATCCATCACCAACGAACGGTTAGCCCTGCTCCGTCCAACATTAATCGACAATGTCGTAATAAACATTAGGCCTGAATGGCCGACGAGGTGATATCGGAGTCAGAGGCGCGCCTCTTAAGAATGCTTTTCGGGGGCGCATCCAAGCCCAAGGAAAAACCCATAGTCTCATCGTCATCGATGGTCTTAATGGGGGGGTCGACCGACGGGCCAGCCGAACTAGATGGCCTGAGGGCCTTGTTAACTCTGCCGGAGGGGGCCGGTTCCACAATTTCGGTAATACGGGAGGGGCCAGCCTGCTCGTAAGCATCAATAGCCTTACCCTTACCTTTCCTGTCAACCTTAGGCCGAACAACCTTGGCCTTAGGCAGAGCGCTGTCAGTCATGCCCCTTCGGTGGTCAGCACGTCTAGCAGCATAACTCACTCCTTCTACCTCAACTGTCAGTCCCTTAGCAGAGACCTCCTTCTCAACCATCGCCTCCGAGGTAATCTCAACATGTACCCCATGACGTCGACGGCGTTGACGATTCAAGGACCGGTCGGACACACCCGTAACAGATGTGTCATCGGCGACGATAGGAGATCTAGCACCAGCGGGGGCAGGGGAAGAACCGGAAGCAAAAACCACTGGGCACCTATTGTAACCAGTGAAATGGTCGGATCTCTCGCATAGCATACACCGACGAACAGTGTGGCTACATGACTGACCGTTTTCACCAGGGCAGTTAAGCTGCCCACATCGGTGGGACTTCGACAAATGGTCCCCAAAACTAAAACGACAGCGGGGAGGGAACGCACACAACATCTCAACATGGCCTACCTGGAGGCACTTGTTGCACACTGGGGCAGACCTGTGTTCCTCAAAGAACCTAGCATTCCTGGACTTGCCAAACAAAAAGATACCCTCGGAGGAAAGGATCCTGTCACTGGCATCATTGCGTTCAAGAGTGAACCGAATGCCGCAAGAGGTAGCGCCAGCCTGCTTCATGGCATAAACCGAGCCAAGCATATTGGGCCGACCGGCAGTAACAACACCTGGGTTCGACCCCTCAATATCGGTCCGGAGGCCATCGAAAGCCCTGTCGCCAGTCCAGTCTTCAGGTTTCCACAGAGAGCCCCTACCAGTGGGAGCCAGGGGGACGCCGGAGACCAAAATCTTAACCTTTGCCACATCCTTATGGAAGACAAAGTTCGTAAGACCGGAGGGGCCGAGTTCCCGAAGGAGAGTCGATCGGCATCGTTCCAGTCTATCCCAGACCTGGGTGGCAGTATGCTCCGCCAAAGTCAAGTAAATGCATCCAATCTCAAGCTCGGAGCGGGCTTCCCGAATGTACGGGGTTTTGTCACAAACCTTCCCAAGATTGCTCAAAGTCTGGTTCATTCGGATGCGGATGGCCTCCGGAGTTACAGGAAGCTGTGTCCGCTTGCCGGTCTCGAAGCGCATAGTAATGCGGCGCTTGCGGGCATCGGGGGAGGGGGAGGAGGTAGGAACCCTGGCACGGGAAGGACCCGGAATAACAGTGGCAGGGGGTGGAGGCGGCACCAATCGTGACCTAACCTGACGACCTGGCCTGGTCATAAATGGCACAGGAGGAGGGGGAGGGGCAGCCGCAACCCGGCTATACATTGCCGCGCCGGTAGGGGGGGATGACACCGGAACAGGAGTGGGAGCAGCAGCGAGAATGGGAACCGGGGCGGGGGTGGGGGTCGCGGCAACCTCACCCCGCCGTCTGTTACGGCGACCACGAGCATTCTTTCTGCCAACCACGACAAACTCGTTGTTGGGTGATTCAACAAAGGCGACCTTCCTGAGACCGGAGGAAGACGCAACACCAACATCAGTAGGAGGAGGGGAAGGGGTAACATCACCGTTCATGCGCTTAGCAGCCTCAGCGCGAACAGATTCCCTAATAGTTTCCCTCGAGCTCCAGACAGGTTCACCCCTGCCAATCGTCAGCTCAGCCTCATAGGCAACCGTATCCCCTTCCAACCGGGCAATAACAGCCTTCAACAACTTAATCTCCCCTTTCAAAGAGATAATCTCATCCAAGCAGTTGTTCTGCTGCTTGCCCAGACGCTGAATGTCAGCAGCAACCTCCTCAAGGGAACCATACGTCTCCTTCCCCCCAACCAGCCCGTAGAGACGGCAGCCATCGATCATGGAGGCGTCGTCAGAATCGGAGAACGATGTAACCGAGCCATCAGAGGAGGACGGCGAGGACGATAGGGGGACCGCGTTACCGGAACGGATATCCTCCAGACCACTCAACAAAGCTGCGTTAACCCCCGAGGGCGACCGATAGCTCATGGTAAGCGGGAGGGCGGGAAGCGACGAAAAGGTTGGGGTACCCAATGGCGAAAGGCTGCGGGTAGCCGATCGTGGCTGAGCATCGGTGGCGTACCTAGAGTCACCAATACCTGTGCCATCAGTGTTAGACCCCCACCCAAATCCATAGAGGTATCGCGAACGATAACCGCCGACGAAGGAACCACTTGACTAGTGGTTAAAGGAAGGGGGGACGGGGAGACTCTCATGGGGGGGGTGTTGCCCCGTCGTTCCTTGGTGTGAGCGATAAACTCATGGTGTCTTTTCGACACAGGAACAAAAGCACGGCGACCAGAGGGAATGGTGGAATCTGGTGCGAAACCAGAACCGGCACCAGGGCGCGACCAGGGGGGGACAAAGGGGGGCGGGGACGAAACCTGAGTGATCCGATCCTCAGGGCGGATGCTACCTGCAGGAGGTGCATAGTCCTTGTCCGACGATCGGTCCAATCGGAAGTTGCTGTAAAGCTTCCGCTCACCGGATGAAAGTCGCTCAACAGGGGAGGGAAGACGCCGTTGGCTATCGTCAACCTCGACCACAGAAGGAACGTACAGGGGGTCCTGGGATCGGTCTTCGCCAATGGACGGCCAGGATGCAGAGGGGACCATGGGATCAGACGCCATAGTCGAATGGAAATCCGAGCTCACAATCTGGGAGCTGGACCGGGCGAAGGACTGGGAGGGGCCCTCGGGGGTGTGGAAACGGGCGTAAAAACCCAAAGAGGTAGTGCGGTCGACGTGGCAACCAGCAGAGGCAACAGCGAGGGATTCACAGCCGCGAGCAGCCAAGATCCCGAAACAAACCTTCTCAACAGCGTCGAAGGTGCGGAGGTCGAGGCCCGAAACAATATGTCGAACCTCATCATCGAAGTCCGAGTCGTCGTTCCTGCAACCCCCGACGTCAACAATGCGGAGACCAGTGTAGTCTCCACCCGGGGCAGCGTAGGAAAATCCATGAACGGGCACAAGACCACCTTCGCCAGCAGCAACAGCCCGTCTCACCAGGCAGTGGGGGCAGGGAGGAGGGGGGGGAACAGAGTCACCCATCGTGAAAGTTCACCTGTAGCAAAAGGCCAGGCGAGCCACCAAAAAATAAAAAATCACCGGTAATAAAAGCCCGGCGAGCCACTAAAGATATTGCCCGAAGGCCAAAAGCTCCGACCGCCCGAAGGCAAAAGAACGCGACCGTCAACCAAGTGTGTTCACGATAGTAAAGCGTGGTGTTGAGGGTGGCGAAACCGTGTGTTCTGATTGGTTGCAACAGACGGTCAGGAAAATCGGTGTGGTTGTTCGTTGTTGTTCGCTGTTAGGCTAGTCTACATGAGAGGCGGCTTATGTGCTAAAGTGTGTGCGCCAAGCTAACTACTAAACAGAGTTTTTCCGTGGGCCCGATCGAGCGACATGACTGCTCTCACTACCCTATCAAACACCTCAGGGCACACCGGTATCTCCTAGTTCGCCAAGAACCCCCACGCTCGCTCGGACTCGACAGATCCTGGCTGCTGGTCCGCAATTACACTCGTTTCCCGACTTCCTTCTTGCTCCTTGTCCCTTTGCCCCCCAAAGCGGATCTCCCCGGCCTGATCCCGTTTATCCCTTCCCCACATCCGCACTCCCAGCGCTGCCTGGTCAAACTTTAGGTTGCCATCCTTCAATCCCTTCGCTTCCCACTTGGCCCCGCAGCTGCAGACAGGGAACGTGACAGTTTTCTTATCGCAACCTACAACCCACCTAACCACCGTGCCACTCATTGCAACTTTCAACTTGCCAGGACCAGGAGTTCATGCACATATCGTAATCTATATCCCTGCCTCCACAACTGGTCTCCCGCGCACAAATATTCCTCCCTTCCTCCTGCTTTTGTAAAGGCCCATCGCACCACCACCTTCTCCACAGTTCCCCTTCCCCTTGTCACTGGAACTGTCAAATGAGTGCCCGGTCTTCCCGCTTCCTCTCCCGCACTGTTGGTGATGCAACTTCTCGACTTACACGGCGTGCCCCCGTCGCCCTACCTGACGAAGAACTTGGTCCCTCTACATCTCTGTTCAAATGGTTTGGTCTGAATGGCCTCCATAAGCCACCCGATCTCTCCCGCACCCTCAGTACGGCAGATGATGAAAAGGGTCCCCAAGACAAGGCAAAGAAGTTGGGCACTTTCAGTGGAGTAGACCCCTCCTCATAATTCTCGTTCCTCGGGTCCTATTCCCGCTCACCCTGGATCTATAGGTATTCGTGCCGACAACCTTAAACGTTCTTTCAATCCTCATGTTCCTCCGCTTCGGATTTATCCTAGGCCAGAGTGGTATTCTAGGAATGCTCGGTGCTGCCCCTACTCCTTACTTGGTTCTGCGATATACTGGAGTGAGGTTATTGACATTATAGTCCAGGAATGCTCCTTGTTAGGTACGGTTCCATATCCCTTGTCAATTCCCCACGGGCTCTCTCCTTCAATAGACTCAATTATCTACCAAACCCGCTCCAATGGATCCCCGCTCCTCCCCCAACAGACTTTACTAACCCTATTCTCTAGCTACCTCATCAACTTAATCACAACATTGTCTATTTCAGCGATTTCTTCCAACGGCACTGTGCGCGGTGGCGGTGCTTACTATTTGATATCACGCTCACTAGGACCAGAATTTGGAGGCAGCATTGGGCTTGTCTTCTACCTAGGGTTTGTTTTCAATACAGGAATGAATGCTGTAGGCATGATTGATTGCCTAATGAACAACTTTGGTCAAGTTGCTGGAAATTCTGGTCACGTCTTTCGTGATGGCTATGTTCGTACACCCCCCGCCGCCCACTCCCCCGCTCTCGATATATTCTCTTGTAGTCTTAGAAACCTTAAGCTTGTCACAACATTTATATCCGGGCTTATTGTTGATTCTTTTGGCGCCTGTTAGTGGTACCGGTATCTTTATGCGACTACCGTGCTTGTCTTTTGTACGGCTATCTGTCTTTTGGGCTCCGCAATTTTTGCTCGGGCCTCTAACCTCCTCCTCGGGGTCCTTCTTCTGGCCACTTTCTCTGTTCCTTTTTCCGCACTCGTAGTTGCGCCTTTTTCCAGCCATAATATCCACTATACCGGCATCTCTACAGATACCCTTCTTGAAAATCTAAGGCCACGGTTCACCAAAGGTGCAGTTGGTAGCCAAACGTCGGGACGGTTAGTCTTTCAACTCCCGTGCGGTGCCTGTTGAAATGACGTATTTTAGTGAGAACTGGCAGGATCTCTTTGGCATCCTTTTCCCGGCGACTGCCGGTATATTTGCTGGTGCTAGTATGTCTGGTGATCTACGCAACCCAAGCAAATCCATCCCCAAAGGTACACTTCACGGGTTATTACTCACCTTTGTTGCCTACACCATGGTAATCCTTTCTATGGGTGCCACTATCAAAAGGGAGAGTCTCTACAAGGATCTCAATATCATCCAAGATGTTTGTTGCGCCCCCCTATGCCCTTATAAGACTTCGGGGGTGCTAATTTCCATCGTAGATCAATGCTTCAAAGCATCTGATTCTGATGGGTGAGCTGGCGTCATCGTTCTTCTCTGCGCTCATGGGCGTCATTGGTTCCGCCAAATCACTCCAAGCACTTGCCCGGGACGGCGTCGTTCCCGGTGTTTCGGTATTTGGTCAGGGGACAAAGTCGCACGACGAACCGACCTATGCAATTATACTAACCTTTCTGCTCTCCCAGCTCACCCTTTTCGGTGATATCAATCAAATCGCTAACATCGTGACGATGACATATCTTATGACCTTCTTAGTTACCAATCTTGCCTGCTTTCTTTTGAAAATCGGGAGCGCGCCCAACTTCAGACCGAGCTTCAGGTACTTCACATGGTGGACAGCCGCTGCTGGAGCAGTTGTGAGCGGAGCGACAATGATCTTCGTGAGTGCGGTGTATCACGCCCCCCGACTTTTCGACTAACCACTTAGCTAGGTTGATAAACTTTATGCTGGCGGCTGCCTTGCCGTATTGCTTTCGTTGTTTTTGGTCATCCATTACACCACGCCACCAAAAAGTTGGGGGGATGTTTCTCAGAGCTTGATCTATCACCAGGTCCGGAAGTATCTTCTCAGACTTAAGCAAGAACATGTGAAGTTTTGGCGGCCCCAGGTAATGTCCCGCCTCTTTCAATACCTTTTACCACTGTTCATTAATTCACGGCCCTTTAGATATTGTTACTGGTCAATGATCCCCGGCGATCGTGGGAGCTGATTCAATTTTGCAACGGTGGTCAAGCCCTGGCACAACATAATTTGGAACAAGCATGACTAATCCCGCGGAAAACAGCTATGAAGAAGGGCGCTCTGTACATTTTGGGCCACATAGTTGTCACACCTGACTTCCAGGAATCCTTTCCTGAGGTGAAGCGGCAACAGGCAGCATGGATGAAGTATATCGATTTTAGCAAAGTCAAGGCATTTCCTCAGATCTCGATTGCGCCCACAATCGAGTGGGGGGCCCGCAACATTGTCCTTTCTGCAGGGCTTGGGGGGATGCGACCAAATATCGCTGTGGTGGGTTTCTATAATCTTGACGAGTACAGAGAATCGACCCCACTCATCAATGTACCCTCTGCAACACCGATAAGTGATAAGACATCTGCAAGCCGCCGGCTAGCTCGCCAAGGTTTATCGAACAAACGCGTTAGCCACATTGTTGATAACTTACCCACCGACAGCATGAGGAGCGAGAAAGCAGTAAGCGTGACTGGATATGTTAATATTTTGGAGGACCTGCTGCTTTCGTTGCAGATAAATGTCGCCATCGCAAAGGGATTCGAAGATCTTGAACTCCCAAAGAAAGGGAAACATCATGAGAAGAAGTATATCGATCTTTGGCCAATACGTACGTGTTTCCGTCTCCTGTCATGGTGACCTACCGCCTAATTACAAGTCCAGAAATGTCTGCTGAGATTGAAAACGATGCCCCTGGTGCTGGCAGTGTTCTGACCACTAACTTTGATACTTATACACTCATCTTGCAGTTGGTACTTGTCCCATCCCCCGGTCCCTTATCTTCTCTAATTTACCTTCAATAGGGTTGTATTCTTAACACTGTTCCCGCTTGGAAAAAAACGTATAAAGTCCGGGTGGCGGTTTTCGTCGAATATGAGAGCGATGTGAAAGAGGAGCAGGAAAGAGTTAAAAAGCTGCTCGAAAATTTACGAATACAGGCCGAGGTTTTAGTCATGTGGCTCTCGAGGGGCGATCTTCACTCCTATGAAGTTATCGTCAACGGATTAGCCCCAGAGGGCGATGACGATGTTGAAGAGATTCTCGGGAAAGAGGAATGGTGGAGGGAACTGCAGAAACGAAGGGGTCAAGCCTCTTCACAAGACAGTCCCAACCATCTTGCCGATCTAGCTCAACTTGTCAGTGGTGCTCAATGGCCCAGCAGCAGTTTCCAACAAGCAAACCGCCTAGGATCACACACGGCGTTTGGAGGGTTGCATAAACTTATCAAGAAGCCTCGAAGGAGGCATTCCATGTTTGGGCTCACAAGACTTGGGATGTCGGTGTCCCTGAATATGCGTACCCATCGCCTAAACCCGGATGCGCTTGACCACGGATCCGCTTCCGAACTATCAAGTGATGAAGAAAGTAGCGATGCGCTTCTCAGCGATGAAGAATCCGCTGTCAGCGCTGCAAGTGAAAACGACGCCGACGAATACGATGAACAATTAGTCTCTGTGCCAAAGGCACGCCGAGCCAGCGTTGGGGATCCACTCGGCCTAGGCATGCTCTCCCGAAGACAGACATTACGGCAAACCGCTCTCAAATCATCTGCATTAAAGTCCTCTCCTGGTGATGTACCTCGTGCACCGCCCCCCCACAATTCGCCCCCTGCGTCAAGTTCGGGTGGTGACTCCTCGCGAAGTGCGTCAGCTTCGTTGCCCGTCAGACCTGAGCCACCCCATCGGAGCTCCACACCAACCTTCTCCTGTAGAGCCATACCCGATACTCAGGTTGCCGCGGAAGAAGGTGCGGGCCCAAGCATCATGTTTGCAGATTCGAAGCCTAGGAGGACAACCAGCCCACCGGCGCAACCCCACCCACTCTCCTTTAACGACCTCCCTTCGAGGGCCCAGCATCTAATCCTTAACGAGCTCATTCGAAAGTATTCGCAGGATACAGCAGTAGTCTTCACCACCCTACCCTCTCCACAGTCTGGAACATTCAAGAGTGAGAAGGATTCTCTAGAATACCTCACCGGTCTTGAGGTAATAAAGAATAGGGCGAAAAAAGATCACCCTTCCCCTCCCTTACTTCGTCCCCCGCCGTGGTCAACCCTCTTCACCCATACTGACATTACCTAGGTTCTAACCGCAGGCCTTCCGCCTACGCTCCTAGTCCACTCTAATTCTTTAACCGTAACCACTGCTCTATAGTCCCTTCCTCGATCATACGTACGATGAAAACGAACGTTCTGATATTATTTCCTCCATTTCTTAATCCCTGCTACCCCCTACAATACCATTACACTTGTCGTTATGCCTGCGCCTCGAGCCCTCCGTAAAGTAAATAAATCAAACGCACTGCGCTTGGGCAGCGATGTCATCGCAATCTTTTTTTTCTCTATTCAAATATTACTCCAACTACTCGTTTTATTTTTCTCTACCCTTTGCCCCACACTCTTTTTCCTCAAGTGAGCCACGTCTTTCAATCCTACCGTTATTCCTGTGCTTTCCTTGCATCGGATCGGACAAGCGTCGCATGGATATGAACGGGCAAATGAGCATAACACAGTATTTCGAAGGCAGGAAGAGCAACCGGTACCGTCGCGAAAAAGAAACTGAAATGAAATCAGCTTACAACAGCGCACGAAATCTAGCCCCCTCTTCTCTCCCTCGCCAAAAGCACTCCATACCGTACTTGTGCTCTCCGGCATACGCGAACATGGATTACCCGTACGCCCCATGCTAGCAATCTCACGATCCTCCCTCCCCACCTCATCCTACTGCCCCACCACATCTCCGTATCAGCCCCCCTTAATTACCCATACCTAAATCTAGTATCCCATCACGAATCCCCGCAAGGCCTTCCAATCATCTCTCCTTCCTTAGGGATCCTCTGTCCACCCTCTGCCCATTTCCGACTCAACACTTAAAGCCTCATACTCCCAACTTAGTGCTTAAAACTCCGTTGCCGAATTCCACGCAATTCCGCGATATATCTGCTTTACTCTCCTTTTCCTATCTCTTCCTCCGTACATACAGGCATCCTATTACCAGATACAGGTCACGGATACGCGCTCAAGCCCCCGGCGCATGATAACGTATTTTGCCGGCCCAACCTCTCACCACGCCTCAAACGTTGTTAATTACAAAAATGAAGTAAAATAAAAGCAGTGAAAACTTCCCGAAGTCTTGCATAATGAATGAATTAGTCCAAGCACAGTACCGGTACATAGTTCTGTTGGGAGGTAGCTCCACACCGTGAGCTAGGATCGGTTATTCCCGGGATGTTAAGTATTCCGCCGAGAACCGTTGTCACCGGAGGAGCTCCGCTGGGTGATATTTGGTGCGTTGCGTTGGAGTGGATGAGCAATGATGCGAGAGGTAGATTTTTTATTGGGGGTACGGGCTATTGTACTATACCTTCCTCCTAGGTCTTGTTATGATACCGTAAAAACTCGAATAATTGAACCGTGCTATGAAGTCCAGAATTTCCTTCTCTGGAACAGGGGCAAAAAAACATAGCAAAACCACAGCCCCTTTCTCCCTTCCGACTTAGAAAAAAAACAATTTCTTGACCCTGCTGAGAGAGGAAAGTCCAACGACATAGCCCACAGTTCAATTATTCAAGTTTCTACGGTAATTGTGGTGGTATGGCTGCAGTCGGATGTCGTGGATTGGGATGGATGTGCTGCATAGGTGATCTGGCCGCCCAGTTATCTACGGTGCGGAACTTGGTCATGACAAGTGGATGGTAGTGATGACACGGAGGGAGGTGTAGTAGGTTGAGGGGACAGTGGTTATCTAATCCGTGATTGTCCGCTAGAGAGGGCTTTATTTCCGCCGTTACTAGAAGTACCTCCTCTTCCTCCTCCTCCTACTCCTCCTACTCCTACTCCTCCTCCTCCCTCCCTCCCCCCCCCTCCATAGCTATCTAGAGCTTCATATCTCTCCTTAACCAAACCTTCAGCCGGAACCAAATATCTCGAAACATGGTCACCACAGAAGCCAATCCAACTCCACTCTCCTCTTCCCCAAAGGTCCCATGGATCCGCACGCCATTAATCGAAAGCAATGCTCTGTCTAAGGCTGCTGGATGGTGCTTTCCCCATTTGCTACTTCCCTAAGATGGATGTAAACAGAGCTAACACTACTGCAGCAGAGTGCACATGAAGATGGACATGTTCCAACCGGCCGGTTCATTCAAATCTCGGTACGGTTCTTATCTCTTATCCTGCCCGATTACATCACGCCCTATCAGGCAGGAACATTCCGTACACGCTACATTGAGTCCAAAACTAACCGACGTATTCACCCCCGTCAATAGGGGAATAGGAAACTATTGCCTGAAAGCGGTCTGCCGCCGGCCCAATCGACCGATCCGCTTCTATAGCTCAAGCGGTGGTAACGCCGGCATGCCCCCCTCCCTCCTATTAATTCCACTAAGCCAACTAACGCATTACAAAAAGGCCTAGCAGCAGTAACAGCCTCCAACTCCCTCTCCCAAAGCGCAACAGTAATCGTGCCCACTACCACAACCCCCCTAATGAAGACCAAAATCCAACGTGCTGGCGGAACAGTAATCACTCATGGCGCCAGCTGGTCTGAGGCCGACGCGCACACCCGGGGGTTGGTAGCAGCAGATCCTACGGGCGTCTACTGTCCGCCCTTTGATGCAGAGGATATTTGGGAGGGGAACAAGACGCTTGTGGACGAACTCCTCGACCAGCTCGGGGGGATAGGGCAATCCCTCGATGCAATAATCCTCTCCGTCGGTGGTGGTGGGCTCCTCTGCGGCGTGCAGATGGGCCTGCTGGAGCATGGGCTTGGGCACGTCCCGCTGATCGCGGTAGAGCCCGAGGGCGCGGCGGGTCTTGCTGCGTGCTTGAAGGCGGGCGGGCTAGTGGAGTTGGACGGTGTCACGAGCATCGCTACCAGCTTGGGTACAAGGAACGTTGCAAAAAGGGCGTTCGAACTTGCGTGCCATGGGAACGTCCGCAGTGTCGTTCTGTCTGACGCCCAGGCTACCATGGGTGCGGTGAGGTTGATGGATGATGAGAGGGTTGCGGTCGAGCCAGCTTGTGGGATTTCAGCGGCTGTAATTTACGACAACGTGCTTAGGAAGGTGTGTCCTGAGCTGGCGCCGGAATGTAATGTCGTATTGGTGGTTTGTGGCGGTGAGTATCCTTCCTCCCCTAACCTCCCTGAGGGCTCGAGGGTGGACTAATGATGCGGTGTAGGGAATAGTATATCCGCGGAAATGCTGGCAGAGTATAGAAACACTTATGGTCGTTTAGATACCCCGGTGGCAATTCAGGCTTATACTAATTGAATGTGTCGCCAATATTGTCGCGGGGGGCGAGAGATCTTCAGTATGGTTTGCATTGTTACATAGATTTCATGTCGAGCAATCATTTCCCACACTTCCTTCCCTCTCGAGGCGGGCAGGCGAGCGACCAACAAGCCAACCAACCGAGAAACAAGCAATAAGCATAAAACCAGCCCGGAATCTAATACAATTCCACCACTGAGCAAGTGAAAGCGAAAGTGAAAGAATATTGAACACAGCGAAAAAAGTAAATAAGGAAAGAAGGAGACCCTAGTTGAACCATAACCAACTCCAATATTATTTTAATTTTTTGCCGTTCAAGCCGCAGCCTTAATAAGCCCCGCTCTGTAATTCCAGTAATTCGCCCTGATAGGGTCAAACTTAGCAGCTAGCAACTCGAGAGCTTTGACCGCTTTCCCATGCTCCTCCCTCTTCTCGGTGTAGATATCGGCGAGCAGGTCGAGTGCGTGTGAGGAGGTGATTTTATCTGGCTCATCGAGGGGCGCATATACCAAGCACATGCTCTCGACAGAGGGCAACGGCCGATGGGCCTTCTTGAGAAGACTTATCCTAGTCAGCGCAAGAACAGGAGCAATAAAAAAGGAGAATCACTAACCCACGAAGATAATTCCAGGCACTAGCATTCTGCGGCGCGATAAATACCGCATCCTCAATGAACCTGATCTCCCTCTCTACCACCCCCCCCACCTCCCGCTCCCACTCCGGTCCCTTCCGCGCATCCATCCCTCCAAACACCACAAAATACCTATGATTCCAAGCCGAATTATTCCTAACGTCCCTTTCCAGCAGCGTGGCTACGAAGCTCAACTCCCCATCCCAAGCTTCGAACCGACGAACAAGCCACTGGCGATAGCTCCAGACGTGATAATTTTTCTCATCGCGCTCAAACATGCTGTTCATAAACCCTTTCTCCTCCCTCACCAGTTGATCCTGCTCCGCCGGTGCAGCGGCGGCAATGGCCTCAACGACAGTCTGCCTATGGTTCCAAATCTGGTAATTCTTCTGGTGTCGCAGGGCCAGATCATTCAAGAACTCCAATTCGCACGCCAGTTGTACCTCGCCCGCAACGGATAGAGCAAGTAGTGTCTTGGCGCGGTATAGCCAGATGGTGTAGTGGGCTGGGTTCATTTCAATTATGTGCGCCGTGACTTGGAGCACGCGCGGGGAGTGCTCGTTTTTGGCCATGATGGCACGGAGGTAGGACATTGCCTCGGTGTACTCTTCGGTGTAGGCAATTTGTGCGAGTGGATGCTGACCATCGTCTTGTGGGAGGGGGAGGAGGTCGGCCCATGTCGGGTCCGAGGCATAGGAGTCTGGGGGTGATTGGTTCATGGCGATGGTGGTGATGGATTCGTTTTGTTTTGCCTTTGGAGATTTCCTTCTTTCTCAGGTGAGTGAGGTTGGAAAGGTTGGGAGGTTGGTTGGGGGAGGTGCTTTTTTTGTAGCCGTGAAAAGCGTATGGCGGGGAGATGGTGGGAGGACCAGGTTGAGAAGGTGAGCTACCAGGTGGCGGGGTACGATGGAACCCGTGCCTAAGGCATGAGGCTCAGGTCGCCAGCCCACGCCGTTAGGATGTAACAGATCATTCGAGTGCTCTATGATAAACCAATTTAATCATACCTATAATACACTGCTAGATCTTCAAGCTTAAGTGCGGTGCTAACAAACCAACAAAAAGCTAGCCGACTTCTAGATAACTTTCCCCTCTAGCTTACTCGCGACAATGCCATGCATAAATTCGAATTCCCATTTCCATACAAGTCCCGATCTTTGTGCACACGCCAAACAAGGCAGAAACCAAAAAGTCAAAAAGCTAGCGCATTGCCACCAAATAGGACAAAGAAATGAAAGTCTAGTACTTGTAAGCAAAAAAGTAATTAAACTTGTTATGAACCCCGAAACCCAATATTTGGTACTAATGCAGGCAAAAATCGGAGCCCTCGGCAATCCACTCCCGCCAAAACCTCCACCCCTTGATCCCTTTGCCGATGGCCCCCACCCCAACCAACGCTTCAACCCCTTCCACACCTTCGGCTCCCAAAAACATTTCCTGTGTGATCTCGGTATCAGAGCCGCCAACCACTGCCGGCCACAAGACGCCAACACCATCCCCTCCAAGAGTCGTCTGATACTTTTCGAATCCCTCCGTTCTGAGCTTAGAATCCAACTCTTCCAGGATGTTGGCTTTCACCTTCGGCTTGAGCAAGGTTATTGAACACCCTCCTCCGCCCGCACCGGTAAGCTTTGTCCAGCCAATCCCAGTGTGATCAATCAACTCTCGAATCCGCTCCAACTTTGGATGAGAGACACCAAGCGAGACCAACAGGCCGTGGTTGATGCGAATGAGCTCACCGAGTCGGGCAAGGGATGGGCTTCCGGCAAAAGAGCTGAAGTCAGGATCTGATATAACATCGTGCGCCTCGGCCGTAATACGGTCAATCGTGTCCAGCATTGACTGTGTAATCTCGGGATGCGCATTGAGCATGTTACGAACGTTGGCAACCTGCTCAGCAGTTCTCCTCGGCTGTTTTGTATTGACTAAAAGCAAAGGGAGCTCGGGGAAGCTGCGAACCGGGTTAATTGATTATTCCACTCTATGAGGGAAATCGTTAGGGACTTACTTCCTCAAGTGAGTGACCTCTGGAGGTAGACTGTAATCTGTTCGTTTGAAAAGCACAGCCCTGCCTCCTGTTGCCACAGTATTATCAACACCACTTGGGTTGCCATGAATGCACATTTCTCCAACAAATGACCAATTATTAATTCTCTTCAGTTGCAATTGGGTCTCATTCGGCAACATTCCCTCAAATGGTGTCGCCAGAGTTCCCATCTGAAGCTGAAGAGCTGTGCTCACGCAAACCGAGATGCTCGCGCTACTGCCCAAACCAGCGCCGATAGGAATTGTTGACCTGAGAGTATAAATTGAAGCAGGAGCATGCTTAGATCCGAGCATGAGGTAGAGATAGAGGAACGCAGAGGCTGCTCCTTGTTGCACCTTTCCAGGGATAGTTACCACTAACGGCTTAATTGTTTCCATGAGCTCCTTGTCCAAGCGTTCCACCGTATCGAAGTAATACTTCTTCTTGCCAGGTTTGGAGAACGTGGCCCAAGGCAGAGAATCAATATCCCAAGTATGGTTCAAGTTGATATCGGCAAAGTTCAGGGTCAAACTACGGCTCGTCTTTGGAAGAGACGTTACCAACAGATATGATCGGAGGGAGAGCGCAGCTGCGATTGCGGCCTTGAACATTGCGTTTCGTCAGTAAAATCCCCCCAGAAGATTTCGCACACCCCCATCGGGAGGAAAATGTTACCTTGCCATAAACAACGGCGTGCTCGCCATAAACAATTACTTTTCCGGGCGCAGAGACCATAAACGGCGGAAGCTGGGATACGGTCGAAGCTCGGTGAGCTCTGGGGCGGGAGAGCATGCTTGCAATATTTGGCGAACTTCTTGAAAGGTAGTCCTGGAGCCCCAACGTAAGTAGTTGAGCATAGAGACAAGGGAGGAAATCGTTAGGACACACCGGAATACTCTGCTCGCCACCAGCCCCGTTTGTTTTTGTTGTATTTGGTACTGACCCTGTTCCATCCGGGGGAGAGGCAACTTGATCCGGGCCCACGACCACAACACCGCCATTGAGCTTCAAGGAAGATCGACCATTAACCACGGAAATAGGTTGCTCCATTTCAACAGCTTCGACCGACAATTTGGAAAATGTGGTTGAAGATTGCTTATCTGATGGTTGTGGAGGGCAGGCCTTTTGTTGTAGGGCTTGAAATGAGGAAAACATCCAGATCAACCCTGGGGAAGCAATGAGTGGGAATATTATTTTCCTCGTCCTTTCTTCGAATTGTTCTTTCTTTCTGTGGTTTCGCTTTGTTTAACAGGGCAGCAAAGCGGAGGGAGATATAACTAATATACTAGGCAGAAGCGGTGGTTCCGGGGATAAGTGGTTCCTAGAGTTGGTGAGGCGTAGAAGTGCAAAGAACGAATGTTGATTTTCAGAGAGTCGAACAAGAGAACTGAGGGGTTAGTCGTCAGCAGACCAGGAAAGGGATATACCATTAAGTGGGAGAAGAACCACGAGCAAAAGGAAAAAAAGAGGGAGGGAGAACGATATTAGGGGATGGATGGTGGAGGGATGGAAGGCAATGCCTTGGGTACCTCGCCATCCATTCTCCTCCGATCAGCATAACCCGACTGACACCTAACTTTATGGTAGCACTTATTCTCATTTTCTTTTTTTCCCTCTGCCCTTTTTCCCTCTTCAAGTCACCTACCTCACTACCGCCAGAAATCGCAGAGCTAAAACCGTAGTAAACACCACACGTTAAGAGGAAACACCTTACCTAGCGAAAAGCGAATGACAATAACCGAACGAACGAATGTATAACGGTTACCAGTATGTTCCAATCAGACCCCCTGATCCGTGCTTCATCTCCTCCGACCCATCATATCAGGAACCGGGAATGGAAGTATGAGCGGGCGCCATGTTCCCAAGATGGGAGAGATTAAATACAAATGGGGGAGAAGTAATAAGATGCCCTCCTCGTAAAGAGCACCCATGACACCCTCTCACTTTCACCAATAAGCAATAAGAATTCAAGTATGGGGGAGTCCCCCTGCCTTCGACCGTGCTGCATGATGGCAATACAAGTAATTCGCCCAGTTGTCGGGTTTACTCGGCGAGATTTTAGCCCCAACCCTCCCAAAATGCTGGAGGAGGGTACCGTACTACAAGTAGTGCTCGGGTTCAGAGCGCGACACTACCAACATTTCCAGTCACTGGATATTCCCCCACCGTTTGAATATCACAACCCTCGCACAAGTACCAGTAATTCTTGGACAAACCTGTCGTGCCGTTTTGTCGTCACTGAGGAGCAGCCCGGAACAAAATCCGGGAATCCACTGACCCATCGGAATATTCCACGTGATTTTGGGAGAAAGGGAACACCAGTATTATCGATCTCGAAAAGATATCCAGTTTGTCAGTTGTTCAACTTTCTCAAAAAAATTTCTCTCGGTCATCGCCACCCCAGGGATTCAGTTTGGTCCTCTAACTGGAGAAGCAAGGGGCAGAGGTAAAGGTGGGAATGTGGATAGTGAGAAATTAGGTTTGAGGCACAGGGAAAAAAAGGAAAGAAAAGAGAACAGAGAGAAGAGAAAAGAGAAAAGAGAGAGAAAAAGAGACATCCTAACACTGACGACCTATTCAAAATCAGTAATATGTACCAACACCAACACTTTTCTCGTCCCAGCGCCGATGCCCGAGATTCCGATCACCAAAAAGTGATATCGGTACTTGTACTCGTACTGTACCAAGGTCGGCAAGAAATTATGAAACAGTTATTTAAAGTGAACAAGCCAAATATATCCCTGCTTGTTCCGGTTAATTGTTCCCAACCCTTGTACTTTTGTTTTTTTGTTAAATCCGCGGTTTATTTGTAGCTAGCTACAGGAAAATCCATGGCAAGCAACCTAAGTTATGGCCTAAAAACCCTTTAAACAAAAGAAAACCCTCCCCAAATAAAACAAATAAACGATACTAATATTAAAATCATTCAAATAAGATAATTGAAAACAATCATAACTCATGATGCTAAACCAGCATTTCGGGTTAAAGGAAACACCTCCATCTTGGTAGGAAAGTTTATCCTATTTTTTATTACATAAGAAGAAAACCGCTTCACCAGCTTGATCCCCTTCTTATTGCTCTTCCATAATGGGGACTCTGGATTTATATCTAGAGCCTTTGGGTTCATGTTCGCTCGCACGCTCTCAAAAGTGGGGCATTTGACGATGTGTGGCATTGTTTCTGACTCCTCCTTGCACCGTTGGCATTTTGGATCCTGGTCCTGATTGGACCAGTCAGTTTGGGCCTTGAGGTAACTTTTATTAGCCCTCATCTGGTGTATTCTTCCAGCCGCGAATTTGGGAAGTGTCATAAAGTTCCAGCAGTCCCTGTATGGTGGCCTATATTCGTAATATGGTGGGTACGGTTCGTCCTGCCACTTTTTGTGTATGTTTTTCCGTACGGTTTCCTTAGCCTTGAAATGCCCTTTGGCATCGTCTGGTGTTACCCGTAACAGTTTTGTGGGTCGCATTAGTATTGGGGCCGTTGGGAAGATCTCCGTGGCCCTTGCCGCTATCTCGTCTATGGGCAGTCTGACCTGAGCTGTCGTGTTGTATTTGGAGCTCCATACCTTCGGTCTCATGCCTTCTCTATTCTTATCAAAAGCCTCTCTCCGGTTTGTGTCTATCCTAAACTCCCCTTTGATTGGGAAACTTTGTGGAAGCATAGCCGTAGCGACGTTATTTTCGGGGATGGCCGTTACTATCCTTACTGCAGCCATTAATCTTATCTGTTCCGTATACAGCGCCATGGGGTCTAGACAGGCCTCCGACGATAGTACCGAAATATTCATTGCGTAAAAAGCGATCGTGATCGACCTCATGACGCGGTTCCAGAACTTCTACATTTTGTTCAACATCCTTTTTGAGGGCACAAGGAATTCTGCGCCATACAGCAATGGCGGTAGGAGTATGCCCTTTCCTAGTCTCCGAGCCCCGTATGGTGAGAGGCTCTTACCAGGGAGTGAGAGTCTTTGATATCACCAGAAAGCCCCCTGCGCCCGGGAAAGCCTCTTTGTGAAGTGTGTTGCGGTTTCTCCATTGTCCGCCAACGAGTAGCCCAGCCACTTTACTACCGACCCCGCTGGATTGACGACATGTGATTGTACCATTACGCTGCTTTCGGATCTGGCGCCCTTTTCGCACCTCTTCCTCCAGTGCATTAATTCTGTCTTTGCCATGCTAAAGAAGAGCCCGCGAGACTGCGCCATTGCTATCATCTCAGCTGCCTTCTCCTCGAGCCTCCGTGCGTTTCTTTCCCATGAATTGCTCGCCACTGTAAGCTGAAAGTCATCAACATATGATGTTGTAAAGAGCTCTGTTGGTTCTCCCGCCAAGTGGAGTGGTTTGACGTAAATGACGAAAAGGAGGGGGGACAAGGGGGAACCCTGCGGGATTCCCTTATTCAACACATGTGTCCTTCTCCGTCTGCCTGGGTATGCCAGTGATATGTTTCTGGTTGTGATAAAGTTCTGAATCCAGTCTATTAGGGAGTCCGGCACCTTATTGTTTTCGGAAAGCCCATCTAGCAGTTTTCGGTGGTCAATGTTGTCGAACCCCCCCTTCACGTCTAAGAACAGCAATAAGACCTTGGTTTTCGCAAATTGGGCTCCTTTGATCGAGTGTTGTAGAGAGATCGCTGCGTCGACAGTTGATCTGTGTAGGAGGCTCCCTGTTTGGTTTATGCAGTACAGTCCCTCCGCATAAGCTATGGTTAGGAGGCGGTTGTTTCCTACCCTTTGAACGATTTTCGAGATCGTTTGCCTTAGGGCTATGACTCTAAAGCTTGCGCAATCCACGTAGTCCGGCTTGTTTGGTTTCGGTAATATTACTCCAGTCGACTCTTTGAGCATGGGGGGGTGAATTCCCCAAGTCAGCATGTCTTTTACGAGCAGCGGCAATATCTTCGGGTTCACTGAATGGATTCCCTTCCAGACCCCATAGGTTACTTGGTCCGGCCCTGCGGCTGATCTCCAATTGCCTTTTTTTAACACTTCTGAGATTTCTCCTATCCATTCCAGGTTGCTTTCCGGGTCTAGGTCGTGTTTTCTTGCTGGTGTGTGCCCCACGGGGTTGTCGCCAGGCGGGCAGATGTGTAACATTATCGTTTGTTCAGTACTCTCGGGTGTGCTGTTCTGACCCCCAGGAACCCTGTTCGGCACCCGTATCTTAGTGAATTGGTGGGCTATCCAGACGTCATTGTTCTTTGCAGAGGCGAGGAAATCATCCCAATCCTTTTTATTCTCTCTGATCAACGCTTTCTTGTATGTTCCCTTCGCCTCGTCTCTTTCATGAACTCCAGTCCCGTCACGTCTTGTACACCGGGCAGCTGCAGTGTATATCTTCCTCAGCTCTGTCAACTCCTGTGTCCACAAAACCTTGAACCCCCGAGTCGGCCTTTTGATTGCTGTCCAGCTCCGGGCTAGCAGGATGAGGCTTCTCAGACTGCTCTGGAAGTTCTCCTCTGCATGAGCTGCTTCTGTAATTGGGACATATCCCTAGTCTTCGTTACTGTACTCTTTGAGTGTGGCTTCGATTGTCGGGTTGGGTTTTCCTTTATCCGTGCGCCATTTGATTTTTCCCAGTTGGGGGCTGGTTTTGCCAGCTCGATCTCCTCTGAGTCTAACTCAGTTACAATAGAGATATGATCCGAGCTCGTCCTTTGGTCTATGTCTCTCCATCTCGATAGCTTATTGAACATTGCCGCATTGGCCATTGAATAGTTGATAATGGATGGTCGATGTAGCATGACGTTATCTGGGAATCTCGTATAGATTCCTTGCGTGTTTAGAATTGTGTATCCACTCAGGGCTGCTGTACTCATATACGTCTCCCCATTCTTCCTTTCCGAGCTCGATAGGACTCTCATGGGATCTGTTAGGGACGTATGTACGTTTAGGTCTCCGACTATAATTGTCGGTTTGTTCGTTTCTCTGAAAAGAGATTCCGCTTGTACTGAGTTTCCTTCTTCCGTTCGCCTCTTGTAGGCGTTGACTATGCCGGCCGATTTGCTCTCACCAACTAGTTTGCCTTCCTTCGTAAAAATTCTCCAATACAAAACATCCTCAATACAAGGAAAAATTACAAAAGAAATTTTCCATAGCACCCTCAAAGAAATGTAAGTAGATACTTGAACTTTCTCTGTTTTCTGAAAAATACACTCATATCCTGGAGCCCTTAGGGGGTCTCCTTTATAAAGTGGTGGGTCTTGAACACATACGAAGAAAATATCAAACTTCTTAACAATATGAAATAAGATAATAAAAGCATTATTGCTCCCTTTGCAATTATGCTGTGCAACTTTCAATCTCACTCTTTTCGTTTCTTCTCTTCTTGGGCTACCCGCCATTACAGCCAACGGGCCTAATTTTGGATGTCCATTCTACTTGCATCGGCTAGGGAAGCCATCCGCTGATCATATTTCCTCTGTTCTTCCTCCTTCACCCTGATCTTCTCCGGGCACTCTCTGACCTTACCTGCGTGTAATCCTTCGCAGGCAGGGCATTTTAGTGGAGTCATGTCGCAACATCCGGGTATGAGTTTCGCGTATCCACAGCAGGCAGTCTCAGGACACTTGTGGTCCTCCTCCCGGTGTTTAAGGAAGCAAACAGGGCATAGATCGGTAGATTCTTTGCATCCCACGCTAGGGTGCCCGTATTTCCAGCATCTCGTACATTGTGTGGTTGGTGTTGCGTGCCAGATAATTTTGGCCTCTTTGTGTTTACTCATGAACAGGAATCTGGGCTCAAATTTAGTTGCATCCGCCTCGGGCATCTTGACGAGGATTGAGGTAGCTTTCTTCGCGGGAGTCTTGCTCTTCAGTTCTTCCTTAAGAAATTTAGCCAAGGTCACATTGACATTATTAGCTTTCGTGAATTGCCCCTTGATCCTCGCATCAAGGTCAGTATTGTTGTCAGGCACCGAGTCGTAAAAGATTCCTTGGACCATCATGTTGACGTCCGTTGGGACTGTTCGGAATGGCATGTAATTTGATGCGCCTGTTTCTACGGCTCCGTTGAGTGCTTCGGTCATCTTTTCCGCGTACCTCATGTACTGTCCGGCGTCGGTGCCCGCTGGGATTGTTATTGTAATAGTGCCGTTGACTATATTGGAGTTGACTTGGAGGCTCACCGGGGCGCTACAGGCACGGCCGATTAGGGTTGCAGCCAGCGCAGTTGCGATTTCCGCATCATTCTTGATGGGGTCGGTCAGGGGTTTCGCGATGCTACGGGTGGCAAACATCTTTCTCTTTGTTGCTCTTGAATTTTGTGCTTTCAGTGCCCTGACTACCTTCTAGCCGGCGGGGTTTTCGTCCAACCTGGTGTTGTGGTTGCCGTCCCAGGCGTTCCTCGCTTGGGGCTGATGTGGGGGTGTTAATCCAGCGCTTCCTTTCCTTTTCCTGCCATGTTTGGTCAGGGTTTCAGGATTGGATTCGTTGTATTGTTTTGCTGCTTGAGCGTAGCTTTTCGTTTCCATTTCAGGCCGTTGTGTCGCAGCCTTCGTGGGTCTATCATTCGTTTTGCTGCTTTTCTCCACAGTGCGCAGGTCTTGCACCATCCCTGTGAGGTTCTGAACGTTTGCGGTGAGTGTTTTGACCCGCTGGGTAAGGCCTAAAACCAGCTGCATCATCGTCATTTGCACATCAGTAATCTCTTCACTTGCCAGCCTTTGGAGGGGAGTCATGGCTTGGGAATCCCTTTCGGGGCCGTGTGCATGTAGGTAGTCGAGAACTAATTTCATAGTCTGTCCTTCGCCCGTTGCCTTCTCTTTACCTTTTGGTGTGGGAGTTGTGGGGGTGGAGGGCCTATCCATATCCGTTGCACCAGAAGAAGCCATGTTCTAGTATGTGGTGTGGGTACTGTATTCGTGTAACCTGACGAGTCACGTTACGCGAAAAACTCGAGATAGTTATGTGGTGTTGAGAAAGGTGCACTTTGCCCTTTAGAGGAAAATAGGGGGAAGAAGCTTGGTTCCCAACCCTTGTACCCAACTCCAGTACTGGTACAAGTACAGTCCTTGACAAGCGCTTGAAGACGACAGAAACGGGCGGGCTGGGAACAGGGGTATTTATGATAGTAATAGGGGTAGGGGTGAAGTATTGGAACGAGCAGGGGTAGCAGAGGCCTGTGCATATACTTGTCACAGGCAACAAGTACCCGAACATTCAGAAAGAAAACAGGGATAATACAGGGATAAACGGCGATATTTCAGGGATATTTCAGGGATATTTCAGGGATATTTTAGAGGCAAGACATCCATTGGAGGCCTGTGTACACAGTTAACAGGGGCAATTTTGGTGAGAATTGCCCAAAAGGGCGTCTGATCACCTCAATGTTCGGGTACTTATTGCCTGTGACAAGTACCGTAAAAACCCGCCAAACTCGCTATGCCGCCAAGAATATTTTGAGCCGAATGCGACAGGCACGACATGCACTAGTGTGAACAATCGTGGAAAATGACAACAACACATCATGAGTATGATACTGGTACTGGAGGTGTTAGAGAGAAAGCTCTGGTAAATTCTCTGATATTGCTATCCAGATATCAAGAAATAAAGTGCAAAAAGCAACTGCGAAAATACCACTGGAACCACAGTCATTCAATATGACCACCACTCGTCGAGGACCTAAGCCAAAGTCTGTGGCTGAGCGAAAAGTAGCAATACCGAGCCAGATTTAGCGACCCTGCCAAATCTATTCACGGGCAAAAAAGCTTCAAGTACTCAACGGCCTTCAGGGTCGAGTACCTAGAGAAGTTGAATCAAATACCGGGGGTTTAAGTAAGACATGTTTTGTGTTCATTATGGGGCAGGGCGGGGTGGGTTTTCATTTTGTGACCTGGCCGTTACTCCAGCCCGGGGTCAACTCTTTGCCCTTCCTCCTGCCCTGCCTGACAAGGGGCCGTGGCCGGGCTATGGGGCGGGGCAGGTATTTTACTTTTCCAGCCAATTTCCTAGACGGCCCCTGTCTTCTCATCCGCCACTCTTGCCCCTGTGCGCGGTCCACTTATTCGTACGAGTGATATTCTGTGACTAAACAAATAGCTGGATGAAATCTAAGGGGTGTTTGGCCTCTCAGTTCTGATCTGAAATCACAATTAGAGATCAGAATTGGCGGACCAAACACCGCCTAATTATTTTGTATATCTAGTATAATGACTGGACTATTAGGATATTCAATGTAGCAATCCAGCAACTATCTCAAAAGATAGGATGTGTTAGATGGTAGCTTCGGCGTGAGGTATTCCGACAGGGAGGACCTGAATCGATTTATATCCGAGAACTCGCTAAGAAGACGCGAGTAATATAGGCTAGATATAATGGTATACCTCGGAATAGATCGTCCAAGTATTGATAACGATTAGATAAAAACTTATTATATTGATAGGTTCTCTTCTCAGTGCTTGTTGTTTCTAATAGCAGCGAAGATGGTTCGATATTTATATTCCGCGTCTGAGCAATCGCGGTATACATGCTAACTCTATACTAACTAAGTACCTTGCCCGCAACTCTGCGAACTTCATCTGAGTACGAACAGTCGTAGACCCTGAAAACTCTTTACTACAGCTTTTGCTCATATGGCCAACTTATCGGTTTGCGGTTCTGTTATTCCTGAGGGTGTGGAGATCACATCAGGTGTCAGGACATCTGTTTTATCCGTTGACAAAAATGGTTACGAGTTATCTTGCCCCAGTGCTCATCGAGGGTAGTCTAACTCGCTGGACCAAAGATGGCCATTCTTCGTTGGTTGGTTCCGTCGAGAATTCGACTTGCGACTGCATGTCGTATTCTCGTCTTCCGGCATTACACGACTTGTCTTCGGGATCGTACCTATGCGCTTCTTCCCTCGGACTCCATCTTTTACCAACTTGTCCTCTGTGGATGCACCCAATCCACTTACTGGGCATAGTTACCTCCTTCATACTCTACAGGAACTTTCGTGCGGAGTGTCCCGTTACTTCCGACCCACAGTTCTGACTATCTGTCTTCAAGTGTCTGTAACCTTATGTGCCGTCGTCCGATTCACCTACCTCCACTTGCATAAGGTGTCCGAAGGCTTCCGCTCATATATCCTGCCAACGGAATCCGGTCGGACGGATGGCCGCGACGTATACGGTGTGATAAGATGTGTTCTCTTGATACTGGTCTTTGGTGTTGGGACGCAACTACCCTGGTGGCCAGTGATCAAGCGCCGTCCCAACGCTGGGGCTGGAGGGGGGTGTTATCTTTTTCCTTCGAAGTTCATGAGCGTTAAGGTAGGGTAACTTTACCCTGTAAATCCTTACTGGGAGTCCGTGCGCCTAACACGAGCTCCCCTCCTCGAAGTGTTCGTCCCGAATAGACTATGTCTATTATACAATCTATATTCCGTCTCGAGCTCCATATAGGCGGGGTAAAAACCACCACCGTTTACTTGTCCACTGATGGAAAACCTTTATTATGTTACATGACCTCTCTCGGGCCCGGCATCTCCCGGTTTTGTCTATCAAACCTTTCCACCTCTTCCTGTGCATTGTGCATACGTTCGGGTGGCTCCCGTGTATTTTCGTCCAACACACAGTCTTTCCATTTTACAAAATACCGAAGCTCTTTCATCGATTTATTCCTTCCTCGAACCTTTCTTATGTAGGAAATGATCTCACTCTTCACAATCCTTTCTACCTCCTACTCTAAATCGCCCTCGATCTCTTTGGGGTCTTGGGCGGGTTGTTCGCGATTTGGTGGGTTGGCGGCTTGGTAGGGTTCTAACAGCGAAACGTGAAACACGGGATGAATTTTCCACCATGCCGATATTTCCAGCTTGTATGCCCGACTTCCTTGCTTCTCTGAGACCTTGAACGGGCCATACAGCTGAGGACTCAGCTTCTTCGATGGTGGTTTGGTACGTATGTTTTTCGCATTGAATATCACCAAGTCGCCGACCTCCATGCTGGCCTGTTCCGTCGCTTTTCGGTCATAAATTTCTTCATCGATTGCCGTGTATTCTCTAAGGTTTGTATCGCCTGTTGATGTATGTCTTGCATCCAGTGAGCATAAATTGTCGCCCCCGGGTTATGAGCCTCTCTTTCTTTCATCCACTGCGTTTGTGGGTGCAAACCGTAGTTGGCGAAGAATGGGCTCATTTTATGTCCATTTTTTGCTGGGTGGTTGTAGGCGTGTTCGGCTAACAGCAATAGTTGGTACGAGTCGTCCTGATCGTAGTTGACAAATGTCCGTAAGTAACCTTGCAGCACTAGGTTGGTTCTTTCAGTTTGTCCGTCAGTCTGAGGGTGATACGCCGTTGACATGCGCCTTTTAACCCCTAGAGAATTTTGCCCCATGATTCCAGGAATTCGCTGGAAAACTTGGCGCCCACGTCCGATATGACTTCGGTCGGTAATCCGTGAAGGTTCAAGACTTCCCGAAGGAAGGTATCCGCAACATCCTTTGCGGTCGCATTTTCGTGGAGGCCGATATAATGAGCAATCTTGGTAAACCGGTCTACTACTAGCATGATCTGGATCTTGCCCCGCGATTCCAGTAGTTGCGTGATGAAATCCGTCGATATGGAGGACCAGGCGGCATAGGGTACTGCTAAAGGTTGAAGTAACCCGTACTTAGCATGCCGTGAGGACTTGCTGTGTTGACATTTGTCGCTGGATCGTACATAATCTCTGATCCAATCTGCGAGTCCTTCCCAGTAAAAGTCCCTCGTGACTATCACAATAGTTTTTCCTGTCCAAAGAGCCCCGCTACTAATGACTCGTGACAGCCTTGGGCTATCTCGGTTTGAAGGGCTTCGTTCTCGGGGATGTATAAATGATTTTTGTAATATAGTAACCCATCCTTTTCTGTCCATTCGTCCGGGATCTTTATTCCGCCTTCTCTTATCATAACCGGTTCACGGCCTCGGTTCTGCCACTTCTTGTCGGCCTTTCCAGTCATCCTAAACTTGTTTAGAAATTCATCGTTCATTGTTCGCGTCAGGGCTGCATTGATGTGAATCCTTGATAACATTTCTCTTTCCTTCATTAACCGATGGTGATAGCCGATATCAGGTGCGCAAAAGAATTCGTTTTCGCTTGTGTCTGCGTGGAGGAACCATATTTTGTCTTCTTCTTCTTTGGCCGTGATGGATCGCTTAGGGTTTAGATCGCTTGACCCAAAACCTATTTTTCCTCTCTCTGTTACTCCTAGATTGTCTACTTCCATGGCGTCGGCATTGGCAATTTTCCCTATTATGAGTTGCGCTATGCGATCTCCTGCTTTAAACATGCAGTCGGCTTTGTCATGATTTCGAAGGATGTCTTTAACTTCTCCGTTGTAATCCGCATCTATTACACCACCCCCCACTGCAATTCCCATCTTGCTAGCCCTACCACTTCTCGCGGCTAGCCTTCCATAGCTACCCTCCGGCAATCCTATCGCAATACCCGTCTCCACCATTGTCTGTCCTTTTGCAGGTACCAGGCCGTCTGTCAGGGCGTAGATGTCATGACCGGCCGTAAACCGTGATCCTTTTGTCAGGGTTGTAACCCTGTCTGAAAGCTTCATAATCCTTAGATTTCCAGATTCGCGTGTTTCTTGGATGAGAGGTGTCTCCGCGCTTCGTTTTTGATGAATTACCGAAATTTGATAATGTTCAGATTTCAAAATTGACTGTTCACTGTGACGAGCTCCCGCCTCAGGATGGTACTCTGGCCGTCTACGTAACGGGACGGGCTTCGCGCCCCGGCTTTCCGGACAGTAGACTATTTTGAAGTTATAGTTGGTCACCTCCGGTGCCCATCGAATTTGCCGTTGGTTCCAGACTTTTTTGGTCAAAAAGGACTGTAGGTTTTGGTGGTCGGTATATCCCGTCACGGGCTCTTCTTCTCCCCAGCGATATCTTTTCCATTCTTTAAACGCTTCCATGATTGCGAGTAATTCTTTGTCATGTATCACCTAATTTCTTTCAGCGCTGTTTAGTTTTCGAGAATGGAAAGCTACTGGGTGAAGCCGTCTCCCCAGGTATTGAGATAGTACATATCCAAGCGCAAAGTCGCTTGCGTCTGTTTCAACCACCGTTTTTCTTCCTGTGTAAAAATGAGATAAAATTGGTGCAGTTGTAAACCTCTTTTTCAACTCCTCAAACGCCTTTTCCTGTTGTCTTCCCCTGTGAAAATCCATTGGGTTTCCCTTCCACGTCTCAGTTATTGGCTTGCATATTTTTGAGACGTCTTTGATGAATCAACGGTAAAAGTTTGCCAATCCAATGAAAATTTGTACTTCTTTAACCGATCTCGGGTGTGCCCAGTTTTGCACCCTTTTCACTTTTCTATCACTGATGGTGACTCCGCTTGTCTGGACAATGAATCCTAGGAATTCGACCTGATCTTGGTGGAATACCGACTTCTTTAATGAGACAGCTAAGTCGTCCGGTTCGAGCCGGTCAAGCCCTTTTTGGACAAACGTAATATGGTCCTCCATATTTTCGGAGTATATCAGCATATCGTCTAAATAGACGACTACTCCGTAGTCCAAGAATTCCCTTAGGATTTTGTTCATCATTGTCTGAAACGTCGCAGGGGCGTTCACCAGCCCGAAAAGCATGACTTTGTATTGGTACTCACCGTATCGTGTACGAAAGGCTGTTTTATGCACATCGCCTTTCCTCATTCAAATAAGATAATATCCGTCTTTTAGGTCAAGTTTTGCGAATACCTTTGCTCCAACAACGTGGTCTCGGAGTTCGTTCATGAGTGGTAGGGGGTATTTATTCAGGATCGTCAACTGGTTGAGGTTCCTATAGTCTACCTCTAGTCGCAGACATCTATCTGGTTTCAGAACGAAGAGGATTGGAGCGCCGTAAGGGGATCCACTGTCAGCTATTTTTCCCTCAGCCATCATTGTCTTGAGGTACTTATCCAGCTCGTTCAACTGGTGTGCTGACATTGGATAAATTGGACCCCATGGGGGCTCGGCCTGTTCTTTACGGTTGATGGCATGATCGAAAGTCCTTTCAGGCGCCAACCTTGTGTCTTTTTACTCTTCCAAAGCTACTTATACTGCCAATACGGTTTTGGCAGCGGCTTCAACTGTACTCCCCCTTCTTCCTCTCGTTCTATCCGTCCCACATACTGTGCTTCCTCATCGTAAGCCACAGTTTTATCCCTTTCAAACATATCAGCCACCGCTTCATCTTCTATATGAGCGTGGCACCTTGTTTCTTCAAAGGCCCATTTACTTGGGTCTGCTATATTTTTGAGGGGGTGATCGTTATGCCACCACTCAAAGGGTTTGATTAAATCAGATCTTCCTGCGTTCGCAATTTCGCAGGATATCATGCTTCGGTGGCCATTGGCACTGATTTCTAGGAGACTAAGATGGGTATAGAATATTCCTCGAGGAGGAGCGGTTTCGCCATCGAAGGTTGTGATTTTTAACGGTGAATGCCTAGCTTCGGTCGGGATTTCGCGCCAGCGTGTGGTGTTTTAGTTCATGAGAAGGATAATTGAACTGGAATCTAAGAGTACGCTTATCACTTGTGTTTGTCCTTTTAATTCAATAAACGCCTTTCCTTCTGGGCAGGCGAAATGCTTGGGTTTTTTAACGGGTCTTGAGCCTTCGCTCTGGTTTTGATGAAAACTTTTCATCGTCGCCAGTTCAAATAGCGTGGGAGTTTGTTACTGCGCCAGTGCAGTTTCGGCTCTTGGAGCCTCCTCAGACAAACTTCTTATACAAAGTGTCTAATTTTGTGATATCGGGCAGCCCACTACCAGCTGTCTTTACCTCCTGCCGAGGAGTTCCCATATCACAGGAGTGGTGGTTCACAAGAGTACCTCTCGAGTTCGTGACTATCATGTGCAGTCCCTTATCGTCGCCTTATCCCTCATATGAGACTGTCCCCTGCGACAAGTCCACCGTACGTTTGCCTTCGAGTTTGGTCTCACTCCCGAGCCCCCCTCGGACATCATTTGTCAGGCATGAACATTGTGCACAATACAGGCGCATCCAGCTTCTATTTGCCCAGCCATTTTACCCGGAGAGAAAGTCAGATTACGCTAGATTTCAACTCCCCTTCGCGTGTCATGCAACTCTAGTCCCGTTCTGATGAATGAGAGTCTTCTCTTTCCCTTTTTGTCTCATCGACCGCTTTCTTCACTTGTAATTTTTTATAGCTCCCGTGGTACGCACAGACTACCCATTTTTGGACGTAAAATGGCAACCGGTATCTTTTGGTCTTTTAGCCTTCCGGTGGGATATCGTTAGCAACTACGCCCGAGGGCTTTCGATTCAAGGCGGCACCCAAACTACCCGAACACCTTTGTTGTCCGTACCCAGATGACATTTTATAAAATGTCGTCACCTTCAAAGGCCCAAGCCAGAGGCCTGTGCGCGGCTCGCTTCGAGCGTTCTCCGTGGCCATCAACTGCCACACTGGCTACCAGGGCGCGTCGTTTTGGCGCGAATGCAGACTGTCGTGTGGGCTTTGATTGCCTTCGATATAGAGCCGATACTTGTATCCGATTTCGACAGGATATCCAAGCGTGGTTATTCATTCCGCATCGCCTGCATTCGTTGTCAGATTTCTGTTTATCAACAACCTCTTGATCGATACCCTGCTGAGCTTCTGCCCACACCTTGTAGCTAACCTCCCCCGCCGGTGCCACCGACTCTTCTTTCTTCACCTTTCTTTCCCCAGCCTTTTTCATCTGGCAATCCGCCTTTTCCTTAGCCGTGTATTGCTTTTTTACACGCTTTGCGGGTACTGTTGGCTTCGAATCCTCAAACTTGCTTTTCTTGCCTCGTGTCGCTCCGGAGGGACCGCCCCATCCAGGATCTTTTCGTTCTTTGAAATCTTCTTCTGCTCACGTTACGGTCCTGACTGCTTCTAACCATTCCCCATCATTGACATATTTTCTATGTGAGAGTCGTCGCAATGGTTCGACAGGGAGTTTGTCTTCAATCATTTTTCTCCAGGCTATCCCGGTAACTCATGGATGGATATTTAAACTTTCCATCTCGATCAAGAATTTAGCAACTTCAATCCGATAGTTGACCGATCCCATTTCTCATAGGGATTTTGCCGCTTCATAGGTGGGTCTGAAGCGTCGCAGTGCTTGTTCTGCAAAGAGGTGCCAGAACTCGTATCCTTCTTGTCTCGTATAACCTATTTCTCCGGTCATTTGTCGTGGGTAGGTTAACGCAAACGGTGCGACTTCTTTCCCATCCATTCGGCTTATGGCGTATCGGATTCGTTGTGCCTTATTTTCCCATTGCCAACTGTTTCAACCAAAACAATCCGTACATGATAATAGCCACATACATATATCTTGGTGTTTTTCGATTCAAAACATGGCAGGGGGTTCCGCTGGGACTCTCGTGCGTTGTCCCAAGGCATTGGCCATGACCCGTGAGAACAGGTTAAACTCACTGTTTTCCGCGTCATAGTCGTCTTCTTCTGGCTGGGGTGCTGGTCTCTCGTCCCGTTTTCCTCTCCTATTCTCATCTGGCTTCCTTCCAGATCCTTCCTCGTCATGATGGGGGTCTCCTCCCCCTCCGCCGCCTCGAGCTCCTGCCGCTCCGTGTCGTGGGGGTGGTGGTGGTCTTCCTCCACCCGCCCCTGAAGCTTCTGGTGTGGAATCTGAGACTTTCCCGTTTCCCTTGACCTGCTCCCTCAACAGTTCTACCAGAGGTTTAAACACCGCGATCTGACCATCTTAGGCATCTCGTGACTCCTGGTGGTGTCGTAGCTAACCTCTCACAAGATTAATACTTATCTTGTGATTTGCCAGATCCCGTTTGTGCTGCTCGTTTATCCTAACGATTTCCTGGTCCTGGAGTAAGTTCCGATGCATGGACGGTTCGGCAGTCCCTTGCACAGCTTCGTGAAGATGGGAGGTGACAGCCTCGTATCTGGCTTGTCTTTCGTCCGTCTCCCCCCGTCGTTCTGCGACCTGGGTTGCGAAGCTTTCCTGGACCTTTTGAGAATCCAAGTCCAAAAGTGGTACTTGTTCATCTATTGGGGCGAGATCTCGACCGCCTATCTGGACCCAGGATTTCACTGATTTTTGACGGTTACAAGTTCTTGGGCCATTAATAAGATGTTGGTCGGGAGGGAGCTGAACGCAAGATGATGTCTATCTTGACAGACAGTAAGTTTTCGGTCAAATTGGGCGAGGATCTGCACTAATCTTCGGATCCGACCGGTCATGAGGGATTCGGTAAGTTCACGAGTTCGGCGACCATGTCTAAGAGCCTTCCCGAATTTCGCTGGGAAGCCTAGTCCGCTGAAAGCCACCTGGCTAGGTGGGTGACGGTTGTCTCCACACTGAGAGCTGCGGTGGAGGCGTGCTCATCTTTCCCTTCGTTTCCTTTGTCTGCTACTTCCTGTCGTCATTCCATGACTCCAGGCCCTTTGGCGTCAGAACCCATCTTTTATGGTTTCTGTTCTCGGGAAACTTATCTTTTGTTTCCTCCCCAAAGTGCCGGTATCTCAAAACACTGGCTTGAGAGTATATCAGGCTCAGGGTACGGGGTGTACCAAATGGAGTTTGTGTTCTCCGCGGGGATGTGATAGGTGAATTCCTTGCCGTACTGGTATTGGTATAGTGCGGCTATGTCTTCGAGAGTAACGGTATTTTCTGGGTTTATCCAACAGAAATAAGATTGGTTGTAGGGCTTTTGAGTCCCTACTTCGGGTATAGGGATGAGGACTTCTTCTATTGAGGTAGTCCTCGTAGGTCTTGGTTCCAAAGGTTTTTTGTCTTTGGGAGTTTGAGTGTGTCTGCCAAACATTCGTCTTGGTAACGATGAGAAGTATCAATATACTGTTGGGTGCTAGTTTCGGCGTGAGGTATTCCGACAGCTAGGATCTCAATCTATTTATATCGGACAACTCGCTAAGAAGACTCGAGTAATGTAGGCTAGATATAATGGTACACTATGGGATAGATCCTCGAAGTATTGATAACGATAAGATAAAAACTTATTATATTGATAAGATCTCTTCTCCGTGCTTGTTGTGTCTAATAGCAGCGAAGATGCTTCAATATTAATATTCCTCGTCTGAGCAATCGCGGTATACATGCTAACTCTATACTAACTAAGTACCTTGCCCGCAACGCTGCGAACTTCATCTGAGTGCGAACACTCGTAGACCCGGAAAACTCTGTACCACAGCTTTTGCTCACATGGGCAACTTATCGGTTTGCGCTTCTGTTATTCCCGAGCGTGAGGAGACCACGTCAGGTATCAGCACCTCCGTTTTATCCATTGACAACAACCGTTACGAGTTATCTTGCCCCCGGGCTCATCGAGGGTTGTCTAACTCGCTGGACCGAAGATGGCCATTCTTCCGTGGCTGGTTCGGTCGAGAATTCGACATGCGACTGCATGTTGTATTCGGGTCTCGGGGCATGACATGGCTTGTCCTCGGGATCGTACCTATGGGATTCTTCCCTAGGACTCCATCTTTTACCAACTTGTCCTCTGTGGATGCACCCGATCCACTTACTGGGCACAGTTACCTCCTTCATACTCTACACGACTTTGAAGGTACGCGGGGACTAGATTTCGTGCGAAAGGTCCCGTTACCTCTGACCCACTCTTCCGACGGTCTGTCTTCAAGTGTCCGTAACCTTATGTGCCGTTGTCCGATTCACCTGCTTCCACCTGCATAAGGTGTCCGAAGGTCTCCCCTCATATATCCCGCGAACAGAATCCAGTCGGAAGGACGGCCTGACGCATACGGTGTTATAAAATGTGTTCCAGTGATAGTGGTCTTTGGTGTTGGGACGAAACCACCCAGGCGGCTAGTGATGAGGCGCCATCTCAACGCCGGGGCTGGAGGGGGGTGTTATCTTTTTCCTTCGAAGTTCGTGTGCGTCAAGGTAGGGTAACTTTACCCTTTAAATCCTTATGGGGAGTCTGCGCGCGGAACAGCCCGGCCTGTAAAAAAGCAGTTCACGGCTAAAGAAAAGACGGACTACAAGAAGAAAAAGGCTGCGCAAAGAAGAGTGAAAAAGGAAGTGTCGGTGGCCCCGACGGGAGAGGTTAAACACACTGTGTGGGCAGAAGCCCACAATGCCGGCGACGATCAAAAATTTGTCGATCAAGAGAAATCCGACAATGAATGCTCACGATTCGGTATGAAAAACCACACTTGGAAATACAGTGGGAAGCAGGTACAAGTATCGGCGATATACCGAGGGCAAGCGAAGCCCAACCGACAGTTCACATTTGCACCAAAGCGACGCCCCCAGGTAGCAACTGTGGCCGTTGATGGCCACGGCGAAAGCTCAAAGAGAGCGGTTCCCAGGCCCACAGCTCAGCTTTTGTGGACGACGAGATATTGTGAATAGTCGTCCAGGTACCAACAACAACAGTGATTGGGTAGTGAGGTTGCTGGCTCGAATTGAAAGACCTGCTGCGTAGTTGGTGAAGGAATCCCATAGGAAAGCTAAAAAACCAAAAGAGGATACCGGTTGCCATATTACGAAGAAAAATGGGTAGTCCGTGCTCACTACGGGAACCATAAAAAGTCACAAGTGAAGAAAGCGGTCGACGAGACTAAAGGGAAAGAGAAGGCAACCATTCCTCTGAACGGGCCTGTAGTTGCAGCACACGCGAAGGAGGGTTGAAATCCTTGGCAACCTGACTTTCTCTCCAGGTACAACAGCCAGGAAAATAGAAGCTAGGGGCACCTCTATGTTGCACAAGGTTCATGCCTGATGAATGGTGTCGGAGGGGGTCTCGGGAGTGAGACCAAACTTGCAGGTGAAGGTGCGGTGGACTCCTCGCAGGAGACAGCCTGCGATAAGGCATAAGTCAACGATAAAGGACGGTGCACCCTAGTCGCGAACTCGAGGGGTACTCCAGTGAACCCCCACTGCTATAATATGAGAACTCCTGTGCAAGAGGTAAAGACCGCTAGGGGTGAGCTGCCCGATATTAAAAAAATTAGACACTTATTGTAAAAGTTTGTCTGAGAAGGCTTCAAGAGCCGAAACTGAGCAGGCGCGGTAACAAACCCCCATGTTACATGTAACCCCGGTGATGAAAAGATTTCATCAAAACCCGAGCGAAAGCTCAAGACCCATTAAAAAACCAAAACATTACGCCTGCCCTGAAGGGAAGGAATTTATCGAGATAAGAGTGCGAAACTACACGATAAATGTACTCTTAGAGGCTGGTTCAAACATCTTTCTAATGAACCAGGATACGGCACGACGGCCAGCAATCCCGACCGAAGCTAGGGATTCACGATGACAAATCACCACGCTTAATGGCGGAGCTCCCCTTACAGGAGGAACTTTTTATACGCACCCTATGCTATTTGATCGGTGCCAAGGGTCACCAAAGTACGATATCCTGCGAAATTGCAAACGCAGGAAAATATGTTCTGATCATACCTTTTGGGTGGTGGAATGACAAACACCTCCTGAAGAATATTGCGAACCCAACGTAATGGGTTTTCGAAGAAGCCCAGTGCCACGCTCATGTCGAAGACGAGGCAGTGGCAGATTTGTTTGAGTGGGATGCAACTGTGGCTTACGACGAAGAAGCACAGTATGTGGGAAGGATTGAACGAGAAGAAGAAGGGGGAATACAACTGGAAACACTGCCAAAACCGTACTGGCAGTAGAAGGAGCTTGGTGAAGAAAGAAAAGCTAAGATGCTGGCACCTCGAAGGACCTTCGACCATGCCATCAATCTTAAGGAAGGGGCCGAGCCCTCTTTGGGTCCAATGTACCCAATGTCGGCCCACCAGCTAAACGATCTAGACAAATACCTTAAGAAAATACGCGAGGAAGGCAAAATCGCGGATAGCGAATCCCCTTACGGTGCTCCAATCCTCTTCGTTCCAAAACCAGATAGAGTCTACGGTTTTGCGTAGACTACCTAAACCTCAATAAACCGCCAATCCTGAATAAATACCCCCTACCGCTCATGGATGAGCTCCGAGATTGTGTAGCCGGACCAAAGGTTTTTATGAAACTCGACCTAAAGGATGGTAACCACCTTATTCGAATGAGAAAGGGCGATGAACACAAGATGGCCTTTCGGACAAGATACGGAAAATATGAATATAAGGTCATGCCTTTCCAACTCGGAAACGCTCCCGCGATGTTTCAGACAATGATAAATAAAATCCTAAGGGAATTCTTGGACCATGGAGTAGTCGTCTGCCTATATGACATCCTAATAGACTGCGAAAATATGGAAGAGCACATCAAATTGGTCCAACAAGTCCGCGACAAACTTGAACAGCATGAACTAGCAGTCTTGTTGAAATGATCGTATTCTATCAAGAGGAGGGCAAATTCTTAGGATAAATTGTCAAGGCAAGAGGAGTTACGATGAGTGACAGGAAAGTGAAACGTGTCTAAAATTGGGCACACGCAAGGTCAGTTATAGAAGTTCAGATATTCATTGGATTCGCAAACTTCTATCGACGATTGAGCAAAGATATCTCGAAGGTTTGCAAGCAAATAACCGAAAGGTTAAAAAGGAGCCCAAAAGATTTTCACTGAGGGGGAGAGCAGGAGGAGGCATTTGAGGAGTTGAAAAAGAGGTTTACAACGGAACTGATCTTATCGCATGTTTACGCAGGAAGGAAAACTGTAGTCGCGACAGACGCTAGCGAGTTCGGGCTCGGAGGCGTTTTATCCCAGTACCAAGGAAGACGGCTTCACCCGGTGGCCTTCCATTCTCGAAAATTGAACAACACGGAAACAAATTATGAGATACAAGACAAAGAATTACTCGCAATAATGGAAGCGTTCAAGGAATGCAAAAGATACCTCTGAGGAGAAAAAGAACCTGTGACCGTATATTCCGACCACCAAAATCTACAATCCTTCCTAACAAAAAAAGTCTGGAACCAGTGGCAACTCTGATGGGCACAGGAGTTGACAAACTACAACTTCAAAATAGTCTATCGACTGGGAAGCAGAGGCGGGAACCCCGACGCGTTAAGTAGGCGGCCGGAGTACCGTCCTGAGGAGGGAGCTCGTCACGCTGGGCAGTCTATGTTGAAAACAGAACACTTTCAAATTTCTGTAATAAAACAATGACGAAGTGCAGAGACGGCCCTTACCCCAGAAAAACGCGAACCTACAAGCCTCAGGATACTAATACTTTCAGGCAAAGTGATAGTCCCAACAAGGGGATCACGGTTTGCGGGTGGTAATGAAATCAATACCCTGACAGATGGGCTTGTACCAGCAAAAGGACAGACAATGGTAGAGACGGGTATTGCGATAGGAGTGTTGGAAGGAACCTATGGAAGGCTAGCCACAAGAAGTGGAATGGCTAGCAAGATGGGAATAGCACTGGGTGGTGGTATAATAGATGCGGATTACAGAGGAGAAGTCAAGGTCATACTTCGAAATCATGGCGAAGCAGACTGCTTATTTAGAGCAGGGGATCGGATAGCCCAACTCATAATAGCACCAATTGCCAATGGCGACTTGATGGAAGTAGAAGATCTAGGAATAACCGAGCGAGCAACAACCGAGCGAGCAAAATTGGATTCCGGGTCAAGCGACCTAAACCCCAAGCGATCCATCACCTTTAAAGAAGAAGGAATCAAAATATGTTTCCTTTATGCAGATACAAGCGACAACGAATTCTTTGGCGCCGCTGATATCGGCTCTCACCCTCGGTTGATGTGAGAAAAAGTAATGCTATCAAGTGCTCACGTCAATGCAGCGCAGACAGGAACAATGAACGATTGATTTCTAGAGAAAATTAGAGTGGCTGGCAAAGAAGATGAGAGGTGGCAGGAACGAGGCCGAGAACTGGTCAGGTTAAGAGAAAGTGGAAAAAAGATGCCGAACGACTGGATAGACAAAGATGGATCACTATACTACAAGAATCGATTGTACATCCCCGAAGACGAAGCCCTTCAGACCGCGATAGCCCAAAGCTTTCACGATTGGTTAGTAGCGGGACACTTCGGACAGGAACAGCCGATTGAGAAAGTAACCAGGGATTTCGACTGGAAAGGTCTCGCAGATTGGATCAGAGACTATGTATGGTCCTGCGACCAATGTCAACACAGTAAATCCCTGCGGCATCCCAAGTATTGATTGCTTCAACCTTTAGAAGTGCCATACGCGGCCTGGAGCTCCATTTCGATGGATTTCAGCACACAACTACCGGAATGACAGCGCAAGAGCCGGATAATGGTGGTACTTGACCGGTTTACAACAATGGCCCACTTTATCGGCCTCCATGAAAAAGTGACCCGAAAAGATGTGGCGGACACCTTCCTTCCAGAAGTCTGGAACCTTCACGGATTGCCAACCGAGAGTATATCGGATATGGACACGAAGCTTTCCGGCGAATTTTGGGAATCATTGTGTAAGATACTAGGAGTTAAACGACGCATGTCAATGGCGTACCAGCCTCAAACTGACGGACAAACGGAGGGAACTAACCAAGTGCTGGAATGTTACTTAAGAACATTTGTCAATTACGATCAGAACGACTGGTACCAACCATTGCCGTTCGCCGAACATGCCTACAACACCTCGGCAACCAACGCACACAAGATGAGCCTATTCTTCACCAACTACGGCATTCACCCACAGACGGAGTAGATGCAAGAAAGAAAAGCTCATAACCCCGGGGCGACGATGTATGCTCACTGGATACAGGACATACATCGACAGGCGGAACAAACTATAGAAACGACCCGGGAATCAATGAAGAAATATTATGACGGGAACGCAACAGAACAACCTAGTATCGAGATCGCCGACTTGGTAATGTTGAATGCAAGGAACATACGTACCAAACGACCGTCGAAGAAGCTAAGTGCCAAAATGTGGGGCCCATTCAAATTCCTAGAGAAAAAAGGATGACAGGAATACAAGTTGGAAATATCGCCGCCGTGGAAAGTTCATCCGGTATTCCATGTTTGCCTGTTGGAACCCGATCAAGCCTCGAACAGACCAAATCGCGAACAACCCCCACAAGATCCGGAACACATCGAGGAAGACCTAGAGTGGGAGGTAGGAAGAACGTAAACCGCGAGATTATTTCTTATACGGGAAAGGTTCAAGGAAGGAATCAAACGATGAAAGAGCTTGGGGATATTGTGAAATGGAAAGCCTGCGTGGAGGATGACAATACTTGGGAGCCACCCGAATGTATGAAGAACGCGCAGGAAGTGATGGAAAGATTTCATATGGAAAGTCCGGAGATGCCAGGCCAAGGGGACGTCGAGTAACATCAGAAAGGTGTTCCATCGGTGGACAAGTAAATTCCAGTGGTTTTTACCGTTAATATGTGGAGCTTGAAATGGAAGATAGGTTGTATAATAAAATATAAGAGTATTCGGGAGGAAAGTTTTGAAGAGGGGAGCTCGTGTTAGGCACACGCACTCCCTGTAAGGATTTACTGGGCAGAGTTACCCTACCTTGACATGCACAAACATTGAAGGAAAAAAATAACAACCCCCACCAGCCAAGGAGATGGGACGGGGCGTCATCACCAGCCGCCTGGGTAGTTGCGTCCCAACACCAAGGACTACTGTCTGTGGATCACATCCTATGGCACCGTATACGTCGCGGCCGTCTGTCCGACCGGATCCTGTTCGGTGTATATATGGGAGGGGGCCTTCAGGCACCAAATGCAGGTTGAGGCAGGTGGATCGGGCGACGGCGCATAATGTTACAGGCACTTGAAGAGAGACAGTCGGAAGGGTGGGTCGAAGGGAATGGGACGTTTTGCACAAATGGTAGTCCCCTCGTGCTGACAAAGACGTGTAGAGTATGAAGGTGGTAACTATGGCCAGTAAGTGGATCGGGTGGATCCACAAAGGACAGGCTGGTAAAAGATAGAGTCTGAGGGAAAAAGCCCATAGGTACAATCCTGTGGACAAGTCGTGTAATGCCAGAAGACCAGAATCCAACATGCAGTTGCATCTCGAATTCTTGATGGAACCAACCAAAAGAAGATTGGCCATCTTCTGGCTAGCAAGTTAGACTACCCTCGGAGAGCACGGGGCAAGATAATTCGTAACCATTGTTGTCAACAGAGCAACGGATAAAGCTGATACCTGACGTGGTCTCCACACCAGCAGGAATAACAGAGGCGCAGCCGGCTAAGTTGGCCACTGGAGCAAAAGGTGTTGTAGAGAGTTTTCAGGGTCTACGAGTGTTCGCACTCAGGTGAAGTTCGGAGAGTTGCAGGCAAGATACGGGATTAGTATAGAGTTAGCATGTATACCGCGATTGCTCAGACGTGGAATATAAATATCGAAGCATCTTCGCTGCTATCAAGAAGAACAAGCACTGAGAAGAGATCTTATCAATATAATATGTTTCTACCTTATCATTACTAATACTCTGACGCTCTATCCCAAAGTAAACCATCATATCTAGCCTACATTACTCATGTCTTCTTAACGAGTTCTCGATAAAAAACCATTCAGGTCCTAGCTCTCAGAATACCCACGCTGGAGCTACCACCTAACATCTCCGATAGCTAACCTTTGACCCAACTCGAGTACTTGCTATTTTCAAAAGTGTCCAGATGCCTGGGCAGTGGCGTGATCCGGACACTTTCGAAACCTGCTAGTAAACATTATTTTTCTTACCCCACGAAGTGGCCCTTGTGAAAGTCAGATTATCGATACAGATGCCAGTCCGCCAACATCCCTGTAAATGACATAATATAGCGGCTTTCAGACACATAAACGGGCCATCCATCTTATCCAGAGAAACCCGGATCCGTCATGCCTTTCCCTTTCAGGCCATTCTAATATTGACCAAAGATTACACATGGAATCTAGGGTGCTAGGAATCGAAGAGAAATTGGCTGTCCGCCGGATTGGATGGATTTAGTCTTACCCCAATTAGAAACAACCCTGAGGAATGTCAAAAAGATACCTCATAGCTGCCCGGCGGGCAAATGAACCTATCCTCCGCCAGTAGGTATTCCACTCTTTGCGCACAGGCTGTAGGATCCTCAATATTGAGCTTATAGAGTTCTGTGATCGCCTTCTTTGCTGTATGCAGATACTGAGATCTGCATCTGCTGTCCTATGCCCGGATCAAATCAGTGACCAGTAGCCACTCCATTTGGTGTAGGATAGGATGTCGGTTATCGATGAAGGGTAACTTACCTGCACATTTGAGGGCTGGGTAGCATCAGCGAAGTCGGGAAAGCCTAATTTGGTCCAGGCATCGCTCCAACATGTGCGGACTTCTGCGGTCAAGGTAATTGGGTCCGGAAACGGATTGACCAATATCCTCCAGTCCTACATCAGGTCACGGGATCTGGCCAGAATGGTACCCTCAAGCTCGGTTGCCATATTTCGCCTACTGCTGGCTTGCTGTCCTCCGCTATCCAATTCCGGCAGTGTTGGATCTGGGTGACTTGGGGTTATCACCGGCATGGCAAGTGGATTGCAGTCTGTGGGCGAAGGGGAGGAAAGGGCAGATGTACAACCATTTTGCCTAACTCGTACTTGAGCAGATGTTCTCTGTCCGGGGTAACTAATTCTCCTGCTGGAATTCTGGGTATTCCCACAGGTGATTGTCAGTATCGCGCGCTGCAAGGTACGAAACTCATGCCCAATTGGTCTTTGGGCTCCCCAGGCCGATGGATGATCCATATCGTCCCCATGCTGGCCTAACTCGTTCTCCTCACTCTCCTCAATCTCCTCCCTCTGGCCATCATTACCCTCATATTCCCCATCATTAGAGTCTAGACACTCATCTGCTGACTCAGAGACTGGCTGCCGGTTGTACCGGACAGGCTCTGGTACCAGGAGTCGTGAAGAAGCTAGCTCCCGCACGGCATCCCTCCTCCTACCTACAGCGGACCCAGCCATAATAGACTCAACACTGGGTGATGTTATTATAGTTAATTGGTGCCTGGACTCAGATCCCCGGAAACATCCGCGAAGGACCTCCCTTTGCCTTTGCCTTTCCTGCCTCGATGAACGCGCTCGGTCCACCATAAGCCGCCGCTGTTGTTGTGACATACTATGCAGGTGAATAGTGATAGAAGAGAATTGCAGTGTATGACGTTGAGGTGCAGGTGGTGTTAGGAAGCCTCTATTGGTAGGTAGCTAAGGGCAGGATATTGGGTGTGAACTCGGAAGATCGAAATGGTCAGCCCGGCTTCTTTAAGAACAAAGGACATTCAGAGTTCATCACTCGCTTTGATATCCGCTGGCGTCAGCACACACCGCACGTCCAAATTGGAGCTTGATACCTGATATATTGGAATTTTCACCTGAAGACTTGGCCACGCTGTGATTTCACTGAGGCAATACGAGTGTTAGGTACTTGGGGTTCCTGAACCGGATGAAAAAAGGTTTATCAGAATGTATGGACTAATCTAGTTTGAGTAGGTCTTCCAAGTTGACAGAAACAAATGCGCGTAAGGCTAGGGCTCGGGGCCGGACGCTAATCGCAGCAAGTGAAAGCTGCTGCAAAGGCTCAACTAATGGGATATAATATCAAACGCATGGATAGGAATAGTAATGAAAGGGGCAACCCCGAACGAAAAACAGCTCGAGAAGAAGAAGAATGATCCGCACATGTCCAAAGAGCAAACCACTAAAGCCAGCAGAGAAAACATACACCAAAGGAAAAAGAGATGGAAAAGAGCAAGGATGATCTGCGAAGATTCCAAGAGGAGGTCCCACGAGCCGACCCGGTAAGCGCAGAACAGCTCGTGCCAAACAAGAATGGTCTGCACCACTCTAGGAGTGACCCCGTAGAGCATCAATGTGTCTGTAGACTATATTGGGTTTGGGCAACCTGGAACGGCAACAGCTGGGCCAATCCAAGCAAGAAATGTGTGGGAAAAAACACCAGGATAACTAGCAAAACTCTAAAAGTTAAACTCCAAATGAAAAACACCAAAGAAAACACGTGCAGGATCTGCGGACAGTCGGAGGTCTAAATTATGCATACTGATCAGGGCAAGCAGCCCAGACATAGTGGGCTAATCTAAAACAGAAATAGTCAGGAAACAGAGAGAATAACTTGAACTCTAGAAACAAAAATCAAAACTCTAAAAGGAAAGGTCGAAGGGTCCATTGTGGCCTAGTACTTGTAAATTGGTTGAAATCGAGTCGGTTGGGGAGTCAGCGGGCGGGCTATATTCTCATCCGACTGCTTCAGCTGTCGGAATATCCGCTCACCCATCGCCGGTATGGGGATCCTCGGAGGGGGAATGGCTTCTGCCGGGCGTATCGACTTGTGTCGCCATTGTGTTCACAGGCTGCTCGGCCCCTGAGGCCAGCATCAAAAGATGCGCGGCTGACCTTCTCGCCTCTGCCTGCTCAGAGGGTGCAGACACATGATGGTGACCCGGATTGGGAGTAAACGGAGACGGCCTGTTCGTCGGACGAGCCCTGTCAGCAAGTTGCCAACTCAGATTATACTCCCCATCGCGTGTGCACGGCTCAACCTCAATCCTGGCATCGAGTGGCCCCCCACCTGGTGGGCCACCTTCCTCTGGGGTTCCGGACTTGCATCGGCCCCTTGTAGCTCATCCGCCTCTTGCCTGACTGCGAGGTTGCGTTTACCACTGTTATGGGCTGGAGTCCTGGATGCTTTCTTTAGGTCAGTCTAGTTTTCGTTACGGGGCGGGGCCGGGCCGGTTTTCACTTTGTGAGCCCGCCATTACTCCGGCCTGGGGTCAACTCTTTGCTGTTCCTCCCTGCCCCGTATGAGACGGGGCTCTGGCCGGGCTGTGGGGCGGGGCGGGGATTTTACTTTCGCCGCTGATTGTCTATACAGGCCCCCGTCTTCTCGTGCCCTACTCTTGCCCCTGGGCGGGGCCCCACTTATTCTTACGAGTGATATTCTCTGACTAAACAAATGGCATGTTGAAATCTAAGGGGTGTTTGGCCTCTCAATTCTGATCTGAAATCACAATTTGAGATCAGAATTGGCTGGCCAAACACCCCCTAATTACTTCGTAAGTCTAGTATGATGACTCCACTATTTGGATATTCCATATAGCAATCCGGCAACAATCTCAAAAGATAGGATTTGAATATAGTGCTCACATTATCATTATGATTTGGGCTTCTCGTTTGAGATAAATAGTGTTTGGAAATCCCTCTCAGTATATGATTGTAAGCGGATAATCTAGGTATGTTTCTAAGTACTTCTAAGCATATGATTCCGGGTACATAACTCTAAGCGTATAGTTGTATAGTAGTGTATCCACGATTCCTATCTTTCTGAGGATATGGTCCCCGACTTATCATTTTGTGATCTGATTCAGGGTGTATGGCTTTGGGCTTATGGCTTTGTGCATTCAGTTTTGGGCTTTTCATTCTAAGACTATTGGTTTAGGCGTCACGTCTCACATGCCTTGCAAGCCATCCACCCCAATAGTAGCCAGTATTTACATCTGGCCTGAGGTTCAGGCAATCACTTACCCTAAACTTGCAGATAGTTGGTTAAACTGGGCGCTGACTATGGTGTTTAAAAAGCTATGGTTTTAGGTGACTCTCTTTGGCGTATGGTTTTGGGTGTATGGCTTTGGGTGTATGGTTTGGCTTTGGGCGTATGGCTTTTGGGCGTATGGTTTTGGGTGCATGGTTTTGGGCGTATGTTTTTGGGAGTATGGCTTTAGGGGTATGGTTCCGGGGGGATGGTTGTGGGTGTATGGCTTTGGGCGTATGGCTTTGGGTGTATAGTTTGGCTTTGGGCATATGGCTTTTGGGCATATGGTTTTGGGCATATGGTTTTGGGCATATGGTTTGGCTTTGGGCGTATGGTATTGGGGGTATGGTTATAGGCGTATGGATTTCGGCGTATGGTTATAGGCGTATGGTTTTGGGCGTATGGCTTTCGGCGTATAGTTTGGATGTATGATTTTGGGGGCACAGCCTTGCAAACGAGGGAAGGCCAAGCTCAAAACTATATACTAGCACCCAGCTATCCCGGATGGACAAAATCCTAAGAATCCATCCGGCATAGCCAGTGATCCAGGACAACAGGCTAGGCTTTGGTGCAAAGAAATTCAGAACTTACTGAGATTCGCACGACACAGCGAGGTATCCGGATTATCAAGATCCGGGACAGCGGAGTGTGAGTGCATACCCATACTAAATAGAAAAATCAATGATTAGGAACATTATTATACATTCAGATGCATGCACAACTTCTGCCACCATTTAGGCATCTTATTGAACTCCCACAAGGGCTTCCCCGTCTTCTCCACATATGCATCGTGCACTGCTTGATGTGTAAAGTGGACAACACTACACCGATTTCCCACAAAAGAGCCAATATAATGTTCCACTGCATAGGAACGGATGAATATAATGGAACCTAGAGAATATATCTTAGTCACTTGATGGAATTGGATAAGATGGGCAGGAGTCTCTACATACCAGGAGTACAATCAATCTTGACTCCAAGCTCAGGAAAGCAGGCATGGCCGCACTCAAAGTCTCCGAATACTACTATCGCACACTACCCATGGCATACGTCCTTCAGATCCTTATGGTTATTGGTATTCGCGTTGATGACAAGTGAGCGGGAGGTCCATATTCCAAATGCCTTGTCAACATTGTCAGCTTTCCCATTGTAAATAGTCTCATAGACTGCTGTGTATTTGGAATGCTCCTCCGGGAGGAAAGTCTGAAATAGCGTCTCAACGGTATGAGTCAATGGTAAAAGCGGTTGGCCGGATTCTTTTAGTGCGTGAATTGCTGATTTTGTGTTCTATAACTGGGCTGACCCGGGTCCAAGTTCAATATTCTGCGTTCGTGATCCCATTTGTGAAACGAAGGCATAGTGCCGAATGACACACCCTTTTGTTCTCAAAGTACCGTCCGCGTTATGTTCGCTGCTCCCGTTTCCTGCAGGAGAACTCAGGGTTGTAGCATCCTTCATACCATCACTCGCATCCTTGTGAGTGGTATGAGCCCCTTCCATCTCGCTTGGCCTATAGCGCTTTGGCGTACCGCTTGCACCATGTCAGGTATGATCTGCCGCTATATTCCGTGACGCTACATATTTGTGTACCGCCGGTTCAACTGGCGGTAATAGCGAACGTGCCTTGCTATTCCCAGCTTTGATTACACATGGGACGCCTTGCCTAAAGATAGTTTAGTATATAAGCCTAGTCTTAGCCCAAAGGATGAATGACTTACTTGTCCTTTATTATAACAATGTCACCGGTGATCCGGTGTAATTGGGGCTCATTTTCCTTTTCGAAGCGCTCCTTCCAGTTGCTATCCGGCTGCCGTTTAGGTCGCAAAAGGATTGAGTCCAGAACGTCAAAATCGCCAGATTGGTGGTATCTGACGCGTGGATGATCGGGGGTTTTCAACATGTGGGAAATATTCCTTTTCATTGAATAAACCTTATCCATATCCAGCCGTAGACATGGTTCCCCCGAATCTAATACAAGCGACGAGGCGATTAGTCTATGCCCTAAATACAGATATGCGACCGAGTTGAAAGCTAAATACAACAATTGCTAATTTCAAGCCCATGCAAAGAGATCGGTTAAATAGCAGACAATAACACACCTTTGGCATCCCTGGTAGAATTTGCAATATCTTCACTCGCATGTTCAGAGTTGTGGAGGTGATTCGCAGCTTTTCTTCGTCCGCGCTGCGGCTTGCCCTTCTCCGCATCCCTCTTGTTCATTTTTGATAGCCCTCTCGTAGTCTTCCACAGCCACACAAACTCACTCAAAGCAAGCTTCCCTCCCGCTCAAAGCAGGATAGAATGAAGTGCGGTTGGTATAGAGCCACGATAAAGATATCCAAATGTGCTCGAGTGGATGGCGGGTAAGGAGAGACTTGGGCAGGGAGGAACTTGGGCAAGGAGGAACTTGGGTTCAAGCAGGCGCAGTGCGGGACATAGATTCAGAGGGCGGCGGGGCGAATGCTTTCTGTGTCTATGGGAGAAAAGGGGAAAAAGAAAGAATATAGGGGAATACAAATCACGCTATGACCTGACAAACTCGACTAACTAGAGCCAATGCAACTAGCCTTTGCACTAGTGCGTATTATCTACGACACCATTACCAGTGTATTATTTTGGGCCTATGATTTTTCTGAGCGTCTGATTTTGTGTGCGTATGATTTGTGTGCGTATGATCTTTCTGTGCGTATGATTTTTTCTGAGCGTATGATTTATGTGCGTATGATTTTTCAGTGCGTATGATTTTCATGACAATGCTTCTGTTCCTGTAGCTTATCGTAAGAACGCGAATAAATGGACAATGTATTCAAACTTCTTGAATTTCCGCCTCTGAAAACATGGAATCCTCCTCCGCACTCTTACATTTACTTGGGGTGTGCACGTCTGATCAGGCGGACGAGGGTCAGAAAATGGACTCCGTCCGCCCGATCCCACATGCAGTCCCCCGATTATATGGGGCATTTTCCAATCAATCCATCGAGGCTTGTCATTCACTACAGTATACATTGTTGACTTGACACCTCCTCGGCATGTCTTGGCCACTAGCATAACTTAGGGGATAGTAAAAATGCCTTCTGAATTACTCAGTCAAATTCTATGATTTTATAATTATTTTACACGAAAATTAACTTAGTGGAAACGGGATCTTTTCTTTTCTTTCCCCCCAGTTCTGACACGCTTCCTGGGTAGAACTCGAATCGTGCTATTAGTTCCTATCTGGTCTCTTCCGTGGGTTACACATATAACCGGTAGTGAATCAGTAGTTCAAGATAGAGCCTCCTTCTCCGAACAATCCTCTTCCAGGCGGCCCCTTGAGCCTGCTATGCGGCCGGAATTTTCGTCAGCCTGTTGGTCGAGACTTTCAAGATCGCTCTGTCCTTGACCGGGAATCTTTTCTCACCTTCTTGTGAGCCTTCCTCCTCATCAGTGTTGGATGCAACATACATGTTGACTGTACTATCCCAAATTCTTTCTTCAGGATCTGATTCCACGGAGCCTCCTAAGTGATCTACACCTTGGTTTCGAGGTGGTCCAGGCCGTGCATATTGAGATTCAACCAGTCCACGCTCAGGTAGTATAGCCTTTGGCTCTCTTCCAAATGCTCTCCTGCCATCCTGATCAAAGAAAGACGATTCGGTGTCCTTCTTGTGTGATTCGTCATCATCAGAGATAGAGCCATTATCGTTCTCTATACTTTCTTCCTTCCTATCAGCCCAATAACCATAATCCTCCGCAGCAGCCATTTCTTCGAGTTTTTCTGCCTCCCGTTCACTATCGTGACCTGCTAGCTCTCTTCGTAATTCTTTGTTCTCGTAGGATTTCACAAGCATTGAAGATTGAATTGTACTGCTTTTGAGTCATGAGCGCCAATAGGGAATCACATCTCTTGCCATGCTAAACACCGGCTCTACTCCAACAATACCCCCTTGAACAGCGAGAATATCCCTAGCCATCAGAGCTAAATTCGGCAATCTTCCCGCATTAACCTTCCACCACTCCAATATATTGGCCTCGTAAAAAATCCCGGCTGGGCAGGCCTCACATGTGGGATCCGTAGCCTCAGCGTCTGGCTCGGGCGGCTCAATCTCAGAAACAGTTTCAATGTACGCTAGTGCCTCACTTAGGATAACTGCTCTGTGTCACGAAGAGTAAAGATGTTTGGATCGACAGTTCAGACCACTCTGTGAAATTGACATGTGAGGTGCCTGATTATTTATTGGTGCATAGTACAGATCATAATACGCTATGAACTCCTTTTTATATGACTTCTCATACTCAGTCTCCCCACTGGCATCAAGATCCCATTCTCGAAAATGGTTGAGTTTGCAATAGGGATTGAGGCAAGTGCCAATACCGAACAGAAGACCTCTTGGACTTTCCGTTTTACCATAGTAAGAGGGGCCTTCAATTTAGCTTTGACTAGGCCCTCACGAATATCAACCTTCCATTGCATCCGCTTGCGTTCTAACTGGGAAATTTGCATTTCCAAATGATCAAAGATATCTTGATACGCTTGAAACACTCAATGAATGGTGACGCCACATGTTTTTGACATCCACAAAGTGCAAAATCGTATCGGTTGAAGTACCTCCAAGATGTATTCAATCTGCCTCGACTCTTCCGGGGTTGACCAGAGAGGCGTAAACTGGGCATAGGTTTGTAACCAGTCCTTGGTGAATTCCCGTAGCCGTAGAGATCTCTCCAACATATTTAGGGGTGAGTTCCACCGTGTTTTGACATCATACTGTAGTGTAGTAGGGATCTTAACCCGGTTATTCTGTATCTCGATGAAGTGTTGACGTCATTGAGGTGAAGCACCAGCCGCAATACTCATTTTCGGATGCTATAAACCATTATTAGCGATATCTCTGACTAAAGGTATCTTATGTGAGAACAAGGGGGAAAATGCTTGATTCTACTTTCACATTGGCGCTTATTCAATTTGGAATAATGGATTTGTACATGTTAGGTGGTAGCTTCGGCGTGAGGTATTCCGACAGCTAGGACCTGGATCGTAATTATATCAGAGAACTCGTTAAGGAGACATGAGTAATGTAGGCTAGATATAATATTTTCTTCGGTGTAGATAGTCGAAGTATTGGCAAAGATATAAAAGTGTAGCTAACTTATTATATTGATAAGATCTCTTCTCCGTGCTTGTTGTGTCTAATAGCAGCGAAGATGCTTCGATATTTATATTCCGCGTCTGACCAATGGCGGTATACATGCTAACTCTATACTAACTAAGTACCTTGCCCACAACTCTGCGAACTTCACCTGAGTGCCAACACTTGTAGACCCTGAAAACTCTCTGCCACACTTTTTGCTCCCAAGGCCAACTTAGCGGTCTGCGCTTTCATTATTCCTGATGGTGTGGAAACCACGTCAGGTGTCAGCTCATCCGCTTATCCATTGACAACGATGGTTACGAAATATCTTGCCCTCGTGCTCACCGAGGGTAGTCTAACTCGCTGGACAGAAGATGGCCAATCTTCTTTAGTTGGTTCGGTCGAGAATTCAACCTGCAACTGCATGTCGTATTCTGGTCTTCCGGCATTACACGTCTTGTCCTCGGGATCGTACCTATAGGCGTTTTCCCTCGGACTCCATCTTTTACCAACTTGTCCTCTGTGGATGCACCCGATCCACTTACTGGGCATAGTTACCTCCTTCATACTCCTCACGACTTTGAGGGTACGAGGGGACTAACTTCCGTGGAAAAAAGGTCCCGTTACCTTCCACCCAACCTTCTGACTGTCGGTCTTCAAGCCTCTGTAACATTATGCGCCGTCGCCTGATTCACCTGCTTCCACTTGCATAAATGTGCCGAAAGGTCTCCCCTCATAGACCCTGCGAACAGGATCCGGTCGGACGGACGGCCGCGACGTATATTGTGTTATAACATGGGTTCCATTGATTGTGGTCCTTGGTGTTGGGACGCAACTACCCAGGCCGCCAGTGATGACCCGCCTTCCCAACGCCGGGGCTGGAGGGGGGTGTTATCTTTTTCCTTCGAAGTTCGTGTGCGCCAAGGTAGGGTAACTTTGCCCTGTGAATCCTTACGGGGAGTCCGTGTGCCTAACACGACCTCCCCTTTTCGAAGTGTTCGTCCCGAATACTCTATGTCTATTTATACAATCTATCTTCCATCCCGTGCTCTAAATAGTAGGGGTAAAAACCACCAGCTTTTACTTGTCCACAGAGGGAAAACCTTTCTTATGTCACTCGACCTCTCTCGGGCCCGGCATCTCCGGGTTGTCTCAATGAACCCTTTCCACCTCTTGCTGCCCATTCTTCATACCTTCGCGTGGTTCCCAAGTATTGTGGTCCTCCGCGCACCGTTTCCATTTGACAAAATAACAAACCTTTTTCATTGTTTTATTCCTTCCTCCAACCTTTCGGGTGTAGGTAATGATCTCGCTCTTCACGATCCTTTCTAACTCCCACTCTAAATCTCCCACGATCTATGCAGGGTCTCGTGATGGTTGTTCGCGATTTGGTCGGTTTGAGGCTCGGTAGGGTTCCAACAGCAAAACGTGAAACACAGGATGAATTTTCCACCGCGGCGTTATTTCTAACTTGTATGCCCTGCTCCCCTTCTTTTCTAACACTTTGAAAGGGCCATACAGTTTCGGACTCGGCTTCTTCGATGGTCGTTTGGTACGTATGTTCCTCGCATTCAACATTACCAAGTCACCAACCTTGATGCTTGGTTGTTCCGTCGCTTTTCGGTCATAATATTTTTGCCTCGATTCATGTGTATTTTCTAGGTCTTGTTTTGCCTGTCGATGTATGTCCTATATCCACTGAGCATACATTGTCGCCCCCTGGCCATGAGCATCTCTTTCTTTGATCCATTCAGTCTGTGGATGAAAGCCGTAGTTGGTGAAGAATGGGCTCATTTTGTGTGCGTTAGTTGCCGAGTTATTGTACGCGTGTTCTGCTAACGGCAATAGGTGATACCAGGCGTTTTGATCGTAATTAACAAACGTTCGTAAGTAACCTTCCAGCACTTGGTTGGTTTTCTCAGTTTGTCCGTCAGTTTGAAGATGGTACGCCGTTGATATGCATCGTTTAACACCTAGCATTTTGCACAATGATTCCCAGAATTCGCCAGAAAACTTCGCCTCCATGTCCGATATGATTTCCGTTGGTAATCCGTCAAGTTTCCAGACTTCCAGAATGAAGGTATCCGCAACATCCTTTGCGGTGGCATTTTAGTGGAGGGTGATAAAATGGGCCATCTTCGTGAACCAGTCTACTACTACCATGATCTGGGTCTTGCCCTGCGATTCCGGTAGTTGTGTGATGAAATCCGTCGATATGGAGGACCAGGCGGCCTAGGGTACTTCTAAAGGTTGAAGTAGCCCGTACTTAGCACCCTGTGGGGACTTGCTATATTGACATTCGTCGCAGGATCGTACATAATCTCTGATCCAATCTGCGAGTCCTTTCCAGTACAAGTCCCTTGTAACTATGGCAATCATTTTTTCCTGTCCGATGTACCCCGTAACTAATGAGTCGTGACAGCCTTGGGCTATCTCCGTTTGAAGGGGTTCACTCACGGGGATGTACAAACGATTTTTGTAATATTGTAACCTGTTCTTTTCTATCCATTCGTCCGGCATCTTTTTTCCGCGTTCTCTTATCATAACCAGTTCATGGGCTTGGTTCCGCAACTTCTCATCCTCCTTTCCAGCCATCCTTGTCTTGTCCAGAACTGCATCCTTCATTGTGTGCGTCAGGGCTGCATTGACGTGAGTCCTTGATAACATTTCTCTTTCTTTCATTAACCGACGGTGATATCCGATATCAGCTACGCTAAAGAATTCGTTTTCGCTTGTATCTCCGTGAAGGAAACATATTTTGCCTTCTTCCTCTTTAGTCGTGATAGATCGCGTAGGGTTTAGATCGCTTGACCCAACAACCATTTTTCCTGGCCCCATTGTTTCTAGGTCGTCTACCTCCATGGCGTCGGTGTTGGCAACATTTTCGATTATGAGTTGCGCTATTCCATCTCCTGCTTTGAATACGCAGTCTGCCTCCCAATGATTAGGAAGTATGACCTTAACTTCTCCTCTGTAATCTGCATCTATTACACCACCGCCCACTGCAATTCCCATCTTGCTAGCCATAGCACTTCTTGCCGCTAGCCTTCCATAGGTTCCTTCCGCCAATCCTATCGCAATACCCGTCGCGACCAGTGTCTGTCCTTTTACTGGTATCAAGCCGTCCGTCAGGGCATAGCTGTCATGACCCGCCACAAACCGTGATCCTTTCGTTGGGATTATAGCCTTGTCCGAGACCTTCATGATTCTGAGATTTCCAGATTCGTGGGTTTCTGGGAAGAGAGCTGTTGCCACGCCTCGTTTCTGATGAATTACGGAAATTTGAAAATTTTCAGATTTCAAAATTGACTGTTCACTGTGACGAGCTCCCTCCTGAGGACAGTACTCCGGCCATCTACTTAACGCGTCGGGCCTCCCGCCTCGGCTTCCCGGACGGCAGAGTATTTTAAAGTTATAGTTGGTCAACTCCTGTGCCCATCGGATTTGTTGTTGGTTCCAGACCTTGTTGGTTAAGAAAGACTGCAGGTTTTGGTGGTCGGTATATACCGTCACAGGTTCTTCTTCACCCCAGAGGTATCTTTTCCATTCTTTGAACGCTTCCATTATTGCGTGTAATTCCTTGTCATGTATCTCGTAGTTTCTGGCAGTGCTGTTTAATTTTCGAGAATGGAGAGCTACCAGGTGCAGCCATCTGCCCTGGTACTGAGATAGTACGCAACCAAGCGCAAAAGTCGCTTGCGTCTGTTTCGACCACCGTTCTTCTTCCTGGGTAGAAATACGATAAAATTGGTGCCGTTGTAAACCTCTTTTGCAACTGCTCAAACACGTCTTCCTGCTCTCTTCCCCAGTGAAAATCATGCGGGTTTCCCATCAATGTCTCGGTTATTGGCTTGCAAAGCTTTGAGGAATCTTTGATGAATGGTCGATAAAAATTTGCGAATCCAATGAAAATTTGGACTTTTTTAACCGATCTCGCGTGTGCCCAATTTTGGCAGCCCTTCACTTTTCTATCACTCATGGTGACTCCGCTTGTCTTGACAATGTATCCTAAGAATTCAACCTCATCTTGGAGGAAGACCGACTTTTTCAACGTGACAGCCAAGTCGTGCTGTTCGAGTCGATCAAGGACCTTTTGGACTAGTTTGATATGATCGTCCATATTCTCGGAGTATATTAGGATATCGTCTAGGTAGACGACTACTCCGTGGTCCAAAAATACTCTTAGGATTTTGTTCATCATTGTCTGAAACGTTGCGGGAGCGTTAGCGAGCCCGAAAGGCATGAGCTTATATTCATACTGTCTGTAGCATGTACGAAAGGCCGTTTTGAGTTCGTCGCCCTTCCTCATTCGAATAAGATAATATCCATCTTTTAGGTCGCCCTTCGTAAACACCTTAGCTCCGGCAACGCGGTCTCGTAGTTCATCCATGAGTGGTAGGGGGTACTTATTCAGGATTGTCAGTTTGTTGAGGTTTCTATAGTCTAAGCATAGGCGTAGACTTCCATCTGGTTTCGGAACGACAAGGATTGGGGCACCGTAAGGGGATTCGCTGTCAGCTATTGTTCCCTCACCCATCATTTTCTTGAGGTACTTATCCAGCTCGTTTAACTGGTGTGCCGACATTGGATCAATCGGACCCCATGGGGGTTCGGCCCCTTCTTTAAGGTTGATGGCGTGATCGAAAGTCCTTCGAGGCGCCAACATTATTGCTTTTTTCTCTTCAAAAAGCTCCTTATACTGCCAATACGGTTTTGGCAGCGTCTCCAACTGTACTCCCCCTTCTTCATCTCGTTCTATCCGTCCCACATACTGTGCTTCCTCATCGAAAGCCACAGTTACATCCCATTCAAACATATCTGCCACGGCCTCATCTTGTTAATGAGCGTGGCACCTTGTTTCTTCAAAGGCCCATTTAGTTGGGTCTGTTATATTTTTAAGGGGGTGTTCATTATGCCACCACCAAAAGGGTATGATTAAATCATGTCTTCCAGCGTTCGCAATTTCGCAGGATATTATGCTTCGGTGGCTCTTGGCACCGATTTCTAGGAGAATGGGATGGGTATAGAATATACCTCCAGTAGGCGCGGTTTCGCCATCGAAGGTTCTGATTTTTAATGGTCAATCCCTAGCTTCGGTCGGGATTTCGCGCGGTCGTGAGGTGTCTTCGTTAATGAGAAAGATATTTGAACCGGAATCTAAGAGTACGCTTATCGCGTGTTTTCGTCCGTTTAATTCAATAAATGCCTTCCCCTCAGGGCAGGTGTAATGCTTAGGCTCTTTAATGGGTCTAGAGCTTTCGCTGGATTCATGATGAAATCTTTTCATCGTCGCGGTTACAAGTAGTGTGGGGGTTTGTAACCGCGCCTGGGCAGTTTCGGCTCTTAAAGCCTCCTCAGACAAACTTTTACGATAAGTGTCTAATATTTTGATAGCCGGCAGCCCACTACTAGTGGTCTTTACCTCCTGCCGAGGAGTTCCCATATCACAGGAGTAGTGGTTCACAAGAGTACCCCTCGAGTTCGCGACTAGGGTTCGCCGCCCTTTATCATCGACTTAGCCCTCATGTGAGGCTGTCCCTTGTGAGGAATACACCGTACTTCCGCCATCAAGTTTGGTCTCACGCCCGAGACCCCCTCGGACACCATTCGTCGGGCATGAACCTTGTGCCCAATAGAGGCGCTCCCAGCTTCTATTTGCCCGGCTGTTTTACCCGGAGAGACAGTCAGGTAGCCCTGGATTTCGACCCTCCTTCGCGTGTTGTGCGACTCAAGTTATGTTCCGACGAATCGTAGTCTTCTCTTTCCCTTTTAGTCTCGTCGACCGCTTTCTTCACTAGTAGTTTTTTATTGCTCCTGTGGTGAGCGCAGACTACCCATTTTTGGAGGTAAAATGGCAACCCCTATCCTTTGGTCTTTTGCCTTCTGGTGGGATAACGTCACTGACTACGCCGCAGGTCTTTCGATTCGAGGCGGCAACATCACTACCCGATCACCGTGGTTGTCGGTACCTTGATGACCTTTCATAAAATTTCATCATCTTCAAAAGCCCAAGCTGGGGGCCTTTGCACTGCGCCCTTCGAGCTTTCTCCCTAGCCATCAATGGCCACATTGGCTACCTGGGGACGTCGTTTCTGTGCGAATGGGGACGTCGTTTCTGTGCGAATGCGGACTGTCGTTTGCGCTTCGATTGCCCTCGGTAAATAGCCGACACCTGTATCGGCTTTCGACAGTATTTCCAGGCCTGGTTTTTCAATCCGCAGCGTGTGCATTCTTTATTTAGATTTCCATTGATCGACACCTTTTTGATTGACGCCCTGGTGGGCTTCTGCCTACACCTTGTGTTTGACCTCCCCCACCGGCGCCACCGACCCTTCCTTTTTCACCTTTCTCTCCGCAGCCTTTTTCTACTGATATTCCGCCTTTTCCTTAGCCATGTACTGCCTCTTTACACGTTTTGCGGTGACCGTTGGCTTCGAATCCTCGAACTTTCTTTTCTCGCCTCGTGTCGCGCCGGAGGGACTGCCTCCGCGAAGATCATTTCTTTCCTTGAAATCTTCTTCTGCTCGGGTTACGGTCCTGACTGCTTCCAACCATTCCCCATCGTCGACATATTCTCTATGTGAGAGCCGCCGCAATGCTTGTATGGGAAGTTCGTCTTCAATCATTTTTCTCCAGGCCATCCCAGTGACTCTTGCATGGATGTTGAGATTTTCCATTTCCATTAAGAATTTGGCGACATCACCGCGATATTTGACCGATCCCATTTCTCTTAGGGATTTTTCCGCTTCATGGGTGGGACTGTAGCGTCGCATGGCTTGTTCTGCAAAGACGTGCCAGAACTCGTATCCTTCTTGTCTCGTATAACCTATTTCTCCGGTCATTTGTCGTCGGTAGGTTAACGCAAATGGTGCGACTTCTTTACCATCCATCCGGCTTATGGCGTATCGGATTCGTTGTACCTCATTTTCCCATTGCCAACTGTTTGGACCAAAATAATCCGTACATGTTAATAGCCACATACGTATATCTTGGTGTTTCTCGTTCCTAAACATGGCAGGGGGTTCCGCTGGGACTCTTGTTCGTTGTCCAAGGCATAGGCCATGACTCGAGAGAACAGGTTGAACTGTTCATCATTCTTGGTGTCATAGTCGTCTTCTTCACGCTGGGCTGCGGGTCTCTCATCCCGTCTTCCTTTCCTACTGTCATCTGGCTTTCTTCCACATCCTTCTCCTTCATCATCGGGGTCTCCTCCCCCTCCTGCGCCTGGAGCTCCTGTCGCTCCGTGTCGTGGTGGTGGTGGTGGTCTTCCTCCACCCGCCCCAGAAGCCTCTGGTGTCGGATCCGACACCTTGCCTTTTCCCTTCACCTGTCCCCGCAACTGTTCCACCAGCGCCTTAAGCACCGCGATCTCGCAATCTTGGGCTTCTCGAGACTCCTGATCGTGTCGTAGCTCATCTGTCACAAGATTCATACTTATCTCGTGATTTGCCAGCACCGGTTTGTATTGCTCGTTTATCCGAACTATCTCCTGGTCCCGGAGTAGGTTCCGATGCATGGACTGTACGCCAGTCCCTTGCACGGCTTCGTGGAGATGGGAGGTAACAGTCTCATGTCTGGCCTGCCTCTCATCTGTCTCCCCTAGTCGTTGCGCGACCTGGGTAGCGAAGCTCTCTTGAACCTTCTGAGATTCCAAGTCCAAAAGCTGTACTTGTTCATCTATGCGGGCAAGGTCTCGACCGAGTATCTGGACCCCGCATTTCAACTGTATTTTGACTTTTACCAGTTCTTGGGCCATGAACAGTATGTCGTTCGGTAGGGAACTGAATGCAAGATGTTGCCAATCGTGGCTAACGGAAAGCTTTGGGTCGAATCGGCTTAGGATTTGTTCCAGTTTCCGAATTTGAACAGCCATGAGGGATGCGGTTGTGGGTTCCGGCGTTCGGCGACCAGTTCTCCGCGGTTGCCTATATTTGGCTAGAAAACCTAGTCCGCCACGGGATCGCGGCGTTCGGTCGGCTGAGTGTGACTGGGGTAGGTGGGTGACCGTTGTCTCCACACGTGGGGCTTGGACCGAGGAGAGTTCATCTCCCGCGTCTGCTGCTTCTCCTTCTTGCCATTCCATGGCCTCAGGCGCTTTGGGATCAGAAGCCATTTCTTTTGATTTTTCTTAAATGGGAAACCTATCTTTTGTTTCGTTCCCACGCTGCTGGAATCTCAAAACGCTGGCTTGAGTGTTGATCGTTGTCAGGGTACTGGGTGTACCAGATGGAGTTTGATTTCTCCGAAGGTGTTTTGTAGATGAAGTCTTTGCCGTACTAGTATTGGTATAGTGCAGCTATGTCTTCGAGGGTGACAGTGCTTTCTAGGTTTATCCACCAGAAATAAGATTGGTGGTAGGGCTCTTGGGTCCCTAACTCAGGTATAGGAGTGAGGACTTCGTCTATTGAGATAGTCCTCAAGGGTCTTGGTTCGAACGGTTTTTTGAGTTGGGGAGTATTAGTGTCTCTGCCAAACATTTGTCTCGGTAACAATGAGAAGTATCAATATACTGATAGGTGGTAGCTTCGGCGTGAGGTATTCCGACAGCTAGGATCTGGATCGTAATTAGATCCGAGAACTCGTTAAGGAGACACGAGTAATGTAGGCTAGATATAATATTTTCTTCGGTGTAGATAGTCGAAGTATTGGTAATGATATAAAAGTGTAGATAACTTATTATATTGATAAGATCTCTTCTCCGTGCTTGTTGTGTCGAATAGCAGCAAAGATGCTTCGATATTTATATTCCGCGTCTGAGCAATCGCGGTATACATGCTAACTCTATAATAACCAAGTACCTTGCCCACAATACTGCGAACTTCACCTGAGTGCGAACACTCGTAGACCCTGAAAACTCTCTACCCCACCTTTTGCTCCTAAGGCCAACTTATCGGTCTGCGCTTTCATTATCCCTGATGGGATGGAAACCAGGTCAGGTGTCAGCTCATCCGCTTATCCGTTGACAACGATGGTTACGAATTATCTTGCCGTTCTGCTCACCGAGGGTAGTCTAACTCGCTGGACAGAAGATGGCCAATCTTCTTTAGTTGGTTTGGTCGAGAATTCAACCTGCAACTGCATGTCGTATTCTGGTCTTCTGGCATTACACGACTTGTCCTCGGGATCGTACCCATTGGCATTTTCCCTCGGACTCCATCTTTTACCAACTTGTCCTCTGTGGATGCACCCGATCCAGTTACTGGGCATAGTTACCTCCTTCATACTCCTCACCACTTTGAGGGTATGAGGGGACAAACTTGCGAGCAAAACGTCCCGTTACCTTCGACCGAATCCTCCGACAGTCGGTCTTCAAGCGTCTGTAACCTTAAGCGCCGGCGTCCGATTCACCTGCTTCGACTTGCATAACGTGCCCGAAGGTCTCCCCTCATATACCCTGCGAACAGGATCCGGCCGGACGGACGGCCGCGACGTATACGGTGTTATAAGATGGGTTCCATTGATAGTGGTCTTTGGTGTTGGGACGCAACCACCCGGCCGCCAGTGATGACGCGCCGTCCCAACGCCGGGGCTGCAGGGGGGTGTTATCTTTTTCCTTCGAAGTTCTTGTGCGCCAAGGTAGGCTAACCTTGCCCTGTAAATCCTTACGGGGTGTCCGTGCGCCTAACAGTACATATACCCTTGTGTGTCTAAATTTTTGCGTATGAATTTGTGCGTATGCATTTCTAATATAGGTGCTAGGTATGAGATCTTAGACACATTACCTTTTCTACTGTTTTGTGAAAGCCGTGATCCCATCTCATAACCTTCTTGATATAGCCCGCCCTAAAGCCAGACGGCATATGACCATCCCGCGATTTCACCTTGATCGAACTCATAAATGCCCCGAGGATAAGCTGAACACCATGGGCCATACATGGAATATGATTTTCCAATTGACACCATTCAACCGATAGTAAACTCCAAGCATTGTGTAAGGCTTCAGTGAGCATTTGGTTATTGCTGGCCCTATTGGTGGTAAAACCCAGAATTCTATCCTGAATCCCGTATCTGGCTATAACGTTATTAATTATCCCTGCCATATTAGCCCCGGTATGAGAACCCCTGATTTCCTCGAACCCAATCAGCACCTCCTCCATCTGCCATCTATCTGTGATCCAATAAGCCACAATTGCTAAAAAAGCAAGTTTCTTCGGTGAAGTCCATGAATCGGCAGCCAGAGAAATCTTTCCTGCAGCAGGCAGACATGTTCGAATATCATCCACCGTGGACTTTCCCAGCTGTTTCAAATGCCGTGTTAATGTCGTTGGGCTGCGGATTTCGACTCCCGGACGAATGTACTTGAAGACAACACGAAAGGCAATGTTATTTGAGCAATTAAAGGCGAGATTTGTTGCTAAAAACACTTTTAGAAAGTATTCTTCGAAATCATGCTGATTGAATCGTGCTGGTGTGGCCAGATCGATAATCCTACGCCTATTTCCAGTTTTAGTCCCTTTTTGCAATAGCGTAAGAACATCTATACCAAGCGGGCTTCCAGCCCGCCGATCTTATCCGTTAATCTTTCTCCATTTCAGACAAGCAGAGGACCTGTTATGGTCATGCATCGAGCTAGTCCCCGTGCCACTTGGGTGAGCTAGGACCTTTCTGCACATAATGCACATTACTCTCGGCGTGCCAATAGCACTACCTAAACG
>Ga0307513_10000427_pt1 | contig 60851 bp, 59 predicted proteins | sample 15_EM_MG_FD_202174 | JGI IMG/M metagenome (GOLD analysis project Ga0307513, IMG submission 202174) | Populus trichocarpa ectomycorrhiza microbial communities from riparian zone in the Pacific Northwest, United States - 15_EM | ecosystem: Host-associated > Plants > Roots > Unclassified | place...
CGCGGGACACGTCCCAGCTCTCGAAACTGATCGGAGCGGCCGCCGTCCCATTGAGCCGCAGCCGACCGCCCTGGGTGATCACCGAGACGAAGCCGTCCGGCCCGCTCCTCATCTTGATCTTGAGCGGTTGGTTCGGCGAGATCGACAGCGTCGCCCCCTCGGCAACGATGATGTTCTCCTGCAGCAGGAAGCTGCCCTTGGCCTGGGGTACCAGGGTTTCCGGGGCAAGCTTGCGCAGGTCGTCGAAGGTGTACGGGTTGCGCCGCTTGGTCAGCACCAGGTTGAGGCCGGACGAGGTGGTCCGGTAGGCCGCACGCGCCTTCGGGTGGTCGCGCGTCGGCAATCCGGCGACCAGCGCCTCCATCACCCGCTGATCCTCACCGGCCACCAGGTCGGCCTGTCGCTCGGCCTCGACGGTGGCTGTCCGGCGCGCACTTTCGGACTCCCCCGCCGTTGCTGCGTCGTCGGCCTGGGCAGCTGCGGGCAGCAGCGCGCAGCCGAGCCCGAGCACCACCGCACCCAACGTGCAGGTGGTTCTAAACAACATCGAACGCCCCCTGCGCTCCGAGCGAGGCAGCGGTCTGACCCTCGCCACCGATCTGGTTCTGGTTGCGGGTCAGCCAGCCCTGCTTGTTCATCGTGGCGAAGGCGTAGAGCTTGATCGGCAGCGAGATCAAGATCACGACCAGGGTGACCAACGGCAGCAACACGATGTCGGCCGGGTGCCGCCACAGATGCGAGATGCTCCGGACAAAGCGGCCGGCCATCAGCCAGGCAGCGGCGAAGGCGATCCCGCGCCACCCTGGATCGGTCCGGGAGATCACCAGGTAGGCCAGCGCCATCCCCATCGTTACCGGGGTGAGCAGGATCTGCAGCACGGTGACCTTGCTGACGAACGGCACCTGACGCAGCCAGCCCTGCCAGAGCGCGGTCAGGTAGCAGCGATAGGAGTTGCGGCTCCAGCGCACCCGCTGTTTGACGAACGCCCCGAAGGTGGCCGGGAACATCGACATCGCCAGGGCACTGGACTGGAACACCGTGGTGTACCCGGAAGCGAGCACCAGCCAGGTGAGCCGTCCGTCGTCACCGGCCACGCAGCGCTTGCCGAAGAAGAACTCGTGCTCGAGGTTCGGCAGCACCGGCAGCACGGCGGACCGGCGGTAGGCCGCGGTCCGGCCGGACACGCAGATCACGCCGCCGGCCCGGCCCATCGCCGGCACGTAGTCGTAGTAGCGCAGGTCGATGATCCAGTCCGCGACCACGCGCCAGACGCTGGACCAGCGCTTGTACACCTTCTGCTGGGTTGCCACCCCGCCGACCTGCGGGTCCTCGAACGGCATCTGGACCGCGGCGAGCAGACCGGGTTCCCAGGAGGTGTCCGAGTCGGTGAGCACCAGGACCTCGCCGCGAGCGGCCCGGATCCCCACCCCGAGCGCCGAGCGCTTGCCCGTGTGCTGGAACGGCAGCACCCGCAATCGCGGATCCTGCACTCGGCCCAGCATCGCGATGCAGTCGAGGTCCTCAACGTCCGGAACGATGATCACCTCGGACGGGTTCTGCGACAGCCAGGTGCCCAGGCAGCGGTGCAGGATCGCGACGTCCTCACGGAACGACGGCACCACCACCGAGGTGGTGGTCGCATACCGGTTGACCACGGGTCGGTAGGCGCGCGACAGCAGCCAGCGATAGATCCACAGGCTCCAGACGATGATCCCGGCGACGCCTAGCGGCATCCAGGACCGCCAGCCGTTCATCCCTCCCCAGGAGAAGACCTCATTGACCAAGTCGAGCGGTGCCGCCGTGGCGTGGACGGCACCAAATGGTGCCGCGAATGCTGACAGCAAGATCTCTCCAGGGCAGGCCGATGGGGCTTCGGGAGACCGGTCCTCATGACCGTTCGCCGCTCAGCGTAATCGCATGGCTCCGGAGCGTACGTAAGTTCGTGAAACGCGGACGTTCGGACGAGATGGGACTCCATCGTTGACACCGCACTGTGAGCGGTTCGGCGATTCCGCCCGACCTTCGGTGGAAAGTCTGTTCAGCGAACGGAGTCGCGGTCCGGGTCGGCCGATCCGGGGGTCTCGTCGTCGTCCGGAGGGATTCGACACCAGTGTTGGACGACGAATCCGGCCACGCTGACGCCGACCGCGGCGCCCGCCGCCAGCAGCGCAATGATGAATCGCTCCCGCCGGGCGCCCACCAGATCGGGCAGCAGCACCAGGCCTTGGCTCAGGTACCAGCCGACCAGCGCGGCTCCGCCGTAGGCCGACGCCTTGGCCAGCACCGCCGTCCGGGCGGCGACCAGCGGATCAAGCGCTCGATCCCGGCGGCCGTGGACCCATCTGCGGACCGGCAGGCCGGCCGCGATCACCACCACCACCAGGGCCACCGTGCCGGCCACCGCCGGCCAGGACAGCGGCAACGGATCGCGCCCGGAACCGGTCCAGATGTCCAGCCCGGCCCAGCAGGCCGCGACCGAGACCACCGCGATCAGCAGGGCGTTGACCACCCGGGCCGGCGTCATCCGACACTCAGTTCGTCGAGCCGCAGGTCCGGACGGGCTCGGACGCCGTCCCGGTCTGCCGCGCTGGCCAGCAACGGCTGCACCGGGATCGGGCCGGACGGCGACGGCAACCAGGCCTGCGGATCCACCGCCAGCCAGGGGGCCAGCACAAATGCGCGCTGCTCGGCCCGGGGGTGTGGCAACTCCAGTACCGGATCGGCACTGAGCAGGTCGCCGTAGCGGATCAGGTCGATGTCCAGGGTGCGCGGACCCCAGCGGACGATCCGCTCCCGGCCCTGCCCGGCCTCGATCGACTGGCAGGCGGCCAGCAGTTCGCGCGCGGTGAGCTGAGTGGTCACCAGCACCACCGCGTTCAGGAAGTCGGGCTGCTCCGGTCCACCGACCGGATCGGTCTCGACCACCGGTGAGACCGCATCCACCCGCAATTGAGGGACGTCGTGCAGCTCGGCGAGCGCGGCCCGGAGCGTCCCCTCCCGGTCACCCAGGTTGGTGCCGAGGGCGAGCACCGCCGTCACGGATTCGTCCGGACGCCGGTCCAGCGGATCCTGCGGATTCAGCGGCTCTGCCTCGGTACGGCTCGACCTCGGCCCAGGCTCGGCCAGCAGCTCAGCGCGGTCCCGACGGATCGCGACCACCACGTCCGTGAACGGCTCAGTGATCGGCGCCTGCGGCTTGTGCACCACCACGTCCACCGCTGCGACGCCGGCGCTGTCGGGCGAGGTCAGGCAACTTTGCGCGATCCGAGCGGCCAGGGTCTCGATCAGGTCCACCGGCTCACCCCGGATCACCTCGGCGATGCGCACGGCCAGGTCGCCGTAGTGAACGGTGTCGGTGACGTCGTCGGTGGCGGCGGCCTTGCTGGTGTCAACATGCAGGACGACGTCGACGGTGAAGTCCTGCCCGTCCCTGCGCTCCTCCGGAAACACCCCGTGCCGACCCCGGGCGGTGACGCCAATCAGCCGGATCTGGTCCAGCGGGCGTCCGTCAGCGGAGCGGACGGGGCCGAAGTCCGGGGTGGTCATGACGGCATTCTCACCGATTCGCTGGAACGCGTCGCCCGGACCGCGCCAACTACCCGGACCGCATCCGCGGACGGCTGGACGTCGTGCACTCGGACGCACCAGACCCCGGCCAGCGCCGCCAGCGTGGAGATCGCGGTGGTGGCAGCGTCCCGGCGCTCCACCGGTACCGGCGGCTGGTCCGGGCCGGCCAGCAGGCTGCCGAGGAAGCGCTTGCGGGAGGCGCCGATCAGCACCGGGGCACCGATCGCGACCAGGCTGTCCAGGTCGGCGAGCAGCGCCCAGTTGTGCGCCGCGTTCTTGGAGAATCCGAGACCGGGATCGAGCACCACCCGGCCGGGGTCAACGCCGGCCGCGACCAGCTTCTCCAGGCTCTGTCGAAGCTCGGCGGACACCTCGGCGACCACGTCCTGGTAGGCCGCGCCGTCGTCGTGCGCCGGATGCCGCTCCGGGTCGTCGGCACCGCGCCAGTGCATCGCCACGAACGGCACCCGGGACCGGGCCAGCACGGCCGGCATCCGCGGATCCCAACGGCCGCCGCTGACGTCGTTGACCAGCGCCGCGCCGGCCTGGATCGCCGCCTCGGCGACGGCGGCGCGCATCGTGTCAATGCTCACCACCCCCCCGGCGGCCGCGAGTTCCCGGATCACCGGCACCGTGCGGCGCAGTTCCTCGTCCTCGGAGACCCGGTCCGCGCCCGGCCGGGTGGACTCCCCACCCACGTCGACCAGATCGGCGCCCTCGGCCAGCATCGCCAGCCCATGCGCCACCGCGGCACCCGGGTCGAGCCATTTGCCGCCGTCACTGAAGGAGTCCGGGGTCACGTTGAGCACGCCCATCACCAGGCAGCGCCCGGTGGCAACGCCGGGCGGCAGCCCATCCGGCCCGCTAACGCTGCGCTCTTTCATCATTTATGAACGGTGGGCGACGATCAGGCTCATGGCCTCGGCTCGAGTCGCCGGGACCCGCAACTGACCCCGGACCGCGGAGGTCACCGTGCGGGCGCCGGTCTTGCGGACGCCACGCATGGACATGCACAGGTGCTCGCACTCGATCACCACAATCACTCCGCGCGGGGCCAGGTGCTCGACCATCGCGTCGGCAATCTGCGTGGTCAGCCGCTCCTGTACCTGTGGACGACGGGCGTAGACCTCAACCAGTCGGGCCAGCTTGCTGAGCCCGGTGATCCGGCCGTCGGTGTTCGGGATGTACCCGACGTGCGCCACCCCGTGGAACGGCACCAGGTGGTGCTCGCAGCAGGAGTACACCTCGATGTCGCGGACCAGCACCATCTCCTCGTGACCGAGGTCAAAGGTGGTGGACAAGACATTCGCCGGGTCCTGGCGGAGGCCGGCGAACATCTCGGCGTATGCCCGGGCGACCCGGGACGGTGTCTTCACCAGACCGTCCCGGTCCGGGTCCTCGCCGATCGCGATCAGGATCTCCCGGATCGCTTTCTCGATCCGGGGACCGTCAAAGACCGGGACGCCCTCCTGGACCGGGACGCCCTCCTGGAGCGGGACGCCGTCATGGATGAGCACGGCGTCGCTGGGCGGAACCGTCTGGTAGCCGTCCAGCGCGCCGTGGTCTGACGTGGTCAGTGCCCGTCTCCGTCGGTCCCGTGCCCGTTCGCAGCGATGGTCTTGGTGTGACCATTCTGCGAGGCCCGCTCTGAGGGGCTCAGCACGGGAGGGATGTCGGAGACGATGCGCCGCTCGCTCGACAGCCAGATCGGTCGCTCCGGGCGCTTCACCACGGAGGCGAAGATCTCGCTCAGGTCGGCGCGGTTCAGCGTCTCCCGCTCCAGCAGGTTGGTCACCAGGTTGTCCAGGACAGCCCGGTTCTCGACCAGCGCTTCCCAGGCCTCGTCGTGCGCCGCCTCGATCAGCCGGCGCACCTCGTCGTCCACCACTCCGGCGACCTCTTCGGAGTAGTCCCGCTCATGGCCCATGTCGCGACCGAGGAAGACTTCGCCGCTGCCGCGACCCAGCTTGATCGCACCCACCCGCTCGGACATCCCGTGCTGGGTGACCATCGCCCTGGCCAGGCCGGTGGCCTTCTCGATGTCGTTCGACGCGCCGGTTGTCGGGTCGTGGAAAACGAGCTCCTCGGCGACCCGGCCACCCAGCGCGTAGGCGAGCTGGTCGAGCATCTCGTTCCGGGTGGTCGAGTACTTGTCGTCCTGCGGCAGCACCATTGTGTAACCGAGGGCCCGGCCGCGGGGCAGGATCGTGATCTTGGTGACCGGGTCGGTGTTCCGCATCGCCGCCGCGACCAGGGCGTGACCGCCCTCGTGGTACGCGGTGATCTTCCGTTCCTTCTCGTTCATCAGCCGGGTGCGCTTCTGCGGACCGGCCACGACCCGGTCGATCGCCTCGTCCAGGGCCCGGTCGTCAATCAACCGGGCACCGGCGCGGGCGGTCAGCAGGGCGCCCTCGTTCAGCACGTTCGCCAGGTCGGCACCGGTGAAGCCGGGGGTCCGCCGGGCGATCGCGAGCAGGTCGACATCCGGAGCCATCGGCTTGCCCTTGGCGTGGACCTTGAGGATTCCCTCCCGGCCGCGCATGTCCGGAGCCTCGACCGCGATCTGCCGGTCGAAGCGGCCCGGGCGCAGCAGCGCCGGGTCGAGGATGTCCGGCCGGTTGGTCGCGGCGATCAGGATCACATTGGTCTTGACGTCGAAGCCGTCCATCTCGACCAGCAATTGGTTGAGGGTCTGCTCACGCTCGTCGTGACCGCCGCCGAGCCCGGCCCCGCGGTGCCGACCGACGGCGTCGATCTCGTCGACGAAGATGATCGAGGGGGCGTTCGTCTTGGCCTGCTCGAAGAGGTCGCGGACCCGGCTGGCGCCGACGCCGACGAACATCTCCACGAAGTCCGACCCGGCGATCGAGTAGAACGGCACGCCGGCCTCACCGGCAACGGCTCGAGCCAGCAGCGTCTTACCGGTTCCGGGCGGGCCGTACAGCAGCACACCCTTGGGGATCTTGGCGCCGACGGCCTGGAACTTGGCCGGCTCGGCGAGGAATTCCTTGATCTCGTGGAGTTCCTCGATCGCCTCGTCCGCACCGGCGACGTCGGCGAAGGTGACCTTCGGCGTGTCCTTGCTCATCAGCTTGGCCTTGGACTTACCGAAGTTCATCACCCGGGAGCCGCCGCCCTGCATCTGACCCATCAGGAACCAGAACAGGCCGACCAGAAGCAGGATCGGGAGAATCCCGAGGAGCAGGCTCGACCACCACGGGCTCGACGGCACATCGTCGTTAAAGCCATCGGTGGGCGGGTTGGCGTTCAGCAAGTCGATCAGCTCGGCGCCGCGCGGCGCCACGTAGTACGTCGTCACCTTGGAGTAGCCGTCGATCTTTGCCGAGTCCTTCAGCGTCAGTTCGAGACGCTGGTCCCGGTCAACGATCTTGGCACTGACCACACTGTCGGATTTGATCAGATTCAGTGCCTGGTAGGTGTCGACCTTCTTGAACTGATTGGGCGCGAATACGCGGGCCCCGATAATGAGCAGGACCACAAAGACGATCACCCAGATCGCCGGCCCCCGCGTCAGTCGCTTGACGTCCATGCCGTGTGTTTACCTGGAGCCGGTGCGGCCCCGACCCTCCTGCTCGTGCTCAATGGGACGACGGTACACCGATGCACACAGATCACCCTTAATGGTGATCCGAATCATCGACCGTTCTAACTGCTCTTGGTACAACTACCGGGTGGAACGGACCGCGAGTGCCCGGTGTTCCGACGGTTACGTCACGGTGTGGAGTAGACGTGCGCGGCGAGGGTGCCCACCACCCGGAGATTGCGGTAATTCTCGGCGTAATCGAGGCCGTACCCGACCACGAACTCGTTGGGTATGTCGAACCCGACGTAGCGGACCTTGAGGTCTACCTTCATGGCTTCCGGCTTCCTCAGCAAGGTGCAGACCTGCACGGAGGCCGGTCCGCGCGAGCTCAGGTTGGCCATCAGCCAGGACAGGGTGAGGCCGGAATCGACGATGTCCTCGATGATCAGCACGTGCCGTCCGCTGATGTCCCGGTCCAGGTCCTTGAGGATTCGGACGACGCCGGAGGACTTGGTACCGGAGCCGTACGAGGAAACCGCCATCCAGTCGGTCTCGACGCTGCGGCCGATCAAGCGGGTGAGATCGGCCATCACCATCACGGCGCCCTTGAGCACCCCGACCAGGATGACGTCCAGACCGGTGTAATCGGCTTCGATCTCCGCGGCCAACTCGGCCAGGCGGTTGTGGATTTGTTCCTCGGTGAGCAGAACCCTTTCCAGGTCTGCCCCCATGTCGGAGGGTTGCACGGGGCTCCTGGGTAGCTCGACTGGTCGGCTTGCTCGGCGAGTCAGTGCAGTTTCAATGCGGTCAGGGCCGGTGCGCGGCATCCGGCGACGGCTGCAAGTTTCCCATACCCAGACGCTCACGCCGACCGTTGATGAACATCAGGGCCGCTGCACCCTCTCCTACCGGCCCTGCGGCACCAGACACCGGGGTCGGATCGGCTGCCCGAGTCAGTCGGGCCAGCACCTCACCCGGCAGATCTGCGGCCCCGGTTCCGGCGGTGAGCAGGGCGTCCAAGGCGAGCGCGTGCCGGTGACTGAGCGCACCCGCCGGGCTGCCCGCCGCCCGCGCCGCCGCCAGCAGCGCCCGCCGTCGCACCGCCACCGCAGCGCCGGTCAAGGTCTGGACATCGAGGTTGCCGCTGCCGTCCGGGTCGGCGGCTGCGAGCAGGTCCAGGGCCGCGCCGTCCAGCGCATCGGCGTCATCCCGGAGCAGGTCGGCGGTCCGGGCCAGGGCCTGAACCACGCCCGGTCCGAGGACCCGTTCCAGCTCACCGGCCAGTCCGCGGAGTCGGACCCGGGCGTACGCCGGGTCGGAGTTGGCCGGGTCCAGCCAGGGCGACAGCTCCAGGCCCGCGCAGGTGGCGACGGTGACCGCCCGGGGTAGCCCGAGCAGTGGCCGGCGGTAGACCCCGCGCACCGCCGCCATCCCGGCCAGGCTGCGTGCCCCGGATCCGCGCGCCAGCCCGAGCAGCACGGTTTCGGCCTGGTCATCAAGGGTGTGTCCGAGTAGGACGGCGGCGGCGCGGTGCCGCTCGGCGGCGTCCGCCAGCGCGCGGTAGCGAGCCGTCCGGGCCGCGGCCTCCGGGCCACCCGGGCCGGCCGAATCGACGGCGATCAGCTCCACCGGGTCCAGGCCGAGCCGCCGACAGGTCTGCACAGCCTGCTGACCCGCCGCACTCGCGGCCGCGGACCAGCCGTGGTCGACCACCACCGCACCGGCCCGCCAGCCGTACCGACCGGCCAGCGCGGCGGTTGCCGCGGCCAGGGCCAGGGAATCCGGTCCCCCACTGCAGGCGACCAGGACGACGTCCCCCGGACTCAGGTCGCTCAGCGCATCCCGCACGGCGACATGCACCGCCGTTACGGCCGCCCTGTCCCCGTGATCAACCACGCTTGCTTCAGCCGTGGACCCGGCGCACCCAGGCCCCCGGGTCGGCGATCTCGGCCGGCAGCGGCAGGGTCTCCGGCGAGCTCCAGACCGCGTTGAACCCGTCCATCCCGACCCGTTCGGTCACGCCGCGGACGAACCGGGCGCCGTCCGCGTACTGCCGGGCCTTGGCGTCCAGGCCGAGCAGCCGGCGCAGCAACTGATCGATCGCGCCACGACCGGCCCGGCGCTTGGAGAAGCGGGCACGAATGGTGGCGACGCTCGGCACCACATCCGGGCCGACGTCGTCCATCACCACGTCGGCATGCCCCTCCAGCAGCGACATCACCGCGGTGATCGCCGCCAGCCGTTGCCGCTGTTCGGGGCTCTGCAGGGCATCCAGCAGCGGTGCACCCGTGCTGTCACCGCGGATGATGTCCGGCAGCCCGCGCAACGCCCCGACCAGCCGCTCGGTCATCTGTGACGGTTCCTGCATCAGCTCGCCGATCAACCCGCGGACCTCACCGAGCAGGTGCCCGGCCAGCCAGTCGGTGGCGGTGAACTGCACCCGGTGGGTCTCCTCGTGCAGACAGACCCAGAGCCGGAAGTCGTCCGGATCGACGCCGAGCTCCCGCTCGATCGCCACGATGGTGGGCGCCACCAGTAACAACCTGCCCTGGTCACCGAAGGCGTCGTACTGACCCAGCACCCGCGAGGACAAGATGCCGAGCAGCCCGCCGACCTCGGCCCCGGTCACCCGGGATCCGATCGAGGCGATCCGCAGCGACGGCGGCGGCTTGTCCCGCTTCGCGTAGACCTCGGCGATCACCGGGGCGAGCAGGGTACGGAACGCGGCGATGTTCGCCTTCGCCCAGCCGGCCCGGTCGACGACCAGCACTCCTTCACCGGCGACGGTGCTCAGCCCGGTGACCGACTGCACATGCGGATGCGCCGCGACCGCGCTGCTGCGGAGCTGGGCGACGATCTGTTCGGCCTCGGACGCACTCACCTCCGGCCCGGGTCGGCCGACCCGGGCAGCGGTCCGGGCCGCCAGATCCCAATCGACGAGCTGGTCGACCGGAGGCGTCGTCTGTGTGTCGGCTGCCATCCCCCCACCGTACGTGGGATTGGGGCATGTCTCCTTATCCGCTGCCGACGGCACCCGTCGGCAGAACAACCGAGCCCTGGAGCGACCGGCGGTCAGCGGCAGCCGCAGGCGGCAAGTGTCGTGGCCAGCCGGTCCAATGCGACACGGGCCGCAGTGGTCGACGTCACATGGTCGGCCATCGCGGCGAACACCAGGAGCCGGCCGTCGCTGTCCACCACGGTGCCGGCCAGCGAACTCACCCCGGTCAGCGTGCCGGTCTTGGCCCGCACCACGCCGATCGCGGCCCGCTGCTGGGAGCCCGAGAACCGGCCCGCCAGCGTTCCGGAGACCGCGGCGATCGGCAGCCCGCTGAGCAGGGCCCGCAGTTGCGGCTGCTCGGGGCCGGCGGCCAGCGCGAGCGCACCGGTCAGGGTCTGCGGCGGCACCCAACTGCCGTCCCCGAGGCCGCTGGTGTCGGAGAGCACGGCGCCGGTGACCGGCACCCCGAGCTTGCCCAGCTCGGCCAGCACGGCCGGGCCCGCCGCCTTGAAGCTACCCGGCTGACCTGCGGCGATCGCCACTAGCCGGCCCAGCGTCTCGGCCACCGTGTTGTCGCTGTCGGTCAGCGCGAGCTCGACGATCCCGGCGATCGGAGCCGATTCCACCCGGCCGAGCACGGCCGCCGCGCCGGCCGCCGCCTCCGGCGCCGAGCCCCGGCGCACGGTGCCGGTGACCTTGACGCCGCGCGCCCTCAGCAGCCCGGCGAAGGTCCGGGCCGCGGTCAGTGCCGGGTCCGACGAGCGTTGCGCGTAGTGCCCTTCGCCGAGCCGGCCGCCGTCGATCTGCAGGGCCTGGATCGGCGCGACGTACCCATCGTCCACATCGGTTGGGGCCCAGCCAGGGGAGCGGGCCGGACCGCTGAACAACCGGTCGTCCAAGGTCAGCCGTACCGACGACCGGCCCTGCGCGAGCAGGGACCTGGCGGTCTGCCGGGCCAGCTCGCTCAGCCCGGCCCGACCGTTCACGGCATCCGGATCACCGGCACCGGCCGAGAGCATCACGTCCCCACCGCCGACCAGCACGACTTCGTCGGCGTTCGCCCCGGCCACCACGGTGGTCGGCAACGTGGTCTGCGGGCCGAGGGCGGTCAGCGCGGCCGCCGCGGTGAGCAATTTCGCCGTGGAGGCCGGGGTGCGTGCGGTGGCCGGGCCCTCGGACATCAGGTGCTGACCGGTCAGTGGATCCAGGACGTCGATGGAGACGCCGGTGCCCAGCGCCTGGACCGCGACCAGCGGCAACAGCACGCTGTCCAGCACGTCGGCGGCGGGGATCGGGGCGTCCGCACCGATCCCGGGCAGTACCGGGTCGGCGGCGGCGGGCAGCACGGCGCCCGGAACCCGCTCGGCCAGGGGTGGCCGGACTCCAGGCTTGACCGGAAGCGGCTGCAGCAGGGTGAGCCCGAGGGCACCGATCACGACGATCGCGGCCAGCACCCCGCCGATGCGGAAACCCAGCCGCGGGGTGACGGCAGACCGGCCGAGAGCCGGCAAGCGCGCCACCCGAACGCCGACCCGCTGGATCACCGCGGACCAGTCGATCGCCCGCAGACCGGCAGCGCGGACTCGCATCCGCTGGATGACCGCAGACCAGCCAATCGCCCGCAGACCGGCAGCGCGAACGCCTATCCGCTGGAGCACCGCAGACCAGCCAACGGCCGGCACTCCCGCGGTGCGGACGCGGATCCGCTTGGTGACGTCAGACACGCCGATTGGAACCCCCTCGGTATCAGCACGACAATAGTCTGGTCACCCATCCCGTCCGGAAGGTGCGAACACGCGTGGACTTCGACGTCACCATCGAGATTCCCAAAGGCCAGCGGAACAAGTACGAGGTCGACCACGAGTCCGGTCGGATCCGGCTGGACCGGATGCTCTTCACCGCCACCCGCTACCCGGCGGACTACGGCTTCATCGACAACACCCTCGGCGAGGACGGCGACCCGTTGGACGCCCTGGTGCTGCTCGAGGAGCCGACGTTCCCCGGCTGCCTGGTGCGCTGCCGGGCGATCGGGATGTTCAAGATGCGTGACGAGGCGGGCGGCGACGACAAGGTGCTCTGCCTGCCGTCGAACGACCCCCGACTGGAGGCCATGCAGGACCTCGACGACGTCTCGCCGTTTTACCGACTGGAGATCCAGCACTTCTTCGAGACCTACAAGGACCTCGAACCGGGCAAGAGCGTCGAGGGCGCCCGCTGGACGAATCGAGCCGAGGCCGAGGCCGAGATCGTGGCCTCGAGGCAGCGCCTGATCGACGCCGGCGGCAAGTATCCGCTGCACTGACCTGCTCAGGGCCGACCGGCGTACGGCATTGCTCCGGTCCGGCGGAGGGCAGTGATCCGGACGTTCGCGCCGGTGTACGGCGCCTCGATCATCTGACCGCCACCGATGTACATCGCGACGTGATGAATGGTGTCCGGGTTGCCGGTGTCGGTGGCGAAGAACAGCAGGTCGCCTGCTCGTAGCTGGGAGTAGGAGATCTTGTCGACCTGGCGGTACTGAATCCGCGACGAGTGCGGCAACTGGACGCCGGCCTGCTCCCAGGCTCGCATCGTCAGGCCGGAACAGTCGTAGCTGCCGGGGCCGGCGCCGCCCCACTGATAGGGCAGGCCGAGCTTCTGCTTGGCCCAGGCCACGGCGCTCTGTCCGGCGGACGACGAACCGTTCGACGAGCCACTACCCGTACCCGGGTCCGAAGGCGCCGGATCGGATGGCGCCGGGTTGGACGGCGGCGAACCGCCGGAATTGTTGTTGCCGGCCGCGGCCCGGTCCCGGGCCCGCTGCCGAGCGGCCTCCCGGGCCGCCGCGCGCTCCCGCTGTACCTCCAGCCGCCGTTCGGCGGCCGCGGCCAAGCCCGTCTGTCGGGCTCGCTCGACGTCCACGCTGGTCTTGCGCGCCGCCGCCAGCTTGGTCAGCAGCACCGTGCGGGCCTGAGTCTGGGTGGCGAGGGTCGCGCGGGCTGAGGCCGCCCGCTGCTCAGCCTGGGCGCGGGCTCGTTCGAGCTTCTTGGCGGCGGCAGCCTGCCGGACCATCGCCTCGCCCGCCTGCTTGTCCAGCGTGGTCGCAACCACCCGAGCAGCGTCCATCTTCTCGACGGTCTGCTGCCGCGCTCCGGCGAGGGTGCGCATCATCGACGCCCGTTCCAGGACGTCGTCCGGCCCGCGCGGGGACAGCAGCACGTCGAGCGAGGCAACCGATCCGCCGGAGCGGTACGACTGCGCCGCGAGTCGACCGACCTGCTGCTGTGCGCCGACCAAGCGCTGGCCGGCGCGGCGCGCGACCTCGGCCGCGGCGGTCGCCGCCCGCTGAGTGTCCTGGAGTTCGATCTTGGCGGAGTCGAAGTCCTCCGCAGCCGAGCTGAACGCGATGTCGGCGGCCTCAACCCTGGCCGCGGCCAGATCCAGCTGCGCCTGCAACCGCGTGACCTGAGAACCGACCGTCGCGGCCTGCTGTTGAGCCCGGCGCACGTCGTCCTTGCTCGGATAGACCGGGTCGGCCTGGGCGGGCTGGGTGCCGACCAGCAGCACCGCTAGCAGGGTCAGTACGGCGGCCGCGTCACGTCGTCGCATGTCTGCGCAGAACCCCTGTCATCAGCCGGGACGTGCGCAGCACCCGACGGCACTGACGCACTCTTCTGCGTCAGAGGTCGACCAATGCGGGCCGGATCTGAAGCCTCCGTCCCTCCGGTAGTCGATATCTGCACTCGACAGGACGACACGGCCCGCCCCAAAACCCGTCCGTGATCATGCGAATCGGAATTCGCATGATCACGGACGGGAAGGGGAGCTTCTGGGGTCAGTAGTAGTGCCTGCGGCCCCCGACTGCGCGGCCCGAGGAACCGAGCAGGAAGAGCACCGCGCCGACGACAAGCAGGATGATGCCGAGCACGTACAGAATGTTGATGTTAAGCACCAGGCCAAGCACCAGCAGGATGATTCCGAGGATGATCATGGAGCCTCCGAGGCCGTAGGACACTGTCGTGGATCAACAGCGACCTCATGGATATCTCCAGTTTGATCACCCGGCATGTCGAGATGACCATCTCGGCGTGATCCAGATCATTCCCGGCAGAGGTCCACCAGCAGGCCGAGCATCGCGGAAACCTCGTCCGGCGAGCCGAGCCGATGATCGGCGACGGTCTCCCCGGTACCGACCCGGACCGACACATCCCCGGCATCCCCGTCCAGAACCGCGAACGCCCGCTCGTCGGTCACGTCATCCCCGGCATACAGCACGGCATCGGCCCCGGTCAGCTCCCTGAGCTGGCGCAACGCCGTGCCCTTGGTGGCCGAGACCACGCTCAGCTCCACGACTTCCTTGCCATGAGTGAGGGTCACCCCGGGCCAGGTCGCCGGCCCGTCCAGCGCCTCCTGGGTCGCCTTCGCCGCGACGTCACGTTCGGCCCGGCGGGTGTGCAGCACCGCCCCGGTGGGCTTGACCTCGACGTTGCTGCCCTCGTGAACAGCGCTGATCCGGTCCAGCTCGACGATGATCCGCTCCAGCAGCGCGCTCGCCTCATCGTCCAGCGTGGTCTGCGACTGCGAACCGAGCGCCGGGTCACTGATCTCGGCGCCGTGGCTGCCGACCAGCAGCGTCCCCGGCGGCGGCGAGGCGACCCGGCGCAGGTCGGCCAGGGTCCGCCCGGAGACCAGGGCCAGCCGGACCCCGGGCGAGCCAACCAGCGAGGCCAGGTGCTCCCGGGACTGCGGCAGCGCCCGGGCCTCCTCCGGTACCGCCACGATCGGGGCGAGCACGCCGTCGAAGTCCAGCGCGATCAGCAGCGAGGGCCGCATCGAGAACCCCTCCAGCGCGGTGACCAGCCCCAACGGCAACGGCGAACTGCGATCCCCCGGGTGCCGTGCCGGCTCGTCCTCCAGATCCTCCACGTCGTTCACCTCCGCGCGATAGAGATCACCCGTGCTGTCCAACTCCACCAGGTCCTCCGAGGTACCGCCGTCACCGCCCGCGGTCGCGGTGGCGAAGCCGGATCCGCGGTCGCGGCGTCCGGCCCGGGACGCCCCGGTGGCGGCCAGCTCCGCCACCGGCACCTCTTCCGGCATCGGAATCGAGGCGGACCCGGTCACCTTGAGGAACGTCGAGGCCCAGCGGGCCACATCGTGCTCGAACACCCGGCGGCGCATCGCCCGCATCCGGCGCTGTGCCTCCCGCGGGGAGATCTGCACGGCCCGGACGATCGCCGCCTTGACCCCGTCGATGTCGTGCGGGTTCACCAGGAAGGCCTGCGGCAGCTCGATCGCGGCACCGGCGAACTCGCTGAGCACCAACGCACCGCGCTCGTCGTGTCGGGTGGCGACGTACTCCTTGGCGACCAGGTTCATCCCGTCCCGCAGGGCGGTCACCAGCAGGACGTCGGCGGCCAGGTAGAGGGCGGCCAGTTCCTCCCGGTCGTAGGACTGGTGCAGGTAGTTCACGGCCGGCCGGCCGATGGTTCCGTGGTCACCATTGATCCGTCCGACCGTGACCTCGACGTCCTGACGCATCTGTTGGTATTGCTCGATCCGCTCCCGGCTCGGGGTCGCGACCTGCACCAACACGGTTTCCGGCGAGCTCAGCACCCCCTCGGCGAAGAGTTCCTCGAGCGCCTTCAGCCGGTGCAGGATGCCCTTGGTGTAGTCCAGCCGGTCCACCCCGAGCAGCACGACCTTCGGATCGCCCAGTTCCCGGCGGATCTCCCGGGCGCGTTCCTGCACGTCCTCCCGGCGGGACAGGGCGTCGTACTGTTCGGCGTCGATCGAGATCGGGAAGGCCGCGGCCCGCACCTCTCGGCGGGGGTGATGATCGGGGCTGCCGAACCGGGGCTCGGCCGGCAACTGCACCATCCCGCGTCGGGTGGCCAGGCCGTTGCGGCGGCAGGCGCGGAGGAAGTTGTTGGCGTCCGCGGGCCGCTGGAAGCCGAGCTGATCCGCGCCGAGCAGGCCGTCGAGTACCTGGCGGCGCCAGGGCAGCTGGGCGAAGATCTCGTACGGCGGAAACGGGATGTGGTTGAAGAAACCGATCCGCAGGTCCGGACGGCGCTCGCGGAGCATCTGCGGCACCAGCTGCAGCTGATAGTCCTGGATCCAGACCAGCGCGGACTCACCGGCGTATTCGGCGGCCTTCTCGGCGAACCGCCGGTTCACCCGGACGTACGCCTCCCACCAGTGCCGATGGAACTGCGGGCTGACGATCACGTCGTGATAGAGCGGCCACAGACTCCCGTTGGACATGCCCTCGTAGAAGTCCCGCACGTCCGCTTCGTCGAGGTTCACCGGGATCAGCCGGATGCCACGAGCCTCAAACGGCTCCGGAGCGTCACCAGGGGCGCCGGTCCAGCCGATCCAGGCTCCGGCGTTGCGTTGCATCACTGGTTCCAGGGCGGCGACCAGGCCTCCTGGGCTCGAAACCCAGCTCGATGTCCCATCGGGCAGCGTCTTGCGGTCCACCGGCAGGCGATTCGCCACCACGACCAGGTCGTGCTCTCGCGTTCCGTCCTGCTGATCCTGCGACACCCGGTTGGCCCCTCTTCGACGGTCGGCGACATCTGCTCCGGCCCGATCTTGCACAGCGCCGCTTCCACCCTATGCAGCGCATCGCTTACCCGCCCGTTGCGGAGAAGTGGCACACCTCTCGGTTTAGGGCTTTTGTCCCACGACCAGGGAAAATCGGCCCAGCGCATCGCTGGACGTTGATCGAATTTCGAGCGTCGGCGACGCTGATCAGATCGGCAGACCCAGCTCCAGCAATTCCAGAGCCTCCTCGATGCCTCTGATCGTTTCCGTCATCACGTCGAGCGGCGCCGGGCTCGACCCGGGCTCGGCCGGCTCGCTCCAGTGCCTCATGGTGACCGACATGACAACGCCGATGAGCGCGCCGGACAACGCGCGGACCCGCGGATCGTCAACCGATCTGCCGACCCGCTCGCCGATCATCCCGGCCAGGAAGCGGAGTGAGACGCCGAACTCCTCGAGCATCGCCGAGCGCAGTTCCGGGACGGTCTGCAGCAGGTGCTGGCGGAGCCGCTCCTGCTCGGCCACGGCGGGGGTCATCTGCCAGTACACGTTCTTCAGGGCATTCCGAAAAGCCCGGATCGGGGGCACGTCCAACGGCTGCTCCCGGAACTGCTGAAAGATCACCGGGTCGAACTCATCGGTGATGATCACTGCTTCCTTGGTCGGGAAGTAGCGGAAGAAGGTGCTCGGCGAGACGTCGGCCGCCTCGGCGATCTGCTCGACCGTGGTGCTGGCGAAGCCCTGCTCCGAGAACAGCCGGATGGCCTCCGACCGGATCGCGATGCGGGTGCGGGCCTTCTTCCGCTCCCGCAACCCGATCACGGCCGGAGGGGTCATGGCGGCATTCTCAGCTGCGGACGACGTCATGCTCCGATTCTCCGCCGGACCGGCCCGGTTGCCCAACCTGATCCGGTTCTTTCGACAGGTCCGGCTGGTTGGGTCGGTTCGGCAGGAAGAGGACGCCCAGCACCAGGCCGACCAGCGCGATCCCGGCGGCGCTGACCAGCATCAGGTCCAGGCCGTGGACAAACGCCGCCCGGACCGAGTCCAGCAGTTCCGTCGAGCCGGCGTGCTGAGCCGCCTGGACGCCGGTGGCCGCACCGTCACGGACCGCCTCGGCGGTGGCCGGCGGCAGCCCATGGACGTCAAGCGCACCCCGGTAGCCCGCGTTGACCAGGGCACCGAGTACGGCGACGCCGATCGCGCCGCCGACCATCCGCAGCGACATCATCAGTCCCGAACCCATCCCGGACCGCTCGGCCGGGATCGCTCCGATCGCCGCGGCCATCGCCGTCGGCAGGGTGAATCCCATCCCGAAACCGATGATCGTCATCCAGGTGGCGGCCAATCCGAAACCGTCACCGAGCTGGGTGGTCGAGCCGAGCAACAGCCCGGCCGCCATCGCCACGAACCCGATCGCGACCGTGAGCTTGGCCCCGGAACGGGCCACCACCAGCCCGGCCAACCGGGAGCCGACGAGCAGCCCGGCGATCATCGGCAGTTGCCGCAGGCCCGCGCCCAGAGCGTCGTATCCGAGCACGTTCTGGAAGTACTGCGGACCGGCGAAGAGCAGGCCGAACATCGCGAACGTGCCCATCACCGCGATCACGATGCCCCAGGTGTAGCCGGGAAGCCGGAAGATCGACAGGTCGATCAGCAGCACCTCGTCCTGGCCGGCCCGGGCCTGGGCCCGGCGCTGCCAGCCGACGAACGCGACCTCCAGAACGACGGCGGCGATCAGCCAGAACCACACCAGCCCGTCGGGCCAGCCGCGCTCGCCGCTCTCGATCACCCCGTAGGTGAGTGCGACCAGGCCGGCGATGGCGAACACCAGCCCGACCGGGTCGAAGCGACTGCGGTGCGAGCTGCGGCTCTCCGGCATCAACGTGCTGACCGCGATCAGGGCGATCACCACCACCGGCACGTTGATCAGGAAGACCGAGCCCCACCAGAAATTGTCCAGCAGCAGCCCACCGACGATCGGCCCGAGCGGGAAGCTGGCGAACATCGCCGTGGTCCAGATCGCCACCGCCCGGCCCCGCTCCTCGGCCGGGAAGATCACCGGCAGCACCGCCGCCGGCATGGTCATCAGGAAGGCGGCACCGAGGGCAAGCAGTACCCGGGCGCTGATCAGACCGGTGGCCGACCCGGCATACGCGCACCAGACGGACGCTCCACCGAAGACGACGAGGGCGGCAAGCAGCAGCCGTTTGCGACCGAACCGGTCTCCGAGCAGGCCCGCCGGAAGCAGCGCGGCGGCCAGCACGAGGTTGTAGCTGTCCACGAACCACTGCAGCTGCGCGGTCGAAGCATGCAGGTCAGTGGCCATGGTGGGGAGCGCCACGCTGAGCACCGTGGTGTCCAGGCCGACCGCGAGGGTGCTCAGGACCAGCGCCGACAAGGTCCACCACCGAGCCCGGCCTACCGATTGATCGATCATCACATCTCCATTCAGAGAGTCTCAACCGTTTGAGAGTAGCTCTGAATTGGTAGTGACTGTCAATATTCGATTTCGATCGGCGCCAGGACGATCTCCTCGAGATCATGGACAACCCACGACACGAACAGCGCGGCCGCGATGGTTTTGGATGCCATGCCCGTATTGTGCTCCGCACCCCTGCCCCGGGGTGGACATGGAGAAATCACAGTAAGTAACGGATGGCAACTGCTCTGCATGCCCATCCCCGGTGGCAGATCTGCTGCGCAGTACGGTAAAACAAGGTAGGCGCGAGATTGAACCATTCGCGATATTGGTAACTCTTAGTACAGGCTTAGGTTGACGAGCGCGCGATACATGCAAAGTGGTCGACAACCACGCACGATCAGGAAGCGACAGTGCCGCCCTCTGGCCCACCAGGCGCAGAGTGAGGCCCAGCCCCACACAGGAGGCCTTGTGAGCAGCGACCCGGGAATCTGGGGCTGGACCGGCGATGTCGGCAGACTCGGTTTCACCGTCACCTTCAGTTTGGGCAGGACCGCGCAGGAGGTGCTCGCCCTGTACGGCGCCGACCCGGGCCAGGCCGAACCGCTCACCCGGGACGGCGCCTGGATCATGTACCCGCCCAACAACGGTGGCGCTCAGCTTCGCGCCGGCACGCTGGGGCGCTGGGGCTTCTGCTTCGAGGAAGCCGGTTTTGAAGGGTTCAAGGCCAGGACGCTGAGCGGGCTGTCGGCCGACACCGAGACCATTTCCTTCTTCAACTCCGCAGGTAAGAGCAGCTTCATCTACCTGAAGGACAGCGAGGGGATCGAGGCGTTCGAGCCTGGCCTGCCCGAGACACTGCGCGGGGACGAGCCGTGCAAGTTCTGGACCGCAACCCAGAAGATCATGGAACGCGACAGCCAGACCGGGCCGATCCTGCCCGCCCACGCCGTCCTGCAGGCGATCACGAAGCACATTCGCGGGCCGCTGGATCGGGCCACGCTGGAGGGACCGCTGCTGACCGTCTTCCTGCCGGACGCCGACCGCGCGCCGATGGGTGCCGAATTCGACAGTGTTCCTGAGGGTGCCCCACAGCAGGCCACCAGCGAACAGCCCAGGGACCAGCCGGGGTCACGATTTCCGCGATCCTGGGACACCGGACCCGTACCGGTCGTGGCTGCCGAGGTCGTGACCGGCCAGCCCGTGACCCCGCGGCCCACCCAGCCCGCGAACTACGACCCGGTCTACAGCCGGTTCAGCAGGGATGCCCAGGCCTCCTGATCAACGGCCTCCCGATCAGCGATCCAGGACCGCGACTCGGCCCAGGTCGCCGGAGGCCCAGCAAGAACCGTCCTTGGCACAGCTGACGGTGTCGAACTGGCCGGTGTCAAAGGTCCGCCAGTGCCGTCCGCCGTCGTACGTGACGTCGGAGCCGTTCAGGCCGACCGCGATCGCGGTTGCCACGGTCCGGGGAACGAAGGTCACCCCGGACCGGTAGCCGGACGGTTCGGTCCGCGGCGACAGCCACGGGCCGCCTCTGTACGACACCGCGGACACCTTCGACGAGACGGTCGGCGCGCTGAAATCGCCGCCAACCGCGATGCCGAGCGCCCTGCCTCGGAACGCCAGGCCGAACACTCCCGCACTCGGGCTGCTGGTCATCGGAGTGTTGCTGACCTCCCAGGAGCTGCCGCCGTCGCGGGAGTGGAAGATCCGGGCCGAGCTCCCGCCGCCGCTGCCGAACCAGGCGTCTCGGCCTGAGGTGGTGAGGCATTCCCCGCTGGCGGCAAACCCGGCTTCGCCGCTGAGCGCGGCCGGCATCCCGGTGTTCGGAAGGACTTTCCAGCTGCGGCCGCCGTCCCGGGTGGACAGGATCCGGAACTTGCCGTCCACCGGATCGCTGACCACCAGGCCGTGCTTTGAGTCGAAGAACGACATGCAGTCGAAAAAGGCTGCTGGATCAGTGTTCTGGTACGCCAACGTCCAAGTCCGGCCGCCGTCCCTGGTGGCGTAGAGCCGTGAATCCGTCCCGGACCCGGCCGCCATCGCGACCGCGTGATTCCGGTCGAAGGCGCTGATGTCCCGCAACTGCAGGGCGGCCGCGTCCGCAGGCGAGGCGTCGATCCAGGACCGACCGCCGTTCACCGTGCGCAGCACCAGCCCGTTGTACCCGCTGATCCACGCGACGTCCCGGCTGACCGGCGACAGGCCGCGGAAATGGGACGCACTGCCGGTCGACAGCAGCTCCCAGGACGGGGTCCGTCCGGACGAAACCGCGGCGGCCTGGGCCGGTGACGTGAGCGCCACGGTCCCGACAACCAGCGAACCGATCCCGACGCCGACCCCGATGGCAGTCGCGACAATGCTTCTGATCAAGGGGATTCCGCTCCGCCGCATCATGCGCAGACGCTATCGCGGGCAGATCTCAACGTCGAGGCATCGAATTCTCCGGTCGCGCGCCAGGCGACATCAGCTGGGCAGACCGCTTCCGGCGTAGTCATCGATCTCGGCGAGCAGTCGGGCGCGAGTCGAGGCACCGGCGAAGGAGGCGTGCACCGCCGCCCGGGCCAACTCGGTGAGTTCCGCGGCGTCCAGGCCGAACACCCGATGGGCGGTGAGGAACTCCCGATTGAGGTCGGTGTCGAACATCCCGGGGTCATCGGTGTTCAACGTGACCTTGACCCCGGCGTCACGCAGGACTGTGAACGGATGGTCCTCAATCCTGGCTACCGCACGGGTTCTCAGATTGGACGTCGGAGACACCTCGAGGACGACGTCCCGGTCCACCAGCTCAGCCATCAGGTCGGCGTCCTGGGCCGCAGAGATGCCGTGCCCGATCCGAACCGCGCCGAGCACATTGATGCTGTCCCGGATGGACTGCGGTCCGGTGGTCTCGCCGGCGTGCGGCACGCTCCGCAGCCCGAGATCGGTGGCCCGGGCGAACACCTCGGTGAACAGGGACCGCGGGACGCCGATCTCCGGCCCACCAAGGCCGAAGCCGACGGTGTGCTCGGGACGGTGCTTCTGCACCCAGTCCAGAGTGCGGACGCCGGATTCCAGCCCGAACTCCCCCGGGATGTCGAAGATCCAGGCCAGCTCCACGCCATGGTCGGCGAGCACCTGGGCGCGCCCCGCGTTCAGTGCATCCGCGATCGCCTCCGGCGCGATTCCCATCATCAGGTGACTGTCCGGAGTGACGGTGACCTCCGCGTAGCGCACCTGGGTCCCGGTCAGGTCTCTGCCCAGGCCGGTGACCAGCGCCTGGACGTCCGCGGCGGTCCGGACCAGTCGATTGACGCTGTTGTAGACCTCGATGAAGTGCGCGAAGTCGGTGAACGCATAGAAGTCGCGCAGCTGCGCCGGCTCGGTCGGAACCCCGACCTGCGGGTGCCGCCGGGCCAGCTCCAGGACCGTCGGCACCGAGGCCGCGCCCTGCAGATGCAGGTGAAGCTCGGCCTTGGGCAGGCCCCGGACGAACTCTTCGATACCGCTGATCTGCTCGCTCACCCTCCGAGGTTAGCGAGCAGATCAGATCTTCTAGCAGTCAGCTGTGTCGGAACACAGGTTCGAATCGTACAGTCGGTAAATGGCAGGGGCAGCCCCACTACTCACGGTCGATGAGCCGGACGAGTCTGTGCTCGCCGAGGAGCCGCGGCCGCGCTGGCGCCGACCGCGACTGCTCTGGATCCTCGTCCTGGTTTGCATTGTGGTTTTTGTCGCGATCTGGCGGCTCTCCGATGGCGGACCCGCACCGCTCACCCAGAACGATGTTGATCAGGCGGTCCGCTCCGGCATCGAGAAGGCGCAGGCGGAAGAGCGCAACACCCCGCCCGACGCGGCGACCGCCTACCGCCGCATCCTTCCGTCACTGGTCACCGTCGTCAGCTCGGCGGCTCCGGTGACGGGCACAACAGCCGGCGCCGCGAAGTCCTCCCTCGGTGCGGGCGTGATCATCAACGCGGACGGTGCCGTGCTCACGGCGCTGCACGTGGTCGACAACGACGGCAAGGCGGGTGGGAAGATCCAGGTCCAGTTCGCGGACGGCACCCAGGCGAACGCCACGATCGAGCGTCGGCAGCCGGAGAGCGACATCGCCGTCCTGACCGTTGACCAACTGCCCGAGGTCACCGTCCCCGCGGTGATCGGCGGCGGCGCCCAGGTCGGTGACGCCGTCTTCCCGGTGGGCAACCCGCTCGGGCTGCGGGGCTCGCTCACCGCCGGGGTGGTGTCGGCCCTCGATCGGTCGGTTCGCTCCGAGAGCGGCCGGACGCTGAAGCAGCTGATCCAGTTCGACGCCGCGGTGAACCCGGGCAACAGCGGTGGCCCGCTGCTGGACCGCGAGGGTCACGTGATCGGCATTGTCACCGCCCTGGCCAACCCGTCCCAACAGCCGTACTTCGTCGGGATCGGTTTTGCTGTGCCCATCGCCACCGCCGGCGGCGCCGGCGGTGGCCCGTCGAAGTGACTCGGATTCAGGAGAGCCATGGACACCCCGCCCCTTCAGCCACCCGCCCAGCCAGCGGGCCAGCCACCCAGCCACCCGGCCGCTCAACCAGCGCCGCAGCCGTCCGCCGACCAGCCCCAGCACCCGCTCGAACAGGCGCTCTACCAGGTCAAAAAGATCATCGTCGGGCAGGACCACCTGCTGGAGCGGATGTTCGTCGCGCTGCTGGCGCGCGGGCATCTGCTGGTCGAGGGCGTCCCCGGCCTGGCCAAGACGATGGCGGTGAAGGCGCTGGCGCAGGCCGTGGGCGGGCAGTTCCAGCGGATCCAGTTCACCCCCGACCTGGTGCCCGCCGACATCATCGGCACCCGGATCTACAACCAGCGGGCCGGTGAATTCCAGGTCTCGCTCGGCCCGGTCTTCGCCAACCTGCTGCTCGCCGATGAGATCAACCGGGCCCCGGCCAAGGTGCAGAGCGCGCTGCTCGAAGTGATGCAGGAACGGCAGGTCACCATCGGCCGGGAGACGCACCCGGCGCCGGACCCGTTCCTGGTGATGGCGACGCAGAACCCGATCGAATCCGAGGGCACCTATCCGCTGCCGGAGGCACAGGTCGACCGGTTCATGCTCAAGGTCCTGGTCGGATACCCGACCCCGGCCGAGGAGTTTGTCATCGTCGAGCGGATGACCTCCGCCCTGGAAAGCACCGCCAAGGTGCTCAACACCGAGCAACTGCGCGATTACCAGCGGGCCGCCGATGCGGTCTACGTCGATCCCGGAGTGATCGAATACGCCGTCCGGCTGGCCTCGGCCACCCGGGATCTGGCCGCGGTCGGGCTGCCGCAGCTGGCCAGGTACGTGTCCTTCGGAGCCAGCCCACGGGCGTCCATCAATCTGATCCTCGGGGCCAAGGCGCTCGCCTTCCTCCGCGGCCGGGACTATGCCGTGCCGGCCGACGCGCGCGATCTGGCCCGAGACGTGCTGCGGCACCGGGTTGTCCTGTCCTACGAAGGGCTTGCGGACGGCGTCACTCCGGATGATCTTCTGAGTCAGGTCCTCGGGGTGGTCACCATGCCGGACATTCCGATGCGTGAGCGTGGACCGGAACGCGGCGCGGCCGGCGGGAGCCAGGCATGGTCGATCAGCCGACGCTGACCGCGCAGCTGGCTCCGGGCCTGACCCCGGAGCGGATTCTGCGCCGACTGGAGTGGCAGGTGATCCGCCGCCTCGACGGTCGGCTGCAGGGTGACTACCGGACCATGTTCCGCGGCACCGGCGTCGACGTGGTCGACCTGCGCGAGTACCAACCCGGTGACGACCTGCGGCACATCGACTGGAACGTCACCGCCCGGACGGACATCCCGCATGTCCGCGAGTATCTCGAGGACCGCGAACTGACCGCCTGGCTGCTGCTGGACCGCTCGCCGTCCATGCGGTTCGGACCGATTGAGCGGCGCAAACACGTCGTCCTCACCGAACTCGCGGCGACCGTTGCACAGCTGCTGTCGCGCGGCGGAAATCGCATCGGTGCAGTGCTTTTCGATACCAAGGTGGATGAGGTGGTGGCGCCCGCCTCCGGCCGGAACCAGGTGCTGCGGATCCTCTCCCGGCTGCTGCAGGCTCCCGGCCTCGACACATCCGCGGGGACCACTGCCCGAGGGAGCTCTGCCCGGCGGACCCCTGCCCGAGGGACCGCTGCCCGACAGGCCACTGCCCGACAGATCACTGATCGGCAGACCACTGCCCTGGCGGTGCCGCTGCGGGCCACGCTGGGCATCGCCCGGCGCAGGTCGCTGATCGTGATCATCTCCGATTTCATCACCGAGCCGGGGTGGGAGCAGGCTCTGGCCCAGCTCGCCCACCGGCATGACGTGGTGGCGATTCAGGTGGTCGACCGCCGCGAGTTCGAGCTGCCGGCCGTCGGCATGATCTACGTCGAGGACGCCGAGACCGGTGAGCAGATCTTCGTCGACTCCAACGACCCCGCCTTCCAGCAGCGGCTGCGGGCGGCGGCGGACGAGCGGCAGGCCACCCTGACTGCAACCACGCGCACGGCCGGCGTGGATCTCTTCACCGTCAGCACCGACGAGGATCTGGTCCGCGCCCTCGCCCGGATCGCCGAACTGCGGCGGCGGAGGCGGCGATGACCTTCATCTGGCCGTGGCTCCTGCTGGCCCTCGGCGCGATCCCGCTGCTCGTGCTGCGCTATCGGCGGCTGCTGCAGCATCGGGCCGCTCGCCGGGCCGAACTCGCCGCCCTGGGTCTGGTTCCTGCGGAGGGGACGACGACCGGACGACGTCGACATGTCGGTCCGGCGTTCTTCCTGGCGGCGCTGACCCTGCTCTTGTTCGCGCTGGCCCGGCCGGAGGCGAAGGTGACCGAACCGCGCCGCGAAGGCACCGTCGTCCTGGCCTTCGACGTCTCGAACAGCATGGCCGCAACCGACCTGAAGCCGACCCGGATGGAGGCCGCGAAGGCCGCGGCCCGGGCGTTCGTCGAAAAGCAGCCGGCCACGATCCGAATTGCCGTGGTGGCGTTCGGCGAGAGCGGCGTGATCTCGCAGCAGCCCACCACCGAACGCACGGCGGTGATCGCGGCCATCGACCGGCTGACACCGCAGGGCGGTACCGCTCTCGGTCGCGGCATCCAGACTTCGCTCAGTGCGATCGCCGGCCGGACCGTGCAGCTCGACGAGCCGGACAGTTCCGCCGAGGCCTCGGGGCAGGACATCGGCTACTACGGGTCGGCGGCGGTGATCCTGCTGTCGGACGGCGAGAACACTGACGGCCCGGATCCACTCAGTGCGGCAGAACTGGCCTCGACCGCGGGGGTTCAGGTGTATCCGGTCGGACTCGGCAGCGCGGAGGGCACGGTGCTCGACATCGATGGCTACCAGGTCGCAACGGCACTCGACGAGCCGTTGCTGCGGGAGATCGCGACAACCACGGACGGCGAATATCTTGCCGCCGCCGACGAGCAGGCGCTCACCCAGGTTTACCAGTCGATCGATCTGTCCTGGACCGTCCAGGGTCGAAAGACGGAGGTCACGGCGATGTTCGCGGCGGCTGCTGCGCTGTTGTTGCTGGTCGGGGCCGGCTGGTCGGTCGCCCGGACAGGGCGGGTGATCTAGATGTCCTTCGCTTGGCCGCTCCTCCTGCTGTCGCTGTTGCTGGTGCCGGCGCTGCTTGCCGGGTACCTGTGGTCGGGCCGGCGGCGCCGCCGGCAGGCCGTGACCTATTCCAGCCTCGCGCTGATCAAAGCGGCCCGCCCGAACCGCTCGGCCTGGCGCCGGCACGTGCCCTTCGCCTTGATCCTCGCGGCGTTGGCCTGTCTCGGCCTGGCCGGCGCGAAACCCCAGATCACCACGAACGTCCCGACCACCGGGTCGTCGGTGATCCTGGCGCTGGACGTCTCCGGGTCAATGTGCGCGACCGACGTGCAGCCGAACCGGCTCAGCGCAGCTCAGACTGCGGTGCGCGACTTCATCAAGACCCAGGAATCCGGCACCCGAATCGGGGTGGTGGCGTTCTCCGGATTTGCCCAGCTGACCGTGGCACCGACCACCGACCACGACGAGTTGCTCCGCGCCGTAGACTCTTTGACCACCGGACGAGGGACAACGATTGGCGCGGCGATCCTCAAGTCGCTGGACGCCATCGCGCAGATCAACCCGAACGTCGCCCCGGCGGACGCCGATGCCTCCTCGGGATTGACGGACGCTCCCTCGCCTACTCCGTCGGATCCATCGGCTCCGTCGCCGAGTCCGTCCTCTGGCGCCGCACCCGGAACTCGTTCCTACGCACCGGAAATCATCGTCCTGCTGACGGATGGCGCGAACACCCGCGGGATCACCCCGGTTGAGGCCGCCAAGGTGGCCGCGGCGCGGGGCGTGCGCGTCTACCCGATCGGCTTCGGCACCAGCAATCCGACCAGAATGGTCTGCACCGCAGAGCAAATGGGCGGAAACAGCTTCGAGAACTTCGGCCGCGGCTTCCCCGGCAACCGCGGGCCGGGCGGCGGCGCCTTCCTCAGGGCGGACGAGCCGACGCTACGGGAGGTAGCAGCCACCACCGGCGGCACCTACTTCTCGGCGAAGGGAGCATCCCAGCTCCAGGACGTCCTGGCGGACCTGCCGCTGCATGTCCAGATCCAGAAGCGGAAGGCCGAGGTGAGCGTGGCGCTCGCCGGGTTCGCGGCGATCCTCGTGCTGCTGTCGGTGGGAGCGGCCGTCCGGTGGAGCACCTTCCCGAACTGAGATTTCGATCGGCCTAAATCTGGTGGACCCGTACCGGCAGTAAGTCCTGGTCGGCAAGCCAACTCCAATGCCGATCGCTCGTCACGATGGGACAGCCCGGCCTTTCCACCACGGCCAGAACCAAGCTGTCTCCAAGGGATAGCGTGTGGTCCTTGCCATTTCGCCCCTGGACGTTGACGCGAGCCATGAGCGTGGCACCTCCAGCAAGTAGAGACTCAGAGCGCATACCGACAATTGTCAGGCTGGCCACTATCTGTTAGACGGAAGCGATCTGTCATACCTGGGCTAGCTGTAGCCCACCAGCCCTCACGTGAGGGCCCCACGCATGCCCGTGGCATGACTGCAACTGTGATAGGTGCTTCTACCATCTGCCTTTGTGCGCGCCGTAATCACAAAAGCTGTACCCGCTGTCCGTTTTTGTTCGACGCGATCCGATAGGTATCGCGCTCCCGACATGCCTCCTCCATAGAGCGCTCCGTAGCCAGGAAAGAGGAGGCCGAGAAGGAGAGAGCCCATCGCGTTCCCTACTGTTTCCAGTCGGCCGTTTCCCTTTTGATATTTCTCTGAAGCCTTGGCGGCGTAAGCGTTTGTCAACTTGTTCACATGATTAACAAGTTGCACAACCTCCGTACTGCTCGGAGACGTTTCAGCTAGTAGTTGACGGAACTCACGCACGTTGCGGTCTCCGCGCAGCTCCTCGATGGAGGGGTGGTAGCAGCCGTTTGGCCCGCGAAAGTCCGCGGTACGAACGAGGGCAATCTCTTCGGCGGCACTGTGTCCGTAGTGATCCAGCGCGCCCTTACGCCCCCTCCATGCTGCTTGGCGAGTGGCGTAGGCTGTTTTCGAGTTAGTGATCAACTCTATGTCATCGCCTATCGATGAAGCTATTCCAACGTCTTGAATGAATTGACGCATACTATTATTGGATGTATCGAATCCGTTCCATGTTCTGCCGTGGCTATCGGGTTGCAAAAACGGGAATCTATCCCGAAGCATATCGACCACTTCGTAATGGTTATAACCCTCGCCCGACCTCTCTAGTTCCTGAAATTCGCTGTCCTCCCAATCTGGTGTGAACTGCTCTTTGGCTTCACGCGCTTGCTGCAGCAGAATCGGATCGTCTTCCAAGAATTTGACGTAATCCAGATCTTGCATGTCAAATGGGCAAAACACGCGACTTGGGAACCAAATCTCGTCGTAGCAAATCAAAAGTCCATTGATTGATTCGAGAATGGGCTCAGGGTTTCTTACGTCCCTGATTTCGGTTCGATAGTCATAGGCGATGGGTGTTGTCTGGCCAATGAAGGCCCGCTTTTTACGAGTGCCCACTTTATATCCTAAGGGATGAGTCAGTCAGTCGCAGGTGGCGGTTTTTAAGCCTACCCGACGCTATGGGTTTCCAGGACCTCACACGAGTGCCGGATGTGAAGGCTCATCCGGACTCCGCCCCGCCCGCGCGACGAGCGCCTGGAGGCGCAAGCGAGTGGCCCGGAAGGGACGGTCGGATGGCGCATCTCCCGTCCGGTGTTCGAGGGGTGCGCTCGACGATCCCAAGCGCGCGGTTCCGCCCCGAACGGCGAACGGTTGGGCGGCTTGATCGTCCACAACTTGGACCGGCGACCCGCGACGTCCTCCTCGGGCGATGCTTTCGTGGCGAGGAAAGCATCGGCGCACGGACCCGCAAACCCGGCGATAAGCATCCTTTTCCCTCAGGTAGGTTCAGTCGCGACCAGTTGTTCGAAGAGAGGAACGCTTCCTTGCGCACGCCCCACCGTCGTCTGACGACCGTCCTCGGGATTGCCGCGGCCTCCGCGTCGGTGCTCGTCCTGAGTACCGCCCCGGCACAGGCCGCCGGCAACATCTACGAGGCCTACAACGGCCTCACCTCGCCGAGCGCGAAGACCGAGTTTGCCCAGGACGGCGAGATCCTCACCGCCCTGGACATGAAGCGTGACGGTCACGGCACCGCCGCCCAGTGGCGCTACAACTCCAGCTCCGCCACTCACTCGTACTACAACGGCGCCGGCTACGCCGTCGCCAAGAACTGGAACCTGTCCTTCGCGGAGGGCACCACCCTGCAGATCCGCGCCTGCCTGCAGGACACGTCCAGCGGCACCCCGTACAGCTGCGGCGGCTGGGAGTACGCCCAGGCCTGACTCACCAGAAGACAGCGAAGGGGCGGGCCCCTCGGGTCCGCCCCTTCGTGGCTCACGACTGACTGGATCCCACCCACCAGCCCTCCCGCGAGTGCCGGATGGTGATGCTCATCCGAGCACCGGCCCCGCTTCCTTCCTTGGGAACCGTGTGTTGCCAGGTGTGCTGGCAGTTGCCGCCCATGATCAACAAGTCGCCGCCGCCCGGGCGGAACCGGTGGGTGGGGCTGCCGGCGGTGCCGGGCCGCATCAGGAAGCGGCGCCGTTCTCCGAGAGAGACCGTCGCAACAAGCGGGTCGTGCAGCGTCTTCCGGTTGTTGTCGCCGTGCCAGGCGACGCCGTCGCGGCCATCCCGGTACAGGTTGATCCCCACGGAATCGAAGTCCACCCGGTAGTAGTCGGAGAGCGCGGCGCGCATTTCCTCCAGCGGCTCAGGCAGTGACCCGGACGACGTGTCACCCCAGTGCGCGACCATTCTGGGCTCAAGCACCATCCGGTCGTACATCCGCCGCTCACGCTGTCGCCACGGCGCTTCCGCCAGCATGCGGTCGAACAGCTCGCCATGATCGGGAACCCAGCCGGTCACCTCGTCCAACCAGGTCCGCCCGTCCAGGCGGTGGCGGACCAGGGCATCGAACGACAGCGGCTCGACCGGCCGCGCCTCGTCCGGGGTAGCGTCGAACAACGACCCCTGCCAGGAGAGCGACCGCGCGTCAGTCATCACCTCCATCATGCAACAGATGCCGCCCTCGATCGAACACCTGTCCACAACTGCCGCCGCGGAACGATCAGCGATCGTCCAGATAACTCCCAGTCGCGGTTGCCAGGGTTGCGGAACAGCCAGTACCGCGCTCTAGGGAGAACATCGTGTCCAAAATCGCATCCGCCGGCCCTACCCAGGACGATGTCCGTGCCCAGGCCCGCCGGGGCAAACCCACCGACCATGATCAGAGCCACGGCCACAGCCACGACGAGCACGAGGAACACGAGCACGACCTCGGCCTATCGCACGACCTGCCGACCCTGCTGAACCGGCGCCGACTGCTGACCTTCCTCGGCGGTGCGGGCGCGGCCGCTGCCCTGGCCGCCTGCGGTTCCAGCGATGCCACCACCACGACAACGCCCAGCAGCAGCGCCACAGCAGCAACCGCCACCACCGCAGCCGACGCAGCCGCGACGACCGATACCGAGATCCCTGAGGAGACCGCCGGCCCCTATCCGGGCGACGGGTCGAACGGCGTCAACGTGCTGACCGAGAGCGGGATCGTCCGCAGCGATCTCACCAAGAGCTTCGGAACCGGGTCCGCCGTCGCCGAGGGCATTCCGTTGACGGTCAAACTCAAGGTGATCGACGTCAGTAACGACGGCAAGGCGCTGGCCGGTTCGGCGGTATACCTGTGGCACTGCAACATCGCTGGCGAGTACTCCCTGTACTCCGAGGCCATCGTCAACGAAAACTACCTGCGCGGGGTGCAGGAGGCCGACGCCGATGGCTTTGTCACCTTCACCAGCATCTATCCGGCCGCCTACTCCGGACGCTGGCCGCACATCCACTTCGAGGTCTACCCCAGCCTGGCCGAGGCCACCACCGCCTCCTCCAAGTTGCGCACCTCTCAGCTCGCCCTGCCCGAGGACATCAGCAAAGCCGTCTACGCCACGACCGGGTACGAGGCCAGCGTCCAGAACCTGGCGCAAACCTCGCTGGCCAGCGACATGGTCTTCAGCGACGGCTACTCGCTACAGATGGCCAAGGTCACCGGCAGCGTCACCGACGGCTATACGGCAACCCTAACCGTTCCGGTCTGACGCAAACCCGCCGCCAGAAGAACACGCATAACCCGCGCGCAGGCTCTGGTTTAAGGCTAAAGAGCAAGCTTGCGCGTGCCTGAGTGGCGGCCGCGCAGGTAAGGTCCGGCTGAGCGCCGGTCACTGCTCTCATAGCCCGAACCGAAGGACTGACCATGGCACCCAGCATCGCCACCGCCCGCCGGGTTGAGCGCGAAGAACTGCTCGACTTCATCCGGCCGCGGCACCACGCCACCCTCGTCACCACCCGAAGTGACGGCCGTCCGCAGCTTTCGCTGGTCACCTGCGGAGTGGACGACGAGGGCCGGATCGTGATCTCGACCTACCCGGAGCGGGCGAAGGTGGTGAACCTGCGTCGCCGTCCGCAGGCGTCGGTGTGCATTCAGTCCGACGATTGGAGCGGCGCGTACGTCCAAGTGGACGGCGACGCGGAGGTGATCGACCTGCCGGATTCGGTCGAGCCGCTGGTGGACTACTTCCGCAACATCTCCGGCGAGCACCCGGACTGGGACGAGTACCGGGCGGCCATGGTGAAGCAGGGCAAGTCACTGATCCGGATCACCCCGACGCACTGGGGGCCGATCGCGACCGGCGGTTTCCCGCCCGGCCGAGCCTGACGCCGACCGCGCGGGAGGAGTCAGGGCCACAATCGGCGGAAAACCGGGCCAGAGGCCGATGAATCCTTCCGGGCGGTACACCTCTCTTACGCTCCGGCTGGGCCCTGGGCTCAGGCCTCGGTGACGACGTCGAAGCCCCAAACGCTGGAGCCGGTCGCGGCCGGGCCGTCACCGGTGGACCGGGAGGCGCCCTTGTGCCCGGACTCGAACGCCTGCGACGCCTGCCACGTCTCGAAGTCGGCCTTCGTCGTCCACCGGGTGTAGACCAGGTACTGGTCGGTGCCCTCGACCGGGCGCAACAGTTCGAAGTGCTCGAAACCGGCCGAGTTCTCGACCATCCCGGCGCGGTTCATGAAGCGCTGTTCCAGCACTTCGCCACGGCCATCGGGCACGGTCAGGACATTCATTACGACGTAAGCCATGGCTCATCTTCACGCATCGGCCCTGACCGCAACGCATGCACCCCCGAGCCCTAGGCTCAAGGCGTGAGCAATGTGCTGTCGGCGATCCTGATCGGCGCCTGCCTCGTGGGGGCAATCTGGACCGCAGTACTCGCCGCCCGAGACCGGCGAGTCGGCAACGGGCTGCTGATCGAGCTCGCCGTCGCTGAGCTGCTCATCCTGGTCCAGCTGGTGGTGGCGGTGATCGCGGTCGCGATCGGGGATCGGCCGGACAGCACGCTGACCTTCCTCGCGTACGCCGCCGGCGCGCTGCTGATCCTGCCGGTCGGGGTGTTCTGGTCGCAGGCGGAGAAGTCCCGTTCCAGCACGCTGGTGATCACCATCGCCTGTCTCGCCGTCCCGGTGATGACGGCCCGGATGCTGCAGATGTGGAGCACGGTCGGTGGCTGAGGACAGAACGGCAAAGGACGGCGGGACTGTGGAGGGCAGGACTGTGGACGACGGGACCGTTCCGGCTCAGGACAGAACCAGCGGGCCGGGCCGACTGCTGGTGGCGGTCTACGCGCTCTTCGCCCTGGCGGCGGGCTCGCGGGCGGCGGTCCAGCTGAGCACCAAGTTCGACGAGGCTCCGCTGGCCTACCTGCTCTCGGCGCTCGCCGCGATCGTCTACATCGTGGCCACCGTGGCGCTCGCCCGGCGCGGCGATGGCTGGCGCCGGACAGCCCTGCTGACCTGCTCGTTCGAGCTGTTGGGCGTGCTCACGGTGGGCACCCTGAGTCTGTTCGACCGGGAGGCCTTCCCGGACGCGACGGTCTGGTCGGTGTACGGGCGCGGCTATGTCTTCATCCCGCTGGTGTTACCGATCATCGGCCTCTACTGGCTCCGCCGCACCGCCCCCACCTCGCATTAACCCCTCAACCCCGTAACCCCTGCAGCCCGTGGAGCTCAGGGGCGGAGCAGGGTCTTGATGGAGCGCCGCTCGTCCATCGCCCGGTAAGCCTTGGCCACCTTGGCCAACGGCAGCTGCAGGTCGAAGACCCGGCCGGGATCGAGCTCCCCGGACAGCACGTCGATCATCAACTCCTCGAGATAGGCGCGCACCGGGGCCACGCCGCCGGCCACACCGACGTTCTTGCTGAACATCTTGCGGACGTTCAGCTCGGACCCGCCGCTGGGGGCGCCGACATAGCCGATCCGCCCACCCGGGCGGACGGCGTCCAAAGCCTGGGTCATCGACTCCTTGGTGCCGACGCATTCCAGCACCGAGTCGGCACCCAGACCGCCGAGCAGGTCCCGAACCGCGGCCGAGCCGCTCTCTCCCCGCTCGGCCACCAGGTCCGTGCCACCGAAGTCGCGAGCCAGGGCCTGCCGAGCCGGGTTTCGGGACATCACGATGATCCGATCGGCACCGAGCCGGGCCGCCGCCAGGACCGCGCACTGCCCGACCGCGCCGTCACCGACCACAACAACCGTGCTGCCCTTGGTCACCCCGGCGGCGAGCGCGGCATGGTGCCCGGTGCCCATCACGTCCGACAGCGTGAGCAGGCTGGGGATCATCGCGTCGTCCGGCACCTCGGGGGTGGCGACCAGCGTCCCGTCGGCCACCGGAACCCGCACCCACTCCCCCTGGCCGCCGTTCATCGCCGTCCCCTGCGCGTCCTTGCCACCCCAAAAGGCGCCGTTCACGCACGAGGTCTGCACGCCGTTCTGGCAGTTCACGCAGGTCCCGTCGCAGCAGGTGAACGGCGCGATGACGAACTGGCCCGGGCGCAGATTCTGGACGTCGCGACCGACCTCCTCCACGATTCCGACGAACTCGTGGCCGATCGGGTGCGGCCGCGAGGTCGGCACAACACCGCGGTATGGCCACAGGTCGGAGCCGCAGACACAAGACGCGATCACCTTGACCAGGGCATCGGTCGGATGCACAAGCACCGGGTCGGGAACCTTGTCGAACCGGATGTCGCGGGGGCCGTGGATATACGTGGCGCGCATTCAATGGCTCCTAGGTGTTGAGCCGCTTGAGCGCGGCCTCGGGGTAGCGATCACCGGCCGCACCACCGGCCGGCAGAGCGGCTTCCAGGCTCGCCAATTGTTCCGCGGTGAGGGTCAGCTCGGCGGCCGCCGCATTCTCCTCAAGGTATTTCACCCGCTTGGTGCCGGGAATGGGCACCACATCGTCACCCCGGCTGAGCAGCCAGGCCAGGGCCAGTTGCACCGCCGTGACCCCGATCTGCTCGGCCAGCTTGCGGACCTGCTCCACCAGCGCGAGGTTGGCAGCGAAGTTGTCCCCGGCGAATCGCGGGTCGTTGCGCCGGTAGTCGTCCTCGTCCAGGTCGTCCATCGAGGTGATCGCACCGCTCAGGAAGCCGCGGCCGACCGGCGAGTAGGCGACCAGTGAGATCCCGAGTTCCCTTGCTGTGGGCAGGATCTCGGCCTCGACGCCGCGCTCCCAGAGCGAATATTCGGTCTGCAGGGCGGTGATCGGATGCACGGCATGGGCGGCGCGGAGGGTGTCGGCGCTGACCTCGGAGAGCCCGAGGTGCCGAACCTTGCCGGCCTCGACCAGCCCGGCCATCGCCCCGACGGTGTCCTCGATCGGCACGTTGGGATTGCGCCGGTGCAGGTAGTACAGATCGATCACGTCAACGCCGAGCCGGGCCAGCGAGGCGTTACAAGCCTGGACGACGTACTCGGGCGAGGAGTCGATCGTGGCGCTTCCCGAGGTGCCGTTCGGCCCGCTCATCCGGATGCCGAACTTGGTCGCCAGCACGGCCTCGTCCCGGCGGTTCTGCAGGACGCTGCCGACCAGTTCCTCGTTCGCCCCGACGCCGTACGCGTCGGCGGTGTCGAGGAAGTTCACCCCCAGGTCGAGGGCACGGTTCAGGGTGCGGATCGACTCGTCCTGGTCGCGCTCGCCGTAGTAGGCGGACATTCCCATGCAGCCCAGGCCGACGGCCGAGACGCGGGGTCCGCTTTTCCCGAGGATGCGGTACTTCATCCAGCTGACTCCTGTCGGACGGTGACGGAATCCTGCTCCGTCAGGGAGTAGTTCTCGATCTTCTTATCGATCACCGCAAGATCCCGCTGCAGCTCGATGATCCGCTGTTGGACGGTGTCCCGGTGGGACTGCAGCAGTTCGCGGCGCTCGACAACGGTGGCCGGGCCTTCCCGGGCCAGCTCTGCGTAGCGGCACATCTCGGCGATCGACATCCCGGTCGAACGCAACCGGGTGATCAGGCGCAGCCAATCGAGATTCTTCTCGGTATAGCGGCGCCGTCCGTCGGGGCCTCGAGGCGGCTCCGCCGCGAGGCCGATCCGTTCGTAGTAGCGCAGGGTGTGGGCGGTCAGGCCGATTATCGACGCCGCCTGGGCGATGCCCAGTCCTTCGGTCACTCGGCAACCTTGCCTCTTCGAGTGCGCTCTAAGTCAAGCGCCATCCTCAAGCCAACCGGATGAACTCAGATCTGATGAACTCGGCGATCCGCTCGCCGATCAGAATCGCGGTCGCGGCGGGCCCGCGGGAGGGGGCGAACGGCAGGATCGAGGTGTCCGCCACCCGAACTCCGGTCACCCCGTGGACCCGGCCGAATTGGTCAACCACCGCGTCCTTGTCGTCGGCCGGGCCCATGGCGCAACTGCCGCAGGCATGGATGGCGGTACCCAGATGGGCGCGCATCCAGCTGTCCAGGGCCCGATCGTCGGCCAGCGTGGCTGCGGACAGCTCCGAGAGTTCGCCGAAGAACGGCTCAAAGGCCTTCGTCTGCAGGATGGCCACCGCAGTGCGGATCGCCTGCCGCATCCGATCCAGATCGGACGGCGTGCTCAGGTAGTTGTAGTCGATCGTCGGCGGCACCCGGGGATCCGCGGACGTCGTGGTGATGTTTCCTCGGGACTCGGCCTGCTGGACGGCGACCGTGAAGACCAGATCATTGCGCCGAGCCACCTGCTGGAGCAGGCGCCCGACCGAAACCCCGCGCAGGTCCTTCAGCGTCGCCACCGGTCGGCGGAGGAGCTGCCGCACCGCGGCGACCCGGGTGCCGGCGGCCAGCCCGAGCGCTTCGGCCAACGGTTTCAGCATCGGCAGGATCTCCAGGTCGCCGACCTGGTCGGATCCGGCGGCGGTGAAGTTGAGCACCGATTGGAACATGCTCTGCCGTGCCGTGAGCTGCAGCCTGCGCCGGGGCTTCCAGGTCAGCGAGATGTCCGGATGGTCGGAGAACCCCTTGCCGACGCCGGGCAGGTGGTGCACGAGAGCGATGCCGGCGGCCCGAAGCTCTTCGCGGGGGCCGACCCCGGACAACGCGAGCAGCTGCGGCGACTTGATCGCACCCGCCGACAGCACGATCAGCGGCGCCTCGATCACCTCGATCTGCCCGGCGACCTCGACCTCGACCCCGGTCGCCCGAGTGCCGTCGAAGCGGATCCGGCGAACCGTGGTGTCACCCTGCACCGTGAGATTGGGCCGTCCCCGGGTCGGGTTGATGTACGCGATGCCGGTGTTGACCCGGACTCCGTCAACGATGTTCACCGGAAGCGGTCCGTAACCGGGCTTCCCCTGGGCATTTTTGTCCGGCTCCTCGGGAAACCCCAGCTCGGCACAGGCCTGCGCGAACGCCGTCGTCAGCGGATGCGGTGGCTGCGACGGCCGGGTTACCGGTATCGGCCCGCTACCGCCGTGAATCTCGGTCTCCCCGTACGTGAGGTCATTCTCCTGCCGCCGGTAGCCGGGCAAGACCTTCTCGTACGCCCATTCGGTGTTGCCGAGGGCTGCCCAGCGGTCGAAGTCCACCGTCCGGGCTCGGATGTAGTAGCCGCCGTTGATCGCTGTCGAACCGCCCAGGATCTTCCCCCGGGCCACGAGATAGGAAAGTTGCGGCGTGAGGTTCGCCAGGAATGCCCAGTTGTTCGGGTGCCCCGGCATGGCCGCGCTGAGCCGCCCGGCGTCCAGGATCTCGGCGGGAAAGGCCTCCATCGTCCTCGCATCGGGCCCGGCCTCGAGCAGCAGCACCCGGCAGTCGGGATCCTCGCTGAGCCGGGCCGCCAGCGGTGCTCCGGCCGCTCCGGCGCCGACCACCACCACGTGGTACCTGCTCATGAGCTGCTCACGTACTGCTCATCAGGATCGCAGCGCCCGGTGGAAGGTATCCACCCAGATGGCCACGAAGGTCTCGTCGTCTGCGATCCCGGCGACCCCGATCCCGGCCGGGACGACGGTCCGCATCAGCCGGTGTGCGAGCAGCGAGCCGAGGGCGATCATCGAGACGCTGCGGGCACGCTCGGGCGGCACCGCCCATTCCTCGGTGAGCCAGGTCGCGAACTCGGTGCAGGCGCTGTCCACCAGGGTGGTGATCGCCACCTGCACGAGTTCCGGACTTCGCCGTGCCTCGGTGAGAAGCACATGCAGGAGCTCGCTTTCGGCGTCCAGCTCGGCGAGCAGATAGCGGGCGGTGAGGGTCAGCCCGATGCCGAGATCGCCGACCCCGGTGAACAGTCGGCGGATGTCACGCAACGCGCCCAGCCGCGCGAGGTGCCGTTCCAGACCGGCGGTCAACACGGCGTCCTTGGACCGGAAGTGGTGGTAGAGGCCACCGGCTCCCGGGGTCAGGCCCGCGGCCTGCTCGATCGCAGCCACGCTGGTTCCGCGGAACCCGTGCTCGCCGAAGAGGTGCATCGCCGCGTCGAGGATCCGGTCACGAGTTGCAGTTGACGCGGTCACTTTCCTAAGTGAACACTGAGGAGCGCTCAGTGTCTACTGAGTGATCATGAGCGACCGATGATCTGGAGGCCTGATGGCGGATCCGGTGCCAGAACCGGTGCGGTCATCGGTCCGAACCGGCCGGCTGGCGAGGGCGGCCCCGCTGGTAGCGCTGACCGGTCGCACTGCTGGTGAGGCGATCGTGTCCGCGCTGCGCCGGAAGGATTCGAGCCAGTTGCATGCCCGCAGCGCCGAGCGGTACGCCCAGTCGCTCGGCCGTTCCCGGGGCGTGATGATGAAGGCCGGTCAGATCCTGTCGTTCGTCTCGCTCGGCTCCTTGGTCGAGGGCAGCAGCCAGTCCGTCTACCAGGCGGCGCTGTCCCGATTGCAGGACGATGCCCCACCGATGGAGCCCGAGGTCGCCGCCGCCGTGGTGAGCGCCGAGCTCGGTGCGCCACCGGAGCAGCTCTTCGCCGAGTTCGACCCGCAGCCCCTGGCCGCAGCCTCCATCGGCCAGGTACACGCCGCGCGCACCCACGACGGGCGCCAGGTGGTGATCAAGGTCCAGTACCCGGGGGTGGCCGAGGCGATCCGCGCCGACCTGGCCAACACCGAACTGCTGGCCACCTTCTTCCAGCTGATCCGTGGCGTGATGCCCGACCTCGGCCGCACCGACGCGCGGGCGCTGGCGCGGGAGGTGTCCGAGCGGATCGGCGAGGAGATCGACTACCGCACCGAGGCAGCCAACCAGAGCGCCTTCGCCGAGGCCTACCGCGGCCATCCCTTCATCCGGGTTCCCGAGGTGCTGCCCGAACTGAGCACCGGGCGGGTGCTGACCATGGAGCGTAGCGACGGGCTGCGCTGGTCCCAGGCCCAGGACGCCGACCAGAAGGTGAAAGACCTCTGGGGAGAAGCGATCTACCGTTTCACCATCGTCAGCCTGCGCGAGCTGGGCCGGTTCAATGCCGATCCGCACCCGGGCAACTTCCTCTTCCACCCGGACGGCTCGGTGACGTTTCTCGACTTCGGCTGCGTGAAGAACTTCGACCCCGATCAGGTCGCCTGGATGCGTGCGGCGAGTCAGCACGCGATCGACGGGGACGCCGAAGCGTTGCTGCGCACCTACACCGAGGGCGGTTTCGTTCCCGGCGATCCGCCCGAGCCGATCGGGATGCTGGCCTGGGCGCGCGAGTCGCTGGTGCCGGTGCTGAGCGAGCAGCCGTTCCGGTATACCCCCGAGTTCGCCGCCCGGCTGGTCGATCTGGAGTTCTCCCCGCGCGGTCCGCACTCAGCCGTCGTCCAAAAGCTCGCCCTGCCAGGGGAATACCTATCCCTGAGCCGGATCGACCTGGGCATGACCGCGGTCCTGGCCACGCTGCGCGCCAGCAGCAACTGGGCCGGGATCCGCGAGGAGATCGACTACGACGGTCCGCCGGCGACCCACTACGGCGAGCTTGAGGCCGCCTTCCGGGCCCGGTCATGACGGCAGCGACCCACGCCCGGCCCGAGAACGAGCATGAGCATGTGCGCTGGGATCGCGAGCTCGGGGTCTTTCTGGTGACCGGCTTCGACGAGGTCTCGGCGGTGCTGCGGGCGCCGGGCTGGAGCAGCGACCCCACCCGCAGCCCACGAGCCTCGGCCCAACTGGCGCAGGCACCTTCGGGGCTGATGCTGTTCCGCGACCCGCCCGATCACACCCGGCTGCGCCGATTGGTCGCGCCCGCGTTCGCCGCCCGGGCGGTGGAAAACCTGCGGCCGCGGGTGGCTGCCATCGTCGAGGCTTGTTTGGACGGTCTCGACGATGGTCAGGCCGGCGACGTCGACCTGCTCGCCGACTACGGCTACCTGGTCCCGCTGGCGGTGATCGCCGAACTGCTCGACGTCGGCATCGAGGGCGCGCAGGTCTTCCTGGAGCAGACCCCGCACCTGGCCCGGCTGTTGGAGATCGACGTGACGGAGGACGACGTCACCAATGCGGTGACGGCGGCGCTCGAGGTGACCATGTTCCTCACCCCGATCCTCACCGAACGACGTGGGGCCGGAGGGGGCGACGACTTCATCAGCGCCCTGTTGGCCACCGATCTGGCCCTCGACGAGGTGCTGGCCACCTGTGTGCTGCTGCTGGCCGCCGGGCACGAGACCACGGCCAACATCATCGGCACCGGCGCCATGGCCTTGCTGCGGCACCCCGACCAGCAGCCGCTGCTGGCCGCCGACCCGGCCCGCGGCGTAGAGGAGCTGATCCGGCTGCACGGCCCAGTGAAGCTGATCGCCCGGACCGCGCTGACCGATCACGACCTCGCAGGCGTGCCGATCGCACCGGGTCAGCAGGTGCTGCTGCGTCTGGACCAGGCCAACCAGGACGCGCGCCGCTGGGACCGACCGCACACCCTGGACCTGGCTCGCACCGGGCCGGCCCATCTCGGGTTCGGCACCGGTATCCACTTCTGCCTCGGGGCGGCTCTGGCCCGGGTGGAAGCGGCCGAGGCGCTGGTCCGGCTGTTCGACAGGTACCCGCGGCTCGTGGCGTTGGACCAGGAGCCACAGTGGCGCAGTTCCTCGACCTTTCACCGGCTTGAGGCACTGCCCGCCAGCCTTCGCTGAACCCGGGCACCCGCTCCCAGCCCTCGTGCCCGACGTTGCGGGTGACAACGCCCATCGATCCTTTTGTACCTGCCTGAAAGGTGTTGTCCTTCGGAGCGCCATCATCCTTCAATGGCCGACGATCCGATTCCTTCACTCACGAAAGGCACAAATGATCACCGTTCATCAATCGCGTCGGCGCGCCGGGCTCGTTATGGCTTTCATGCTGGTTCTGACGTCCTGCTTCCTGGTATTCGCCGGACCGGCGCAGGCAGAGAGCTGTTATAACCGCGGCGGGTACAGTTTCAACTCGACGTCTTCCAGGCTTACCAGCCAGATCAATGTGTGGCGCGGTAGTGGCTGCAGTGGCAACCAGATCGGCCGAGGCACAACGGCCCTGGTCAGCGACGGTCGAGTGCAGATGACGGTCTGGGATCTAGCGTGCGACAGCGTCGGAATGTGGGGCTACGTTCATGGCTACTCCACGCATCCAGGAGGGTGCGGCGAGACCACCAACGTCAGGTTCAATCTGAGCAGTGTCGGTACGCCGCACAACTGGTGGGTCAATGTGGGCGGATCCTCCGGGGTGAACTCCAACGCGGTCAATCTGCCGAGCTGACCCGACGGTCCTGACCCGTTCACCACCAAGCAATTCCCCGCTGCCGTCACCGAGACCTCATGGCCCCGCAGCAGCGGCTGCGTCGCCTCGGCGCGGCACCGGCGCTGCTGGACACCCTGGGCCTGGGCCGTGGAAGCCGGCCCAGGGCCGGTCCGGTGGTCGTCGCGTAATCTCCCCTTTGTGATCAGCTCACGCCGGGGCGGACGAGACACCGCCATCGGTCCCGCACTCGGTCAGATCACGGTGACCCTGGCCGTGGCGCTCGTGCCCGGTGTCCTGATCGCGCTCGGTATCTGCGCGGCGGCCGACATCCGCGACCTGGACAATGCCGGCTTCGCCGTCTACGTCTGTACCTTGACGGCTGTCACCGTGCTGCTCTGGCTCGGGTCCGGGGTCCGCTTCACCGCCGACGCCGTGGTCGTGCAGCGAATGTGGTTGCTGCGCCGCCGGATTCCGTGGTCGGATGTCAGCCGTTGCGAGTTCATCCCCGAAGCGGCCCCGGCCAGTGAGTCGAACTCCGCCGGAGGGCTGGTCTGGCTCAGCCTTCACCTGCGCGACGGGAAAAGCGTCGGCCTGGTGCCCATTCACGGCGGCCCGCTCAGCGGTGGCCGGGCGAGCACGCCACTCGGCCGTCGTACCGAGCGACTGGTGGCGATCGCGCTGGCCCAACTGCACCTGCGTGGCGTGAAGATCTGGGACGGGACGACGGGCTTGGTAAGCCTCGCGGACGTGCCTGCCGTGCGCTACCAATGGGCACGTTTCGGCCTCGATCCGGATGCCTCCGCCACGCCTCACCCGGGCCTGTAGCGAAATCGCGAGCAGGACGCCTGGATCAAGGAAAGGCCTGAACTGTACGGACTTTTGACCCATTCAATGGGTCAGGCCCCCGCCTAAATCGCAGGTTGATCTTGATCCACCCCTGGGGACGGATAGAAGCATCCTCACTAGGCACTCTAGTGGGGTTGATTTTATCCCGTCTGAGCTGACGGCTGACGGCAAGGATGCTGTTCAGACCTTGATCTTGAGCCCGCGGTCGGAGTCGAACCGACGACCTACCGCTTACAAGGCGGTTGCTCTGGCCACTGAGCTACGCGGGCAACGCACTGCGGCGCAGCCCGATCTTACCGGGGGCTGCGCCGCAGTTTTGTCCTTCGCCCGAGTACTGGCCGCCGTGCTCGTCAGTACCCGGGTTCAATCCGTGATCAGCGCACGGTTACCGGGTCACGCTTCAGGTCGTCACCCTCGGAGCCATCGACCTTGATCGCATCGCCGTCGTACCCGGGGGGCAGGATGACGTCGGGCTTGAGCGGCGAGGGTTCGACCCGCAGCACCTTGGCGACCCCGACCGGCAGCCACCAGTTGTACTTGCCGAACAGTGACACCAGCGCGGGCACCAGCAGCGCCCGGACCACGGTCGCGTCGAGCAGGATGCCGACCCCGAGCGCGGTCGCCATCACCTTGATCTCCGTTCCCGGCGCGGAGGCGAGTGCCGCGAAGGCGAAGAACAGGATCAGCGCGGCCGAGGTGACCAGCCGCCCGGTCCGGCCCAGGCCGTGCTCAACGGCATAGGCCGTGGAGCCGGTTCGGTCGTACTCCTCACGCATCCGGGCCAGGATGAACACCTCGTAATCCATCGACAGCCCGAACAGGAACGCGAAGATCAGCACCGGCAGCCAGAACGTCATCGCCCCGGTGCCAGTGATCCCGAAGATCGCGTCCGAGCCGTTGCCGTCCTGCCAGAACCAGGTCGCGATGCCGAACACCGCAGCCACGCTGATCAGGTTCAGCACCACGGCCTTGAGCGGCAGCAGGATCGAGCGGAAGGTCCGCACCAGCAGCACGAACGTCACCAAGGCGATCAGCGCGAGCACGTACGGGAAGTTGTCGTACACCGCCCGCTGGTAGTCGATCACGGTGGCGCCGAGCCCGGCGAGACCGTCGTAGCCGGGCAGGTCCTTGGTCGCGTCGCGGACCGCGGTCACCACGGCGACGCTGTTGTTGTCCACCGTCTCGTGGTCGGGCACCACGATGATGTCGGTGATGCCGCCCTTGCCGGCAGGCGTGACGACTGCCATCCGGACGCCGTCCACCCGCTCCGCCGCGTCGGCCAGGGCCTGGGTATCGGCGCCCGGCTTGGCCAGCAGGTTCATCGTCGTCAACACGCCGCTCTCAACACCGTTGGCGCGCAACGCCAACAGGGTGTCGTGAGCAACCCCGTTGCTGGCCAGCGAGTCCGAGTTGGCCTGGCCGATCTGCAGACCGAAGACCGGGATGATGGCGATGGTGAGCGCCGCGACCGCGGTTCCGGCAGCCACCCAGCGGAACCGGACGACACCGCGGGCCCACGCGGACCAGGCGCGAGAGGCATGCCCCTCCTTGCGCAGCCGCGGCCAGTCCATCCGCGGGCCGGCAAAGCTGAGCAGGGCCGGTAGCAGGGTGAGCACGACCAAGGTGCTGACCACCGGGATCAGCATGCCGCCGATGCCCATGCTGCGGACCAACGGCACATTGACAACCACGAGCGCGATCAAGCTGATCGCGACGGTGATCCCGGATGCCAGAACGGCATGTCCGGCGGTCTTTACGGCGGTGACCACCGCGTCCTCGTTGGAGGCGCCCTGTGCTCGTTCCTCCCGCCAGCGGGAGACCACGAGCAACGAGTAGTCGATCGCGACGCCCAGCCCGATCAGGGCGATCAGGAATTGGACGACGAACGAGACGTCGGTGAATGTCGTCAACCCCAGAACCACCAGGAAGGTCGACAGGATCGACACAACGGCGATCATCAGCGGTACCAGGGCGAGGAACGAGGCGAACACGAAGAGCAGCACGAACAGCGCGCCGACCCCACCGAGCAGGGTCTCTACGAAGACACTCGGCCCGTCACTGTCGTCGCTACCGGCAGCTAATTGGTTGTAGCCGGTGACTTTCACGGTCAGGTTGTGTTCGGCGGCAGCAGCCTGCACCGCCGGGTCGAAGACGTCGGCGAGCGGGTCGGTGAAGCCCTGCGGCTGTGGGGCGTAGACCAGCGCGAAGGCACTTCGCCCGTCATTCGTGATGAACTTCGGGTTGCCGGTGCTGGCGTAGTCGACCACCTTCACGCCCGACCCGGGCAGCGCCCGGAGCTTGTCCGCCACCGCCTGGAGATCGGCCTTGTGATCGGCGATCTTCTCGCCCTCGGGGGCGGTGAACACCGGGATGTAACCGGCGTAGGCAGCGATGTTGTACGACTCGGCGAGCTTGACCTCGGTCTCGTACCCCTCCTGACCGGGCAGGGAGAAGTCGAACGACAGCCGGTCCGGAACCTTGCCCGCGGCGAAGCCCCCGGCCAGTAAGGCGATCAGCCAGAACCCGACCACCCACCAGCGGTGCCGCAACACAAAACGAGCGGATCTATCCACGATTTCTCCCCAACTCAAACCCCGACTGGGCTTCCGCATACGTTCGACGATGGGCGCCACAGGAATGTGACGGGTACCCCGAGACATCGGGGTTGGCAGCCCCCTCGCCACCGCCGCCCAGTATCCCGCACGTAATGATCTGTCCGGGATAAGGGATGACCCTGACTCTGACCCCGGTTCCTCCACGAACTCATCGCTTTCAGACCCACCGAAATCGAGCATCGTGGGGAGTATTTCGGCCTACGCCGTGATACCCGGACGAAGCGGGTGTTCCATTTGGTGACACCGTGGAATGAGCCGAACGCTCTTCGTGTCGCCACCGGAGCATGGCGTCATCATTCGTAGACTGCCAGTGACCAAGGGAGAGTTATGCCGCGAGCAGATCTACGCCGGGCCATGCGTGAGCGTGTGGCCCTCTCGGTGGCCGAGTCGGAGGCCCGGCACCGGGCCTTGCTGGCCGCGCTGCCGGACGGCGTGCTGCTGCAGGACGTCGACGGCGCCGTGCTGCTCGCGAACGCCCGCGCCTGCGAGTTGCTCGGGATCACCAGTCCAGACTCACCGCTGCTGCCCAACGGCGTGGTCAGCGCGGATTCGGCGATTCCGGTCCCGCGGCAGTCCACGCCCGGCGAAGCCGACCCGACCACCACCGACACCCCGGTCCGCCAGCTCGCGGTGGCCACCGCGGTGGCACTGCGCACCGGCGAGGTGCAGACGGACGTCATCGTTCCGATCACCCGCGAGGGCCGGACCCAGCTGCTTCGGGTGACCGCCACCCCACTGCTCGGGGACGACGGTCGACCCCAGGCCGTCGTCAGTTCGCTCACCGACACGACCGACCGCACCGACCAGAAGGCGCAGGCCGGCCGCCAGCGCGGCGAGGACATGTTCCGCCGGACCATGCAGTACAGCCCGATCGGGGTGGCGATCACCGCGCTCAACGGCCGGTTCCTCCGGGTCAACCGGACGCTCTGCCGGATGCTCGGCTACCGCTCCGACGAACTGCAGGAGCGCACCCTCTTCCAGATCATGCACCCGGCCGACCTGGAGGAGACCAGCGTCCGGGTGGGCAGCCTGATCCGCGGCGACATCGACGCCGTCGCGCTCGAGCGCCGGTTCGTCGGCCAGGGCGAAATGCCGCTCTGGGGTGGCCTTTCGATCACTTTGATCCGGGACAGCCAGGGTCGGCCACTGCATTTTGTGGTCCAGCTGCAGGACACCAGCGAAATGCATCGGGCCCAGGAACTGCTCACCCACATGGCGCTGTACGACCCATTGACCGGCCTGGCCAACCGCACCCTGGTGATCGACCGGGTTCAGAAGGCGCTTGACCGCAGTCGGCGCAGCGGTCACAAAGTCGCCGTTCTGCAGTGCGACGTCGACCATTTCAAGGTGATCAACGACAGCGCCGGGCACGAACTCGGCGACACCGTGTTGATCGAGATCGGCCGTCGGGTGAGCCGAGCCCTGCGCGGGGGCGATACGGCTGGGCGGCTCGGCGGCGACGAGTTCATCGTGGTCTGCGACGAGGTCACGGACGAGCGCGAGGCGGTGGTGGTTGCCGAACGCCTGCAGCACTCGGTCAGCACTCCGCTTCAGGTCGGCGACCGAACCCTGACCCCGACCGTCAGCGTCGGGATCGCGGTCTCCAGCTCGCCCGACGCCGATCCGCTGGCCCTGCTGCGGGACGCCGACATTGCCACCTACCGAGCCAAGGACCGCGGCCGCAACCGATGGGATCTGGTGGACGGCGCACTGCGCGAACGGGCGATGGAACGGCTGGAGATCGAGCATGCGTTGCGGGCCGGGATCACCGCCGGCGAGTTGGAGCTGCACTTCCAGCCGATCGTCGACGTCAGTACCCGCGAGGTGGTCGGTCGGGAGGCGCTGGTGCGCTGGAACCATCCCAACCGCGGCCAGCTCGCGCCGATGCTGTTCCTGCCGGTCGCCGAGGAGTCCGGGTTGATCGTCGAGGTCGGCGCCTGGGTGCTGGCGGAGGCGGCCCGGGCGGCAGCGGCCGCGCCGCACTCGGTGGGCTACGTCGCAATCAATGTCTCGCCGAACCAGGTGACCCGACCCGGGCTGGCGGACGCGGTGGAGAAGGCGCTTGACGAGGCCGGGCTGCCGGCCCAGCGCCTGGTGATCGAGCTGACCGAATCGGTGATGCTGAGCGCCGCACCGAGCGCCCGCCGGGAGATCGAGTACCTGGACGGGCTCGGCGTCCGGATCGTTGTGGACGACTTCGGCACCGGTTTCTCGGCCCTGTCCTACCTGCGTGATCTGCCGATCTCCGGGATCAAGGTGGACCGCAGCTTCACCGCAGGGCTGGGCACCGATCCGCAGTGCGAGCGGATCGTCGAGGCGCTGACCGGCTTGGCGCACGGTCTTGACGTCGATGTGATCGTCGAGGGCGTGGAGACCGAGCATCAGCGCGAGATGCTCGCCTCGATGGGAGCCGAGCACGCCCAGGGCTACCTCTTCGGCCGTCCCAGCCCGGACTTCGACCTGGCCCTCATCCCCTAGCCCGGGTTTGGAGCGGTCCCTCAGCCCCGGGTTTGGGCGGCTAGCCGAGAGTAAGCTGCTCGACCAGATCAACGCCGGTCAGCGGGCCCCAGTCGGGACTGCTGTCGCCCCTCGCGACGATCAGCGCGGAGATCAGGACCAGGGTCAGCACCCCCCAGGTGATGATCCGCGCCCGAGTACCCGGGACCGCGACCCGAACGGCCTTGCCGGCACCGCGGCGCAGCCCGCCACCGCCGGGCCCGAACCAGGCGGTCAGCAGCAGCGCCACCATTCCGGTGGCGAGCGGTCCCGGCGTACCGGGTCGGATCACGCCGCCGTTGATCGCGCTGGCCGCGATGAACGCCACGCTGATTCCGATCATGATCGGCAGAATCAGCCAGACGATGGTCGCGACGCCGGCGGTCAGCAGTCGCCACGGCAACGCCATCAGCGTCATCAGATTGTCGCTGGCGCGCGGGCCACGCTGATCGCGGCGGATCAAGAGCGCGGTGCTGCTGCGGTCGATCACCCGGGCAACGACCATCCCGAGCGCGGCGATCCAGGTGGCACCGTAGGGCGCAACCCCGGCCACGGCGGCCAGCGCCAGCAGCAGGCCGAGCAGCACCCCGCGGGTCGGGTCGCCGGTGTGCTTGACCGCGGACTCGGTGCCCTCGTCCCCGGTGACCCGGACCACGGGCTCGCTTTCCCACGGCCCCCGCTGCTGCGCCGGAAGCTGCCGCGGTGGTGGCTGCGGCGGGCGAGGCTGTTGGCCGGCCGGAGAGTGTCCGGCCGGAGGCTGACCGGGCGGTGCCTGGCTCGGCTGCCCGGCCGGTGGATAGCCGGCACCGTGGCCGGCGAAGCCATTCGCGGGTGCCTTCTGCTGCCCGTTGACCTGGCCGCTCGGGTCGCCGTAGGCCGGGCTCTCGGGAAGTCCCTGCTGGCCGTTGGGATTCGGGGGATCGAACCGGCGGGTGTCCGGTAGCGCCGGTGAGGCCCAGGCGAACGGCGGCGGCACCACCGAGGTGACCGCCTCGTTGGCGGCGGGCGGCGGCGGTGTCCGAACCGTTCCGGCTTCCTGCAACGGGTTCGGCGGCGGCGTTCGTGCGGTCACCGCCTCGCGCGCCAGGCCCGGGGGCGGTGGCGTCCGAGTGGTGACCGCCTCGGCGGGCACGCCCGGCATCGAGGTGACGACGGTGGTCCGGGCGTTGGCCGATGAGGTCCGGGCGCCGTTGCGGCTCGGGGCAACCGCGGCCAGACCGGCGACCAGGCGCTCCGGGGAGGGCCGGCGTACCGGGTCGACCGAGAGTGCTGCGGTCAGCGTCGCTCGCAGCCCGGCATCCACCCCTTCGATGTCGGACTGGCCGCGCCGTACCCGGTCGAGAACCACCTCGATCGGGCCGGTCCCGAACGGCGGTCGCCCGGTCGCGGCGAAGGCGAGGGTCGCGCCCCAGCCCCACCAGTCGGTGGCCGCGGTCACCGGCTCGCCGCCGATGATCTCCGGCGACAGATAGCCCGGAGTACCCATCACCAGCCCGGTGTGGGTGATCCGGGATTCGTCCGCGACGTGGGCGATGCCGAAGTCGATCAGGATCGGCTCACCGTCCAGCAGCATCACGTTGGCCGGCTTGACGTCGCGGTGCACCACCCCGGACAGGTGGATCGCGCGCAGTGCCTCGGCGAGGACGGCACCCACCCGGGCTACGTGTCCGCGCGGTAGCGGTCCGTGATCGCGGACGTGCGCATCCAGCGGCTTGCCGGGCACGAACGTCGTGACCAAATAAGGCATCTCGCCATCGACATCGGCATCGATCACCGCGGCGACCCGCGGATGCTGGACCCGGCGCAGGGTTGCGACCTCCCGAGCCAACCGACGCCGGGCATCCGGGTCCGCGGCGATGTGGGCCCGCAGCACCTTGATCGCGACGGCCTTGCCGTTCTGGTCCAGAGCTAGGTGGACAACGCCCATCCCACCCTCACCCAAGCGCTGGAGCAGGCGGTAAGGCCCCACCCGTCCGGGCTCTCGTGCGGAGGAATCGAAGGACATGTCACCACGGTAAGGCCACCGGCACCGGCCGGTCGTCGTCCCTGGGGAGGAGAATTCGGCCGGCGACCGGTTGCCAGTTGGTCTAGGGGTGTCCTAGCTCTGGATGTAGGCGGTCAGTTGGTCGCGTTCGCTCTGCAACTCATCGATCCGGTGTTTCACCACGTCGCCGATGCTGATGATGCCGATCAGACGATCTGCCTCGACGACCGGAACGTGCCGGAACCGGCCGGTGGTCATCACTCGCATCAGCTCGTCCAGGTGCGTCTCCGGCGGGCAGACGTGGACCTGCACGGTCATGATGTCCCGCACCGAAGCCTGCAGCAGTTCGGGTCCGAACTCCTGCAGTCGCCGGACGACGTCCCGCTCACTCACGATGCCCTCAACGGCATTGCCGTCCGAGGAGACCACCAGAGCCCCGACCTTGTACTCGGCCAGCAGATTCAGCAGATCAGTCACGGATTGTTCGGGTTTAACGGTGACGACAAGAGTGCCTTTTCGTCGTAGTAGGTCCGAGATGCGCATGGGCCTATCCCTCCGCGACGGGGTGGTCGGCGAATCTCAGACATCGCCAGCCGTTTACTGACGGTACCTGTACGGACAGCACTCTGTGGAGGGGCGGGAGTGAACTGCTTCACATCTTTACTCAGATCGGCGTACCGATCCGGTCGAACCACGGACAACAAGCTCAGGCCGGAACACGTACTCCGCCCGGGGCGTCGCCACCCCGGAGATCTCGTCCAGCAACGCCCGGACGGCGGCCGAGCCCATCGCCTGCACGGACTGCCGGACGGTGGTCAGCGGCGGATCGGTGAAGGCGATCAACGGAGAGTCGTCGTACCCGACCACAGAGACATCCAGGGGCACCTCCAGCCCGCGGTCCCGGACCGCACGAATCGCCCCGAGTGCCATCAGGTCGCTGCCGCAGATCACCGCCGTGCAACCGACGTCCACCAACCGTCCCGCGGCCGCCGTGCCCCCCTCAACGCTGAACAGTGAGCACTCCACCCAGTCGTCGACGTCGTCCAGTCCGAGGTGCCGGCGCATCGCGTCACGGAAGCCGGTGATCTTGCGGACCACCGGGACGAACCGACGTGGCCCGAGCGCAAGACCGATCCTGGTGTGCCCCTGGGCCACCAGGTGGGTCACCGCCAGGTCCATCGAGGTCACGTCGTCATTACTGACGAAGGGTGCGTCGACGCCGTCGATATAGCCGTTGACCAGCACGATCGGCAAACCCCGGCGGCGCAGCGCAACGTACCGGGCGGGATCGGCCGAGCTGTCGGCGTGCAGCCCGGAGACGAAGACGATGCCGGCCACCCCGCGCTCCAGCAGCATCTGGGTGTAGTCGTCCTCGTGCACCCCGCCCGGAGTCTGGGTGCAGAGCACCGGCGTGTAGCCGTGATGAGCCAGGGCAGACTCGATCACCTGGGCGAACATCGGGAAGATCGGGTTGTCCAGCTCCGGCACGATCAGCCCGACCAGGCCCGCGGAGTGCTGCTTCAGCCGGGCCGGACGCTCGTAGCCGAGCACGTCCAGGGCGGTCAGGACGGCCTGCCGGGTCGCCTCGGCCACTCCCGGCCGGCCGTTCAGCACTCGGCTGACGGTCGCCTCGCTGACCCCGGCCTGGATCGCGATGTCGGCCAGCCGCGCCCGGTGAGCCTTCATGCGATCTCCATCCTGTCTGGACAGATGAAGCTACCTCCAAACCTGCAAGAACTTGCGGAAGCTGCAAGGTCCGTGCGCCGGACGGTCGGAGTGCGACCAAGACGACACCAACAAACCCTGTACCTGGAGCAACCTTGCAGTATTGGATGTAGCCGTGGCCGACGACGTCCCGCGTCGTTCGGTCACAACACCATCCGGACCCACGCGGGCCCGGCGCATCAGCCGGCCGTCGACCCCGACGGCTCGGTGCACCCCTCACTCGGATCGTCCGGCACGTTCCTGCCGGTGAAGGGAAGTGGCAACGTGGCCACCGTCACGTACGAGAAAGCAACCCGGGTCTACCCCGGAGCAACCAAGCCCTCGGTCGACAAGCTGGACCTGGAGATCGCCGACGGCGAATTCCTGGTTCTGGTTGGTCCTTCCGGCTGCGGCAAGTCCACCTCGCTGCGGATGCTCGCGGGTCTGGAAGACGTCAACGAAGGCCGGATCCTGATCGGCGACCGCGACGTCACCCAGATGCCGCCGAAGGACCGGGACATCGCCATGGTGTTCCAGAGCTACGCACTGTACCCGCACATGACCGTCGGCGAGAACATGGGCTTCGCCCTGAAGATCGCCGGCGTCAACAAGGCGGAGATCCAGCAGCGGGTACTCGAAGCGGCCAAGATCCTTGACCTCGTCGACTACCTCGACCGCAAGCCGAAGGCGCTTTCCGGTGGTCAGCGGCAGCGTGTCGCGATGGGCCGGGCAATCGTCCGCAAGCCGCAGGTGTTCCTCATGGACGAGCCGCTGTCGAACCTCGACGCCAAGCTCCGCGTCCAGACCCGTACCCAGATCGCCTCCCTGCAGCGGCGATTGGGCGTCACCACGGTCTACGTCACGCACGACCAGACCGAGGCCATGACGATGGGCGACCGGGTCGCGGTGCTCAAGGACGGCCTGCTCCAGCAGGTCGGTTCGCCCCGGGAGCTGTACGACCACCCGGACAACTCGTTCGTTGCAGGCTTCATCGGCTCCCCCGCGATGAACCTGCTCAGCCTGCCGGTGGTAGAAGGCGGCGTGCAGTTCGGCGACGCCGTCTACGCGGTATCCAGGGAAAGCCTCACCGGTGCCGGGAAGAACCTGCTCCTCGGAGTCCGTCCCGAGGACCTCGACCTGGCGGAGCACGGCCTGCCGGTTCAGGTCGAACTGGTGGAGGTGCTCGGCGCGGACGCGTACGTGCATGGCATCCTCAGGAGTGAAGGCTCCGACCTGCCCGTCATCGCGCGGGTCGACGGCCGCCGTCCCCCGGAGAAGGGGCAGACGGTGCACCTGAAGGCCAAGGAAGGCCACACGCACCTGTTCAATGTCGAGACGGGTTTGCGGCTGGGCGCCTAGGCACGGCCTACCCCGCCTCAACCCGCCGAGACATACCGGTCGGCCGCGAGCGCGCTCGCGGCCGACCGGCCTCGGCGAAACTTTGGGGGGTTGTCAGATGAGCGTTACCCGTACCCTCCAGATCACCTCGGCGGCCTCGGACCCGGCGCTGCTGGACCTGCCGTGGCAACTACCGCTGGAAGAATGGCCGGCCAACCGGCTCGCGACCCTGCCCCGAGGGATCTCCCGGCATGTGGTCCGCTTCGTCCAGCTCTCCGGCAACGTGCTCGCCGCCAAGGAGATCAACGAGGAACTGGCCCGCCGTGAGTACGGCCTGCTGAAGATGCTGCGTCGGCTCGGACTGCCCGCGGTTGAACCGCTCGGCGTGGTCAGCGGCCGGCAGGCACCGGACGGCACCGACCTCGATCCGGTACTGCTCACCCGGCACCTGCAGTTCTCCCTGCCGTACCGGGCGGCGTTCTCCCAGTCCCTCGGACCGGACACCGGCACCCGACTGGTCGATGCGCTCGCCGTCCTGCTGGTTCGGCTGCACCTGTCCGGCTTCTACTGGGGCGATGTCTCCCTCTCCAACGCCCTGTTCCGCCGGGACGCCGGGGCGTTCGCCGCTTACCTGGTGGACGCCGAGACCGGCGACCTGCACGATGCGCTGTCGAACGGTCAGCGAGAGCACGACCTCGATCTGGCCCGGGTCAACATCGCCGGTGAGCTGATGGACCTGGAAGCCGGTGGCCTGCTCGACGAGAACCTCGACCCGATCGAGACCAGCGACGCCTTCATCTCCCGATACCGCACGCTATGGGCCGAATTGACGGAGCCCGAGGCCTTTGAGCCCGGCGACCGGTGGCGGGTGGACGCCCGGATCCGGCGGCTCAACGACCTCGGCTTCGACGTCGGCGAACTCAACATCAGCACGGACCTGACCGGAACCTCGATCGAGATTCAGCCGAAGGTCGTCGACGCCGGTCACCATCGGCGTCGACTACTGCGGCTGACCGGTTTGGACGTCGAGGAGAACCAGTCCCGGCGGTTGCTGAACGACCTGGACACCTACCGCGCCGCCACCGACCGGCAGGCCGCGGACGAGGACGTGATCGCGCACGAATGGCTGGCCCGGCGATTCGAACCGGTGGTCCGCGCCGTCCCCACCGATCTGCGCGGCAAGTTGGCGCCGGCCGAGGTGTTTCACGAGGTGCTGGAACACGCCTGGTACCTGTCCGAGGCGCGGGGCAAGGACGTCGGCCTGGACGAGGCCGTGGCCAGCTACATCGCCTCCGTGCTGGTGCACAAGCCGGACGAGGCGGCCATCCTCGGCGTCGACACCGAGGAGATGCCGGTGGTCGCCGAGCCCTACTGAGCGCTTCTTCTGCGGGCCACCTCGTACAGCGCGACCCCGGCCGCGACCCCGGCGTTCAGCGATTCCATCCCACCGGCCATCGGGATCGACGCGATCACGTCGCAGTTCTCCCGGACCAGCCGGGACAGGCCCTTGCCCTCCGAGCCGGCGACCAGCACCAGTGGATCCGTGGCCAGCTCCAGGTCCGGCAACTGCACGTCGCCGCCGGCATCCAGACCGACGATGAAGCAGCCGGCCTCCTTGAGCGCCAGCAGCGTCCGGTTCAGGTTGGTCGCCCGAGCGACCGGCACCCGGGCGGCGGCGCCGGCCGACACCTTCCAGGCCGAAGCCGTCATCCCGGCGGCCCGCCGCTCCGGGACAATCACCCCGTGCCCACCGAACGCGGCCGCCGAACGCACCACGGCGCCGAGGTTTCGCGGATCGGTGACGCCGTCCAGCGCGACCAATAGAGCCGGTCGGCCGGACTTCTTGGCCGCCACCAGCAGGTCGTCCGGGTGTGCGTACCGGTACGCCGGCACCTGCAGGACGATGCCCTGGTGGACGCCGCCGTTGGTCATCCGGTCCAGGTCGACCTTGGACGCCTCCATCAACGGCAGACCGAGATCGGCAGCCAGCTTCAGCGCTTCCCGGATTCGCTCATCGCTCTCGATCCGGCTGGCCACGAACAGGGCCTTGGCCGGCACCCCGGCGCGCAGCGCCTCCACCACCGGGTTGCGCCCGCCGACCATCTCGCTGGTGCCGGACGATCGCCGGACCGAACTGCTACTGCTGGAGCTGGACGCGCGAGTGGTGCTGCGCGGAGCGCCGTCTCGCTTCACCCCGTCCCGCTTCGCCTGCTTGGCCGCCGGGTGGTACGGCCGCTCCACCGCCTTCGGCGTCGGTCCCCTGCCCTGCAGGCTCTTTCGCGGCTGACCGCCGGTACCGACGGTGGGGCCCTTCTTCGACCCCGGACGCCGGGTGGCGCCCTTGCGCTGCGAGTTACCTGCCATTGTCGTTCGTCTCCAAAGTCCAGCGGGCCCCATCGGGGGTGTCCTCGACGGTGACCCCGGCTGCGGCCAGCCGGTTGCGAATTGCATCGGCCGCGCCGAAGTCTCGTTCCTTGCGCGCCTGCGAGCGGGCGTCCAGTTCGCCGCGGACCAGGACGTCCAGCGCGGTCCGCAGGCGACCGTCGCCGGCCGCGTCGGCTCCGGCCCAGTGCGGGTCCAGCGGGTCGACGCCGATCACCGCGGCCATCGCCCGCACCTCGCCGAGCGCATGCAGGACCGCGGCGTCGTCGTTCTCGGTCAGCGCCCGGTTGCCTTCGCGCACGGTGTCGTGCAGCACGGCGATCGCGGTCGGTACGCCGAGATCGTCGTCCAGAGCAGCGGCGAACGCTCGGGGCACCGAGCCGTCGAAACGCAGGTCGGTCCGGGCGATCCGCTCGCTGGCCCGGAGCACAAAGCCCTCGATCCGTTCGTACGCCGCGGTGGCCTCGGTCATTGAGTCTTCGTTGACCTCAATGCTCGAACGGTAGTGCGGCGCCGCCAGCAGATACCGCAGGACCACCGGCCGAACCCGGGCCACCAGGGCCGCGATTGTCAGCCCATTGCCCAGCGACTTGCTCATCTTCTCACCCGCGGCGACCACCAGGCCGTTGTGCATCCAGTACCGGGCGAACGCCTCACCGGCCGCCCGAGACTGCGCCAGCTCGTTCTCGTGGTGCGGGAAGCGCAGGTCGATACCGCCGCCATGGATGTCGAACTCGGTACCGAGGTACCGGGAGGCCATCGCCGAGCACTCCAGGTGCCAGCCCGGACGTCCGCGTCCCCAGGGCGTCGGCCAGGATGCGGTTTTCGGCTCGCCCGGCTTGCTGCCCTTCCAGAGCGCGAAGTCCTGCGGATGCCGCTTGCGCGCATTCGGGTCGGCGTCGGCCGCCGCCTCCATGTCGTCCACCCGCTGATGGGTCAGCTCGCCGTATTCGGGATAGGACCGAACGTCGAAGTACACGTCACCGGAGGCGTCATCGGCCGGATAGGCATGGCCGCGCTCAATCAGCACGTCGATCAGCTCGATCATCTCGAGAATGTGACCGGTGGCACGCGGCTCGATCGTCGGTGGCAGCACGTTCAGCGCCTCGTACGCGGCGCTGAACTCCCGCTCGAAGGTGAAGGCGTGCGCCCACCACTCGGTGCCCTCGGCAGCCGACTTGATCAGGATCTTGTCGTCAATGTCGGTGACGTTGCGAACGTACGTGACCTGCTGCCCTTTGCTGATCAACCAACGCCGAAGGACGTCGAACGAGACCTGGGCGCGGACGTGCCCGATGTGCGGTGAACTCTGCGGAGTAGGTCCACAGACATAGATGCCTACCTTGCCATCGACGAGGGGGACGAAGTCCCGCACCTGCCGGGCAGCGGAGTCATACAGTCTGAGGGCCACCTGTCAAGGATAGGGGGCTATCGGGATTCACCCGTTCATGGGCTTTCGTACTCAGGTGCTGCCGGTCGAGGGCATCGATACTTCTCGGGTGATCAACGGAGCGATTTCGAAGTGGACAGCGGTCGGGCTACTGGTGCTGACGGTCGGGCAATTGGCGGTAGCCACCTTTGTTCCCGGGCTGGACCAGTTCGAGGGCAAGGGCTTCGCCGCCCGACTCGTCGCCTATCCGGTGATGATGCTGGTGGTACCGGCGATCTGGCTGCTGCGCGATCGGCTGCGCGATCGGCGCGGCGTGGTCGACCGGCTCGGCCCGCCGTGGGCCGCCTTCGCCTGGATCATGCTGCCGTTCCTGGTCGACGTCACCGGGAACACGCTGAACCTCTACGACACCCTCTGGTGGTGGGACGACGTCAATCACCTGATCAACTGGCTGTTCCTGAGTCTCGGGGCCGGGCTGCTACTGACCCGCGGAGCACCTCGGCGGGCCGGCGAGCTGGTTCTGCTGGTGGCCGGGATCGGCGCGATCATGGCGATCGGCTGGGAGATCGGCGAGTACTACGCGTTCATCCGCGGTGGCACCGAACTCGGGACCGCCTACACCGACACCCTCGGCGACGAGGTACTCGGCACCCTCGGCGCCATCATCGGCGGCCTGATCATCGCCGTCGTCCCAACACCGCCCCCCCGCCCGAACAGCCTGATTTGAGCGGACTCCTGACCCATTTGCTGGGTCAGGAGTCCGCCCAAAGTCGACCACCGAAATCCTGGTGATTTGCCGGGTTTGGCACGGGTTAGCGGAGGTTGGGGATGATGAGGGCGGTGGCGATCGCGGCCACGCCGTCACCCCGCCCGGTGAGCCCGAGCCCGTCGGTGGTGGTGGCGGAGACGGTCACCGGGGCGCCGCAGGCCGCCGACAGAACGGATTGCGCCTCGTCCCGCCGGGGCCCGAGCTTCGGCCGGTTGCCGATCACCTGGATCGCCACGTTGCCGATCTGCCAGCCTGCCGCGAGCAGCCGGGCAGCCGTCTCGGCCAGTAGCGCGGTACCGGCAGCGCCGGCCCACTTCGGTTGCCCGGTGCCGAACTGCGAGCCGAGGTCACCCAGACCGGCCGCCGACAGCAGCGCGTCGCAGGCGGCGTGCGCCGCGACATCCGCATCGGAATGCCCGTCCAATCCGGTCTCCCCCGGCCATTCCAGTCCGGCCAGCCACAGCGTCCGGCCGGAGTCGGGGGCGGCATAGGCATGGACGTCGATCCCGATGCCGGTGCGCGGCAGCCGGGACGCCGCGACCGGGGGTACTTGGCTCACGGTGTCAGTGTTGCTCATTAGGGCGTGTCTCTTAACGCCCTAGAATCCGGGGATGACAGAGCCGGTCAGCTCGCACCCGCCTAGGGGCGTCTGTCGGCCCGGGGCTGCGGCGTTTGTCGTTCTGGCCGGCGGCAGCGGAACCCGCCTCGGATCCGAGCGGAACAAGGTGTACCTGCCGGTGGCCGGGCGGCCGGTGATCTCCTGGTCACTCGCCTGGGCCGCCGAGGTCTCGGAGGTCGGCCGAGTGCTGCTGGTGATCCGTCCGCAGGACGAGCAGGCCGCAGCCGATGCGGTGGCGGCAGCCGGAATGACCGGTGACGTCGAGGTGATCGCCGGTGGGGTCACCCGGCACCGGTCCGAGCAGGCCGCCCTCGATCACCTGTCCTGGCCGATCCGGGCCGGTTCGATCGACGTCGTGGCGATCCATGACGGCGCCCGGCCACTAGCCGGGTCACGGCTATTGCAGCAGGTCATCCAGGCTGCGGCGGTGCACGGCGGCGCGGTTCCGACGCTGCCGGAGAAGTCGGCCTGGGCGGTGGACACGGTCGGGCGGTTGCTGCCGCCCGACGCCGACCACGGCTTGCACCGCGTCCAGACCCCGCAGGCATTCCGGGCGACCCCGCTCCTGGAGGCGTACGCGGCGGCGCTGCGGAACGGGACCGAGGGCACCGACACCTCAGCCGCCTTGGAGGGCCTGCCGGGCATCCAGGTGGTCGCGGTCCCGGGTCGGCTGGAGAACCTCAAGGTCACGTTCGCCAATGACCTGCTCCGGGCCGAGCAACTGCTCAGCTGAACGAGGAGCCACGCCCTACGAGCTGCCGCCAAGCACGGTGGCGCCGCGGCCGGCCAGCGCGGCCAGAACGGCAACCGGAGTCGGGCCGATCCGAGGGTCAGCGGCGGCGGGATCTGCGTCCACGCCTTCCAGCTCGCGGGCGACCGCGCGCAGCACCCGCAACCGGGCAGCGATCGGGGTGCCGACGAAGCGATGCTCGTCCCGCTCGGCGGTCCCGGTGAGGACGCCATCGCCGTCCACCAGTTTGAGGGTGTCGATGACCGGCCGGACCGTGGCGATCACAACGTCCCGGTCCGTCCGGATCGAATCACCGGCCGAATCGTCGATGGGGTCGACCGAGGCCAGCGTCTGCAGGACCGCAGCCAGGTCGGCGGCGAGCTCGCCCAAAGAGGCATCGGCCCTCCCCAACGCGTCCGGCAGGTCTGGCAGCCCGGGCACGTCGGACAGATCGAGCACATCGAACAGGACGGCAGGGGCGTCGTCCGGTTCGGTGCTGGCTGCCAGCTCGGCCCAACTAAGGACCGCGGTGGCGCCGGCCGCGAGCAGGGCCGGACCATTCGTCGTCGAGTTGGTCCGGAGGATGGCGACAAACTCGGTTGTCATCAGGTCAGGCCGGGACCGTGCCGCCCGGCCTCAAGCGGGCCGATGGATTGCGGACCGGCGATGGGTTGCGGACCAGCAGGGCCCTCGGGGTGTCCGGTGACTTCGGTCGGGTCGGCGTCCGGTCGGGCGAAGACCATCCGGCCGTTGGCAGTGGTGAGCACGCTGGTCACTGTGGCATGGACCTCGCCGCCGACCCGATTGCGGGACCGCTCGACCACCACCATGGTGCCGTCGTCCAGGTAACCGACACCCTGGCCGGCCTCTTTGCCGGCCCGGGTGAGCAGGACCGACACCATGTCACCGGCCGAAACCGGCGGTCGCAGCGCCAGCGACAGGGCGTGCAGGTTCATCACCCGGCAACCGGCCAGCGCCGCGGCCCGGGCCAGGTTGCTGTCGAGGGTGAGCAGGGCCGCCGACCGGTCCAGGGCCATCCGGACCAGCTTGGCGTCAACCTGGGGCAGTTCGCGGGCCTCGTCACCGATCACCTCGAGGTCGACTCCACCTTCCCGGCGCAGAGCCGCCAGCGCCTCCAGGCCCCGCCGCCCCTTGGACCGGCGGGTGTCGTCAGCGGCGTCAGCCAGGCCCTGGAGCTCGTCGATCACTGGCTGTGGCAGCAGCAGCGTGCCGTGCAGGAACCCGGCCCGGACAACGTCCACGATCCGGCCATCGATGGCCACCGAGGTGTCCAGCAGCCGGGGCAATGCCGAGGCGGGGCTCTGCTGGCTCAGTCCGGCGCGGGGGCCGAGCAGTCCGAGCAGCCCGGCCCGGTTGGTCATCCCGAACCGGTAGCCGAGAGTGCCGACGGTGACACAGACAAAGACGAAGAGCGGGAGGGTGACGGGGGCCGCACCGATCAACAGCACCGGCCAGAGCAGGCCACCGGCGACCAGGACGCCCAGCACGGCACCAACGAGACCGCCGAGTACCTGCTCGACCGAGCGTTCCCGGAGGGCGGCTTCGGCGTCCCGCAGGCTCCGCCCGGTGAGCCGCGCGACGGCACCGCCGAGGACGTACCCGATCGCGGCACCGAGGATGACCCCGATCCCGCTGCCACCGAACGGCCCGACCCGAACGCCGGAATTGTTCGCCGTTTGGGCAATGAAATACCCGACGCCGGCGAAGAAGACCACGACACAGAGCCGGAGTACTTCAACGACGACGTCGGGCATGTTCAGATCGCGTTCTGTCATACCGCCCTCATCAGTCGCAGCCGCGCCCGCGGCCGACGATGATCAGGACGCGAGGACCTCATTGAGGAGAGCCTCGGCCTTGTCCTCGTTGGTATGTTCGGCCAGCGCAAGCTCCGACACGAGGATTTGGCGCGCTTTCGCGAGCATTCTCTTCTCTCCGGCGGACAGCCCACGATCCTGATCGCGGCGCCAAAGATCACGGACAACTTCGGCAACCTTGATCACATCGCCGGAGGCGAGCTTTTCGAGGTTTGCCTTGTATCGACGGGACCAGTTGGTCGGCTCCTCCGCGTAAGGTGCACGAAGCACCTCGAAAACGCGGTCCAGGCCTTCCTGACCTACAACGTCCCGAACACCAACGAGGTCGACGTTCATCGCCGGCACCTCGATGGTCAGATCTCCCTGTGCAACCTTCAGGACCAGGTACTGCCGTTCCTCGCCCTTGATAACTCGGGTCTTGATCTCCTCGATCAGTGCTGCCCCGTGATGGGGGTAAACGACCGTCTCGCCGACCGTGAAAGCCATGTGTAAGTATCCCCTTTCTGGTGTAGAGGTTACCACGGGA